>Ga0209075_1001110_pt1 | contig 25691 bp, 26 predicted proteins | sample Stecom2011_FD_187523 | JGI IMG/M metagenome (GOLD analysis project Ga0209075, IMG submission 187523) | Agricultural soil microbial communities from Utah to study Nitrogen management - Steer compost 2011 (SPAdes) (version 2) | ecosystem: Environmental > Terrestrial > Soil > Agricultural land...
AACTGATTTTGTGAAAAATCCGGTTTATAATACAGCGCTTTTTCTTGGGGCCACTCTAAATCGAAGTGCGGCCGGCCTACTTATTGGCTGCGGGCCCCGGGTTCATCCATTCATTCAATGCGAAAGTCGAAGCGGGACGGTTACTGATTATGCGCACTCATTATTGCGGGGCGATCAACGAGAATCTGGAAGGTCAGGAGGTGACCCTGTGTGGTTGGGTTCACCGGAGACGTGACCATGGCGGAGTCATTTTTCTGGATGTTCGTGATCGCGAAGGCATTGCCCAGGTGGTCTTCGATCCGGACTATCAGGATAGCTTCCAGTTGGCCGACCGGGTCCGCAGCGAGTATGTGATTCAGGTAACCGGCAAGATCCGTATGCGCCCGGAGGGGACTCACAACCCCAACATGGTGACCGGCAAGGTTGAGGTTTTGGCGAAAAGCCTGGTGGTCCTGAACCAGGCCGAAACACCGCCTTTCCCGCTGGACGAGTACTCCGATGTCGGTGAAGACGTGCGCCTGCGTTATCGCTTTCTGGATCTGCGTCGCCCGGAAATGGCGAACAAGCTGCGTCTGCGCTCCCGGATCACCGCGAGTCTGCGTCGCTATCTGGATGAACAGGGCTTTCTGGATGTGGAAACCCCGATTCTGACCAAGGCAACACCAGAAGGGGCTCGTGACTATCTGGTTCCCAGCCGGACTCATCCTGGCAGCTTCTTTGCCTTGCCCCAATCTCCCCAGCTCTTCAAGCAGCTGCTGATGGTGGCGGGCTTTGATCGTTATTATCAGATCGCCAAATGTTTCCGGGATGAAGACCTGCGGGCCGATCGCCAGCCGGAGTTCACCCAGATCGATATCGAGACCAGTTTCCTCGGCGAAGAGGAAATTATGGGAATCACCGAAGGCATGATCCGCTCCCTGTTCAAGGAAGTGCTGGATATCGAGCTCGGCGAGTTCCCCCGGATGAGCTATGCCGATGCCATGCGCCGTTTCGGATCCGACAAGCCGGACCTGCGGATTCCCCTGGAGCTGATCGATGTGGACGACCTGCTCAAGGATGTGGAGTTCAAGGTGTTTAACGGTCCGGCCAACGATCCCAAAGGCCGCGTGACGGCACTGCGCCTGCCCAAAGGCGGCCAGCTGTCCCGTAAGGAAATTGACGACTACACCAAGTTTGTTGGTATCTACGGCGCCAAGGGCCTGGCTTACATCAAGGTCAATGAGCGGGCCAAGGGCATGGAAGGTCTGCAATCACCGATCCTCAAGTTTATTCCCGAGGATAAGGTTGTTGCGATTCTTGACCGGGTGGGTGCCGAGGATGGCGATATCGTCTTCTTCGGTGCGGACTCCGCCAAAGTGGTCAGCGAGTCGCTGGGGGCGCTGCGGATCAAGTTGGGGCATGACCTCAACCTGTACACCGCGGAATGGGCGCCACTGTGGGTGGTGGACTTCCCCATGTTCGAAGAAAACGACGACGGCAGCGTCAGTGCGTTGCACCACCCGTTCACTTCGCCCAAGTGCGAGCCGCAAGAACTGGAGGCCAATCCTCTGGCGGCGTTGTCCCGCGCTTACGACATGGTGCTCAACGGCACCGAGTTGGGTGGTGGCTCGGTTCGTATCCATCGTCGCGACATGCAGCAGGCGGTATTCCGCGTGTTGGGCATTTCGGCTGAAGAGCAGCAGGAAAAATTCGGCTTCCTGCTGGATGCCCTCAAGTACGGCGCGCCGCCCCATGGTGGCTTGGCGTTCGGCCTGGATCGTCTGGTGATGCTCATGAGTGGCGCCAGCTCCATCCGTGAAGTGATTGCCTTCCCGAAAACGCAAAGCGCTGCCTGTGTGATGACTCATGCACCCAGCGAGGTGGATGCCAAGCAGTTGCGGGAGCTGAATATTCGGGTCCGTAAGCCGGGCGCGGAGTAATCCCTGTAGGTATGTCGAATTATAACAAGTGATCATCGACCAATTTTGAGGTGATACATGGCTGGACATAGTAAATGGGCCAATATTAAGCACCGCAAGGCAGCGCAGGATGCCAAGCGCGGTAAAATCTTTACCAAGCTGATCCGTGAGCTGACGGTCGCAGCCCGTAACGGTGGTGGCGATCCGGCGGATAACCCGCGGCTGCGGGCCATCATGGACAAGGCGCTGGGCGCCAACATGCCCCGCGACACCATCGATCGGGCCATTGCCCGCGGTGTGGGCGCCGACGACAACGAGAACGTTGAGGAGCTGACCTACGAAGGCTACGCACCGGGTGGTGTGGCGGTGCTGGTTGAGGCAATGACCGACAACCGTAACCGGACGGCCAGTGAAGTGCGCCATGCCTTTAGCAAGCATGGCGGCAACCTGGGTACCGATGGCTCCGTTGCCTATCTGTTCAGCAAGAAAGGTGAGATCTCCTTCGAGCCAGGTGCTGACGAGGACAAAATCCTTGAGGTGGCGTTGGAGGCGGGTGCTGACGATGTCGTCACCAATGATGACGGCTCCATTGATGTGTACACCACGCCCGAGGCGTTCGGTGCGGTCAAGGATGCCCTTGATGCAGCGGGTCTGGCGGCGGCCAGTGCGGAAGTGGGAATGATCCCTTCCACCCAGGCGCAGATTGATGATCTGGAGACAGCACAGAAAGTTCTCAAGATGATCGATATGCTGGAAGACCTGGACGATGTCCAGAACGTCTTCTCCAATGCCGACTTCTCTCCGGAAGTGATGGAGCAACTCAACGCCTGAGTTGACTCCTCCTCTTGCCCTGCTGCCAGGCAGGGCGATTTGGGGCTTGCTTCAAAAAGGGCGAGGCTGATGGCCAAAAGCTCCGGAGAAGTAAGCTCTATATCTGGCAATCCCGCCCTAGCTGCTCTATGCTGAAGCAACTGTTTAAAATCACAGTGTTTTAGGTGTCCGCCCATCAAGCGGGTGCCCAAAGCCGCAAGCAGAACTCTTCTCTCACCATAAGTGGTATCCATGACCAGAGTGCTAGGCATTGATCCGGGATCGCGGATCACAGGCTTTGGCGTGATTGAAATCGCCGGGGGCCAAACCAGTTACGTGGCCAGCGGCTGTGTTCGGCTGGGGGAAGGGGAGCTGCCCCTTCGCCTGGGAAAGATCTTTCAGTCACTGTCGGAAATCATCCAGACATACAATCCCACCGAAGTTGCCATTGAGCAGGTGTTCATGGCGAAGAATGCGGATTCCGCCCTCAAGCTGGGGCAGGCGAGGGGAGTGGCGATTCTAGCGGCGGTCGAGCAGGGCTTGCCGGTGTCGGAGTATGCGGCTCGAAGTGTGAAACAATCGGTGGTGGGGCGCGGCGATGCGGATAAAACCCAGGTCCAGCATATGGTCATGTCGTTGCTGAAGCTGAATAAGCGCCCGCAGGCAGATGCGGCTGACGCCCTGGCAATTGCGTTGTGCCATGCCCACACCATGCAAAGTCTTGTGCAGCTTGCCGGATGCCGGGGAAGTCGGCGTGGCCGTTGGAGGTAGTAGAGCATGATTGGACGTATCCAGGGGATTTTGCTGGAGGTGGAGCCGCCCCAGGTTCTGGTGGATGTGCAGGGGGTCGGCTATGAAGTGGAGCTTCCGACCTCGGCGTTATATCAGCTGCCCCAGGTGGGAAGTAAGGTCGTCTTGCATACGCACTATGTGGTGCGCGAGGATGCTCACTTGCTCTATGGCTTTCCGGGCAAGCGGGAGCGGGAGCTGTTCCGGTTGCTGATCAAGGTCAACAGTGTCGGACCCAAGCTGGCGCTGTCGATTCTGTCCGCCTTGGAGCCGGCTGCCTTTGTCCGTTGTATCGAAGATGGCAATCTCACCGCTTTGACCAAAGTGCCGGGAGTGGGGCGCAAGACCGCTGAGCGCCTGCTGATGGAGATGAAGGATCGGCTGAAGGATTGGGCCTCCCAAATCGGCGATGATTCTGGCCTGTTCCGTCAGGAAGCGGCACCAGCCACCGGCCAGAAGGAGCTGGACGAGGCACAGGCGGCACTGATTTCACTGGGCTATAAACCCGCCGAGGCGGCCCGGGCCATCAATGGGGTCGCGAAGGAAGGGATGACGGCCCAGGAGCTGATTCGGGAAGCCCTCAAGGGAATGGCAAAAAATTGACGCCAAAGCTAAGATGCTTTGGTTACACGTCTTCCGGGACGGGCCCTTAGTCGCCCGTCCTTTAGTTTGCAGAGAAGTTAATGATCGAAGAAGACCGACTGGTGTCGCCGGAGTCCGGCGCGTCTGAAGAGTTTCAGGATCGGGCCATTCGTCCCCGCAGCCTGGATGAATATGTGGGGCAGCCTGCCGTGCGGGAGCAGATGGGTATCTTTATTCATGCCGCCCGCTCCCGTGGGGAACCTCTCGATCATACCCTGATTTTTGGCCCGCCCGGTTTGGGTAAAACCACCCTGGCCAATATCATCGCCAATGAAATGAATGTCTCCCTCAAGTCCACCTCGGGGCCGGTGCTGGAGCGGGCCGGGGACTTGGCAGCACTGCTGACCAACCTGAACGAGGGTGATGTGCTGTTCATTGATGAGATCCATCGCCTCAATGCCGCAGTGGAAGAAGTGCTTTATCCGGCTATGGAAGACTATCAGCTGGATATCATGATTGGTGAAGGGCCGGCGGCACGTTCCATCAAGCTGGATCTTCCTCCTTTTACCTTGGTCGGTGCGACGACTCGGGCGGGGCTTCTGACCGCGCCCTTGCGGGACCGCTTCGGCATTGTGCAGCGCCTGGAGTTTTATGACACCAAGGACCTGACCAATATCGTGACCCGTTCCGCCCGGTTGCTCAATATTGAAATAGAACCGGCAGGGGCCCATGAAATCGCCTGCCGTTCACGGGGTACACCGCGAATTGCCAACCGGCTGTTGCGACGGGTGCGAGACTTCGCAGAGGTGAAGGGCACCGGAGTCATCACCCAGGAAATGGCGGACAAGGCGCTCTCCATGCTCAATGTGGATGCGCAAGGCTTTGATCATATGGACCGCCGCCTGCTATTGGCCATCATTGAAAAGTTTCAGGGCGGACCGGTGGGGGTGGATAGTCTCGCGGCCGCCATCAGTGAAGAGCGGGGAACCATTGAGGACGTTCTGGAACCCTACCTGATCCAACAGGGTTACATTGTCCGCACGCCACGGGGCAGGATGGTCACTCAAATCGCCTACTCCCATTTCGGACTGTCTCCATCTGGCAACGATTGACCCATATACCTACAGCTGAGTTAACATGAGCGCACGTTCATTATCCGATCCATCCCAACCGGTCTTTGGTTGGCCAGTACGGGTTTACATTGAGGATACGGATGCCGGGGGCGTAGTGTTCTATGCCAACTACCTGCGCTATCTGGAGCGGGCCCGAACGGAATATATTCGTAGCCTAGGCTTTGAACGGGTGATTGTGACGGAGGCGGGCATCAACTATGTGGTGCACAGCCTGAGTATTCAATATCGTAAGCCTGCGTTGTTGGATGATCAGCTGTATGTGACGGCGCAAGTCGTCGAACGGGGTCAGACTTTTCTTCGTTTTCATCAGCAAGTACTACGGGAGCCGTCGCGGGAACTTCTGGTTTCCGCCGAGGTCAAGATAGCTTGTGTTGATCAGGCGCTACGGCCCCGGCGGCTACCGGCTGAACTGGTAGAAGCCATGGGGCGCCATCACGAGGCCGGCCAGGCTTAACGGAACCGTCCAGGCTTAACGAAAAAGAGCAAACACACCGCCGGCGCTGGCTCATCATCCGGCACGTTTCAGGTTCAAGGCATAAAAAGAAGATCCACGGGATCTGAACAGGGGAGTTAACGAAAGTGCAAGAACAGCTTTCGATTTGGAGTTTGATTGTAGAAGCCAGTTTTCTGGTGCAGCTGGTCATGCTGTTGCTGGTTGCGGCCTCTGTCGTGTCCTGGGTGATCATCTTCCAGCGCGCCAATATTTTTAAACAAGCAGAGAAGTCGAGTGTTAGCTTCGAGGACCGGTTTTGGTCCGGGATGGATCTCAACCAGCTCTATCGCGAGATTAATGCCAACCCCAGTGCAGGGGGCGGCATGGAGTCTATTTTTCGTGCCGGTTTCAAGGAGTTCACCCGCCTGCGTCAGCAGGAAGGGGTAGACCCGGATGCGGTAATGGAAGGCACCAACCGTGCGATGCGGGTCGCTGTCAGCCGGGAGAGCGAAAAGCTCAATACCAACCTTTCCTTTCTGGCCACCGTGGGGTCCACCAGCCCCTATGTGGGATTGTTTGGCACCGTCTGGGGCATCATGAACTCCTTCCGTGGGCTGGCCCAAATGCAACAGGCCACCCTGGCGACAGTCGCCCCCGGTATTTCGGAAGCCCTGGTGGCCACCGCGATGGGCCTGTTTGCCGCGATCCCGGCGGTTATTGCTTATAACCGTTTTTCCGCCAACGCCGATAAGCTGGTAACCACTTACGAAACTTTTGCGGAAGAGTTCGCCAGCATTCTGCATCGCAAGGTGCATTCCAAAACTGCTCAGTGAGCACCGGACCAGCGGGCTGATTCATGGCAAAGAAAGGCAAGAAGCAAATGTCCGAGATCAACGTCGTACCTTATATCGACGTGATGTTGGTGTTGCTGATTATTTTCATGGTAACCGCGCCCATGTTGACCCAGGGCGTGAAAGTCGAGCTGCCGCAAGTGACCTCCGACCCGATAGAGGCGGAACAGAATCAGGAACCCCTGATTGTGAGTGTTGACAGCAATGGCGCTTATTACATGGAGCTTGGCGGTAACCCGGGAGCTCCCTTGGATCTGGCAGAGCTGCAGGCACAGGTAGGTAAAATTGTGCAGCAAAACCCGCAGGTGAAAGTGCTGGTGCGGGGTGATCGGCATGCCGAGTACGGTGTGGTGGTCAACCTGATGGCGGCGATGCAGGGTGCCGGTGTTCAGGCGGTCGGCTTGATTACTGAGAACCCCTAGAGCGTGAAGAAGCCTGACGTGTCGAAGTTCAAGCTTGATCCCAGTTATCGCAAGCCGATTGCCTATGCGATCCTGCTTCATCTCGTTTTCGCCGGGCTGCTGGCCTTTACTTGGCCGTTTAAGAAAGATCGACCCGTGGCCACGCCGCGTCATGTAAATGCGGTGATGGTGACCGAAGACATGGTCAAGGAAATGCTGGCGCAACAACAGCCGCCGCAACCTGACCCGGCGGAATTGCAGCGCCAGCAGCAGGAGGAAGAGCGGCGCCGCCAGGAGCAGGCCCGCCAAGAGCAGCAACGTCGCCAGGAACAGGAGAAGTTGCGACTCGCCGAGCAGAAAAAACGCGAAGAGCAGAAGCGGCAGGAAGAGCAGCGAAAAAAAGAGCAGGCCCGTAAACTGGCGGAGCAGAAAAAACGCGAGGAACAAAAACGCCAGGAAGAACAGAAAAAACGGGAAGAGCAGAAAAAGCAGGAAGAGCGAAGAAAACAGGAAGAAGCTCGCAAGAAAGAACAACAGCGCCAGGAACAGGAGCGCAAAGCCCGCGAAGAGCGGGAGCGTAAGCTGGCAGAGGAAGCCCGTTTGGCGGAGCAGAGGCTGGCCCAGGAAGCCGCCGAGGCCGAGCGCAGGCTACGGGAAGCCTATGAGCAGGAGCAGGCGGCCAGAAGAAATCAGCAACTTGAGGCCACGGAGCAGGCCCGTTATGTGGGGCTGATCCAAGGTGCAATCGAGCGCCGCTGGATTGAGCCGCCCAATGTGGCTCCCAATACGCAGGCAACCCTGCGCATTCGGTTATTACCCACCGGCGAGTTGGTTTCGGTGGAGCTGGTTCGAAGCAGCGGTAATGCGGCGTTTGATCGTTCGGCGCTGAGTGCGGCTTCGGCGGTGAACCGTTATCCGGTTCCCCAAGGAGCGCTGTTTGAGAAATTTCGGGTGTTTGAGCTGCTTTTCAACCCCAAAGGATAATGCCTTGATTGACTGGAAGGGCTTCAGAATGGTGCATGTCAAACCAACATGGTTGTTGATCGTACTGCTGGGGATGTTGGCGATGGTGCCGGCCCGGGCGGAATTGGTCATCGAGATTACGCAGGGTTCCCGGGAGGCGATTCCGGTGGCTATCGTGCCGTTTGCCAATCGGACGGGCAATGCCTTGCCGGAAGATATCGCCAAGATCGTCAGCGATGATCTGCAGCGGACCGGCCAGTTCAACCCCTTGGACCGGGGCCGAATGCTGAGTCTGCCCAGTTCATCCACGGAAGTGTTCTTCCGCGACTGGCGGATGCTCGGCCAGCGCTATTTGCTGATCGGCTCCATTGATCCCGCCGGCCCCGGACGCTATCAGGTGCGCGCCGAGCTGTACGACGTGAATACCTCCGAGCGTATTTTCGGAGAGGTGGTGAGTGGTAGCGAGAGAAGTCTGCGGGATCTGGCCCACTTGGTGAGTGATTCGGTATATGAAGCCCTGACGGGAGTCAGAGGCGTGTTCTCCACCAAGATTGCCTATGTTACCTTGCATAAGGGCGCGAAAGGCGCCAGTCGCTACCAGTTGGAAGTGGCGGATGCGGATGGCCGTAATGCCAACGTGATTCTGACCTCCGAGCAGCCCATCATGTCACCCTCCTGGTCACCGGATGGGCGCCAGTTGGCCTATGTATCTTTCGAAGGTCGACGCCCCTCCATCTATATTCAAGAGATTGCCAGTGGTCGGCGCACCAAGCTGACCAACTTCCAGGGGCTGAACAGTGCGCCCACCTGGTCTCCGGATGGTCGCAGTCTTGCCATGGCCTTGTCCAAAGACGGTAACGCCGAAATTTACATCATGGATATCCAGACCAAGAAGCTGGAGCGCATTACCAATCACTGGGCCATTGATACAGAACCGGCGTGGTCACCGGATGGTCGTACCTTAGTGTTTACTTCGGACCGAGGCGGCGGCCCACAGATCTACAAGGTGGATTTAGCTGGCTCTCGAAAAGAAACTCGATTAACCTTTGAAGGCAATTACAACGCACGTCCTCGCTTTAGCCCGGACGGCAAGAAGCTCTACTTCGTCCATCAGCGTTCCGGGGCCTTCCGGATGGCTTCGATGGAGTTGCAGAGCGGCGAGTTGACTATCCTGAGCGACACCGGGCTGGACGAATCACCCAGCGTGGCGCCCAACGGTAGCATGCTGATTTATGGAACGAGTAAAGGTGGACAGGGTGTTCTGGCGGTTATTGCCGTCGAAACAGGAGCCAAATTCCTGTTACCTTCTCGACAAGGGGAAGTGCGGGAGCCCGCATGGTCGCCGTTTTTAAACTAATAAATACCTCAGGCATTCGTTGTTATTTGGGAAACTTAAGGAAAAAAACATGAAACTGATCGAACTTCGCAAGGTCCTTGCCCTGTCCGTTGCAATGGCTTTCGTAGCGGGCTGTAGCACTACATCCACGGATACCACAAACGGTGGTGTCGATGGTGTTGGTGCGGGTACCTCCATCGATGCGGAAACCAGCGGACTGTCAGCTGCAGAGCTGGAGCGTCGCCGCCTGGAGCAGGAGCAACGTGCCCGTGAAGGCGAGGATGCGGCACTGCGTGAAGTGCGGGTTTTCTACTTCGACTTTGACAGCAACATGGTTAAGCCTGAAGCCCATCTGCCATTGCAGGCCCATGCGGTTTATCTGCAGAGCAACCCCAATGCCCGGGTCGTTCTGAACGGCTACGGTGACGAGCGTGGTACCAAGGAATATAACCTGGCTCTGGGTGAGCGTCGTGCCAAGGCGGTTGAGCGCTTCCTGGTGGTCAGTGGTGCTTCTGCCAACCAAATCGAAGTGGTGAGCTACGGTGAGGAATTCCCCGCCGATCCTGGCCACAACGAAGAGGCTTGGTCGAAAAACCGCCGCGTTGAGCTTGAATATAAGTAAGTCAATTCACACTTCTTGAGAAGTAGAGTCGGATGAAACGATTACGTTCACTTCCGATCTGCCTCGGACTGGCGGCCGCGCTGGCCGCCGCTCCTCTCGCGGCACAGCCCGCCGTTTCCTCCTCTCCCTTTCAGAGCTCAACGTCAGCCACGAAGGCGCCCTTGATGGTGGCGCAGAGCGGTAACGTTGAACTCTATCTGATGGTAGAGCAGTTACAGCGGGAAGTGCGCGAGCTGCGAGGCATGGTCGAGCAGCAAGGCTATGCGATTGACCAGCTGAAATCCCAGCAACGGGATCGCTATCTGGATCTGGATCAACGCTTGTTGAATCTGGATAAGCGTCTGAGCCAGGCCGGTGATTCCGTGGCTCCCAGCGCGCCCGCGAGTTCAGGTTCGTCCACGTCCGCGCCCGTGATGAGTGCCTCTGGCGCCACGGAAGAGATTGCCGCGGCCCCCGGGGAAGTCACGGAAGCCCAGAAAAAGGCCTATCAACAGGCCTATGACCTGATCCGTCAGCGTCAGTACGACAAGGCCATTGATGCCTTGCACGCCTTTATCAGCCAATATCCCAACAGTGATTTGACGGTGAATGCCTATTACTGGCTGGGGGAGGTCTACTTGGTGCTGCCGAAGTTGGAGCAGGCCAAGCAAGCCTTTACGGTGGTGGTTAGCCGTTACCCGAGTCATCGCAAGGCTTCGGATGCCTATTATAAGTTGGGTGTCACCCTGGATCGGATGGGAGAGGCTGCCCAGGCGCGTCAGTATCTGGATGGGACGGTGAAGAAGTATCCAGGCTCGGCCGCGGCAGGTCTGGCTCAGGATTATCTGAAAAAGATGAATTAATGAGTTTCGGACTGCAACTGGCGTGCGGATCAGTGCGCCAGTTGCACTATGTTGATTAATCTGTCATCAACCTGTTCAATTCCTCAACAGGGAAAGAAAAAAACCTAAAAAAGTTCGCAAATAGACTTGTCATTTTCATAAAAATCCGTAGTATTAGCGCCTCGTTTGGGTCGTTAGCTCAGCTGGTAGAGCAGTTGGCTTTTAACCAATTGGTCGCAGGTTCGAATCCTGCACGACCCACCACCTTACGAAGGCTCCGTTTCACGCGAGGCGGAACTATTCGGCGGATTGCATCATCTCAGGGATCGAACCCGGTGTCGGGTCGTTAGCTCAGTCGGTAGAGCAGTTGGCTTTTAACCAATTGGTCGCAGGTTCGAATCCTGCACGACCCACCATTACTGAAAAGGGATTGGACGGCGCCCTTTTTAACCTTCGAATCCCTCTCCCATGCATCCTGTCTGTGAATCCTACAGGATTCTGCCAATAGCTTTATTCCCGACCTCGAAGCCCCACAAAAACTGGTTTGTAGTATAATGGCCGCGTTTTATCTAGCCGAAGTTGAATTTGAGAGATTCCTGTCTGTCTAAGGGTCAATCAGCATTCATTGCGATCAGTTTCCGGATAGATTGATCAAGCAATAAGGCGTTGCCGGCCGTGAAACAAGACGGCGGGTTAGAGGTGCCACTCCAAGCGCCGCGAGCGCAAAGAGAGAGTGAACGCAAAGCGAGTATGAACGCAATTGGCTGTGAGTCCTAGAGAGAGTATTTGTCGAGATTGCCTATGACCAACCTTGCTGATCGTATCCTGGTTCAGGAACATTTTGCCCGTGAGCATGAGGCATCGCGCCCTGGGCCTGAGCAGACCAAGGTTCTGAAGGAGCGGATCAAGCTGTTACTAAAAGAGCAGGATGCTGTCTTGGTTTCCCATTACTACACAGATCCCTTGTTGCAGGAACTGGCTGAGGAGACAGGGGGCTGCGTAGCGGACTCCCTCGAGATGGCCCGCTTTGGCAATCGACACCCGGCGAAGACTCTGGTGGTGGCCGGCGTGAAGTTCATGGGGGAGACCGCGAAAATCCTCAACCCTGAAAAGCGGGTATTGATGCCGACGCTGGAAGCGACCTGTTCACTGGATATTGGTTGTCCGATCGAGGAGTTTTCACAGTTTTGTGATGCTCACCCGGATCGCACGGTGATTGTCTATGCCAACACCTCCGCAGCGGTCAAAGCACGCGCCGACTGGGTGGTCACCTCCAGTATTGCCCTGGAAGTGGTCGAGCACTTGGCGGCCCAAGGTCAGAAAATGATTTGGGCACCGGACAAGCATCTGGGTGGTTATGTGCAGAAGCAGACCGGTGCGGATATCCTGTTGTGGGATGGCGCCTGTATCGTCCACGAGGAGTTCAAGGCCAAAGGTCTGGCGGACCTCAAGCGGATGTATCCGGATGCGGCCGTGCTGGTGCACCCGGAGTCTCCGGCTGCAGTGGTCGAGTTGGCTGATGTGGTGGGCTCCACCTCCCAGCTGATTAAGGCCGCTCAGGACATGGACCGGGAGCGTTTTATCGTGGCAACCGATAGCGGCATCTTCTACAAGATGCAGCAGGCAGCCCCCAACAAGACGCTGATTGAGGCGCCCACCGCCGGTAATGGGGCCACCTGTCGCAGTTGTTCCCATTGTCCCTGGATGGCCATGAACGGCCTCGAAAACCTTGCCCAGGTACTGGAGCGGGGCGATCAGGAGATCCAGGTGGATCCTGAGTTGCAGGAAAAAGCCCTGGTTCCGCTGACGCGCATGCTGAATTTCGCTGCAGGAAACAAGCTGCAGGTGAAAGGTAACGCCTGATCAGATAAGCCGGATTGCCGGATTAGAGAAGAAAGGCTCCTGCTCCTGTCCATTTTGATGGCCTGAGCAGGTGCTCTTTGTCCCTCCTTGTTTTTCCCTTCCAAACGACTTCAGCGATCATGCTTTCCCCGAGAGGATCGGTGAGGGCGCCTGAGGCTGGAGTTTTTCCAGGTCCGAGAGCTCTCCCGGGCTCGAATTAGAATTTGAACCCTTCTCTTGCCCGGAAGAAGTCATCCAGTCTCTTCTGGATCAAGGCGTTTTGCTGGAAGCTGTCAGGGCTTTTCCGCAGAGCTTGCTGAAGTTGGTTAAGCGCCGCCTCGATATCATTGGTCAAAAAAAGATATTCCGCCTGAGCCTGGTGGACGGCCACAATATTGCCCAGGCGCCCTTGGACTTCACTCAATGTGCGCCAGAGATAGGGATTGTTAGGCGATTCCTGGGTCAGGGTTTGCAGGATCCGTTCCGCCTGTGGGTCTTGTCCCGCCTTGATCAGTGAGGTGGCATAAGTCTGGCCCAGCGGATTGTTGCCGGGGTTGCGTTCATAGTGCTTGGCCAGGAGTGCCAGGCTTTCTTCTTGTTTGCCTTGGGCGTCCAGTAGTTCGGCCTGAAGGATCAGGATGGAAATCCGATTGGGATAAAGCTTGAGGAGGCTATTCAGTTCACGTTCGGCGTCTTCCAGTTTTCCGCTTTTGATGGAGGCGAGAACATAGCCGTACCGGGCGCCGCGGGTGCTTTGGTTCTCGCCAGACTCCATGAGCGATTTGAAAATTGTCCGGACCGCCTCGTTTGAGTCTGCATAGTGCAGCATCACCCGACTTTTCATGAAGTAGTATTCCACGTCCTCCCGATAGGCTCGGGGCGGATATTGTTCGGCACGGTTGCGGGCATCAGACACCCGGGACTGGCTCAGCGGGTGTGTTCTCAGATATTCGGGAACATGTTGGCCGAAACGGTTGCTGCGCATCATGCTTTCGAACATGGCCGGCATCGCCCGGGGATCGATGCCTGAGGCGGCCAGGGTGGCGATGCCGATACGGTCGGCTTCCTGCTCATTTTCCCGGCTGTAGTTAAGTTGCTGCTGCAGGTTATAGGCCTGGCTGGTGGCCAGGGCCGCCATGCCCGCATCACCGCCGGCCGCGGCTGCAACAATCAGGCTGGCGAGAAGCCCGGCCATGGCCAGTGGCTGATTACGCTGGTTACGCTCCAGGCGACGGGCAAAGTGTCTCTGGCTTAAGTGGGCAAGTTCGTGGGCTACAACGGACGCGAACTGGCCTTCGGTTTGTGCATGCAGGAAGAGCCCGCCATTAATGCCAATAATCCCGCCGGGTACCGCGAACGCATTGAGGGAGTTGCTGTCGACGATGACAAATTCCAGGCGGGAGTCTTCCAGCTGGCTATTGGGAGCGAGGCGATAGGCGAGATCCCGGATGTAATCCAGGATGAGGGGATCTTCCAGGGTGGGAACTTGGCTACGTAGGGAGCGTAACCAGGCGCGTCCCAATTCATACTCTTTGTCGGTGGAAACCAGGCCTGAGGTGCGGTTGCCAAGCTCGGGCAGTTCCGACTGGGCGTAGCTGGATGATGGGCTTGCCGCCAGGATCGTACAGAGGAGGACGATGGCTCCCCAGCTCCAGGCCGATAGCTGTCGGACGCGCTGGGAGAGATGCTTAAAGGGGGCAAGGAGGCTGTACTGGGTCAATCCGGATATTCCCTCTGCGATTGTCGGGCCCCTGGATTGTGGGCCACTAGTTGGGAGACATCATTATTTGAGTTAGAGTGTTTGATTCTAACCCAAGTTATGAAGTTCCCGCCGCTTCTCTCTCAATGAAAGGCTAGGTATGGCCCAAAACGACCGGGCTACTCGGGCTCTGATGAAAATCTGTTTGTTGTCATCCACTGTTGAGGCGTTGTAAATCATGGAAACGGATCACTTTCTTGATGCATCCGGGCTGACGTGCCCGATGCCGTTACTGAAAGCGAAACAAAAGCTGAATCAGATTGCCGTCGGTGAGACGCTCTGTGTGGTCGCCACCGATCCGGGCTCCATGCGGGATTTCGAATCCTTTATCAAATTGACCGCCCATGAAATGCTGGAGAGTCTCGAGCAGGAGGGTGTGTACCGCTATGTGATCCGCAAGGGCGGCAGCTGATGGGTGGCGCGCTATGGCAGCCGGATGTTGCGGCCCTCTCCGGTGAGAGGAGAGGGCGTGGCATGCAGGTGTCGGGATGGCTTTTATGACAAGGCGCGAACAGCCTCTAAAACCTCATCGGCGTGACCTTTGACTTTCACTTTGCGCCACTCCTGACGCAGCACCCCCTCTTTGTCGATCAGGAACGTGCTGCGCTCAATGCCCAGATATTCCTTGCCGTACAGCTTTTTCAGCTTGATAACGTCAAACAGCTTGCAGAGCTCTTCATCGGGATCCGACAGCAGCTCAAACGGGAAGCATTGTTTGGCTTTGAAGTTTTCGTGGCTTCTCAGGCTGTCCCGGGAGATGCCGAAAATCACCGTATCAGCATCCAGAAAGGCTTGGTGGCGGTCGCGGAAATCCTGGCCCTGGGTGGTACAGCCGGGTGTACTGTCTTTGGGGTAGAAGTACAGCACCAGGTTCTTGCCTTTGAAGTCGGATAGCTGGATACGTTGGTCGCCGGTTGCGTGGGCGGTGAATGATGGAACGGGTTTTCCAACCTCAACCATGATGACTCCTAACTAGGTGACTAAAATGAACGGTGGTTTTTATTAGTGATTATCTTATCGGGGGTAATCTTGCAAGCGGTGTGGCCCGTGGGAAGAGCCTGCGCGGAGGGTCCGGGCTGGGCTGTCGAGAGTCGCTGCGGAACTCTGCTCGGCTGAAAAAAGGCCATTGCTCAAATGGCTCGAACCGGCTCCATGACGGCATCCAGGTTGCGGTCGTCGCAAAACATCATGAATTCATCCCGCAGGCTGGCCAGATGGGTGTCTGCCGGAATGTCCACAATCATATTGAGGCTGAACATCTGAGTGCCGGTATGGGGGGCGGCGTAGCTGCCGCTTTCCAGATCCTGAATGTTGATGTTCATACGGGCAAAAAAGCCGGCGATTTCATGTACGATCCCGGGACTGTCCAGGGCAATCACGTTCACATTGTAGGTGTAGGAGCGCTTGGGCTCGCGGGGCCGGGTGTGCTTGATCGTGGTGGTCAATTCCAGTTTGCGGGCCAGATTGGGCACGGCGCCTTCCAGCTTGGCAACGGCATCCCAGGAGCCGCTAACTAGCATCATGATCGAAAACTCTTCACCCAAAACGGTCATACGGCTGTCGAGAATGTTGCAGTTATAGTCCGCGCAGGCCTTGGTCAGTTCATTGACGATACCCGGGCGGTCGCTGCCGAGGGCGGTGATGACCAAGTGTGTATCGCGGGAGATGAACTTTGACATACTGACCTTGCCTGACATCCTGTAATAGCCTGGATAAATGAAGGGAAATGATCGTGCAGAGGGGAATACTCCGGCCCGCGCTTCCCGTTGTCAAGTCCGGGGGCTGAATCGAGGCTTTCTGACGCTGCTTTTCTCTTGTTAAGCGTATACCGGCCAAGTAACATATCTTCTTTTTATTGTTGACGGAGTCCGTTCTATGATTCAAGGCAGCTTGGTTGCTCTGGCTACCCCGATGTTCGCAGATGGCGCGCTGGATTGGGATGCGTTGAAGAAGCTGGTGGATTTTCACGTCAAACAAGGCACCCATGGTATCGTCGCCGTTGGCACCACCGGGGAATCTCCCACGTTGGATATGGACGAGCATATTGAAGTTATCCGTCGCACTGTTGAGTATGCCGCGGGCCGCTTGCCGGTCATCGCGGGCACTGGTGCAAACTCCACCTCAGAGGCCCTTGAATTGACGGAAGGCGCCAAAAGGGTGGGCGCGGATGCTGCCTTGCTGGTGACTCCCTATTACAACAAGCCGACCCAGGAAGGCTTGTATCTGCATTACCGCAAAATTGCCGAGTCGGTAGACTTGCCCCAGATCCTCTACAACGTACCGGGCCGTACCGCCTGCGATATGTCCAACGATACCGTGGTCCGCCTGGCTGAAGTGCCTAATATCATCGGAATCAAGGACGCCACCGGTAATTTGGAGCGCGGCCGGGACCTGATCCAGCGGGTGGGCGACAAGATCGCGGTGTATTCCGGTGATGACGACACGGCCCATGAACTGATGCTGCTGGGTGCCAAGGGCAATATTTCCGTAACGGCCAACGTGGCAGCAGCACAAATGGCCCAGCTTTGCGAGTTGGCGATGGCCGGCAAGGCGGATGAAGCCCGTGCCCTGCAGGAGAAGCTCAAGCCTCTGCATCGTCTCATGTTTATTGAGAGCAGTCCGATTCCCGTGAAGTGGGCTCTGCATGAAATGGGGTTGATTGCCGAAGGTATCCGTCTGCCGCTGACACCTCTGTCTGAAATCCATCGGGCGCCCTTACGTGAGGTGCTCAAGGCACTGGGTGCTGTGGCCTGATGTCCTTTCGTCTGAAGATCATGATGCATACCCATTCTCAAAAGCTCGTTCGTTTCTGTGGAGGCCTGCTGATTGCAGGCCTCGGCATTCAGATGTCAGGCTGTGGACTGCTGACAGACCGTACCAACTACTATGTGGATGCCAAACGTCAGGCACCGATCACGGTTCCTCCGGGGCTCAGCCAAGAGCGCCTGCAAGACGACTATGCCATCCCTGAAATCGAGAGCCAGCGGCCGTTGGCTGCTGAGTTTGTCGTGCCACCACCCCCGGAAGTCGACGCCAAGGTGCTGGAGGAGCAATACAGCATTCGGCGCAGCGACGAACAGGTTTGGCTCCTGGTAGGGGAAGAACCGGGGCGGGTCTGGCCGGCCCTGGCTCGTTTCTGGAACGAGCAAGGTCTGGAAGTGGTTGACTCCCTCGCCAAGGAAGGACTGGTCTTGACGAGTGCTTCCGGCAGCTCCGCACGATCCCATTCCTTTTTGGAGTCCCTTGGGCTGAATGCGGACCAAGGACACCGTTTCCAGGTGAAACTGGATCAGGGCCTCAAGCGGGGCACCAGTGAAGTTTCCGTGCGGCTGCTTCCAGCCGAGTCGGGTAGCGCCTCTCTCGCCGAGCTCTGGCAGCAGGCTTCCCAAGATCCGGACCGCGAACAGCAGGTGCTGGAGCTGCTGATGTCCTACCTCCAGTCAGAAGAGGCGGAACGAAGCTACTCGCTGGTAGCGCAGGATATTTCCACCGGGGCCAAGGTGTTTCTGCAAACCGAAGCGGCAGAGCCTTTCATTCGGCTTGATCTGAGCTTCGAGCGTGCTTGGAATGCCCTGGACAAGGCATTGCAGGATGCGCAGGTGCGGGTTGTGGACTTGAACCGCAGTGAGCGGGTTTATCTGGTGAGCTATGAACAAGATGATGAATCCAGCTCCTGGTGGCCGTCCTGGTTGAGTTTCAAGAGCAAGCAAACGCCCTCGGATCGATATAATTATCGGGTTGTGCTGCAGCAAACCGCTGACGGCATACGGGTAAAAGCTGAAGGCACTGAAGCTGACAGCTCACGGGAGCAGGAGATCCGGTTGTTGACGCGTATCTACGAGAATATCACCTGATTTTGGCTGCCGACCGACCAATTTATTAGTGAACAAGTGGGCAGGTTTTCCTGCCCTTTACCGTAGGGTGGAGATCATTCGAATGCAAAAGCTTGAAAAGCTTTATTCCGGCAAGGCGAAATCTGTTTACCGCACTGAAGATCCGGATCTGTTCGTCATGGAGTTTCGCGACGACACCTCCGCATTCGATGGTCGCAGGATTGAGCAATTGGCCCGTAAAGGCATGGTGAACAACAAGTTCAACGCGTTCATCATGACCAAGCTGGCAGAGCAGGGCATTCCGACGCACTTCGTCAAGTTGTTGTCTGACCAGGAGTCCCTGGTCAAGAAACTGGAGATGATCCCGGTCGAGTGCGTGGTGCGTAACTTTGCCGGCGGCAGCCTGGTGAAGCGTTTGGGGGTGGAAGAAGGGCTCGAGCTGAACCCACCCACCTTTGAGATGTTTTTGAAAAACGACGAACTGCACGACCCCATGGTCAATGAGTATCACGTTCGCGCCTTCGGCTGGGCGACCGATGAGCAACTCAGTGAAATGAAACGGCTGACCTTCAAGGTGAACGAGATCCTGAAAAAGCTGTTCGATGACGCTGGCCTGATGCTGGTGGACTACAAGCTGGAATTTGGCCTGTTCCAGGGAGCGGTGGTGCTGGGTGATGAGTTCAGTCCGGATGGTTGCCGGATTTGGGATAAGGAAACCCGCAAGAAACTGGATAAGGACCGGTTCCGTCAGGGCCTGGGCGAAGTGGTGGAATCTTACGAAGAGATTGGCCGGCGCCTGGGTATTCAGTTCTAAAAAAGTTAACGGGTTCATAATCCAGGGAGCGCCCGTCCGTGCAGCGCGCTTCGCTAACTATACTTGGGGTGGAATCACCTGTAGGAGAGAAAAATGACATTGAAGCCGCTAGCGTTGGGGGTTTTGGCTTTGGGTTTGTCGGCGACGGCAAGCGCGGATATTGTGGGCGTGTCTGCCGGGCTGTACGGTTGGAACCCGGATTTTTCCGGTAAGGTCACCTCCGACTCAACCTCGGTTGATTTGGAGAAGGAGCTGAGACTGGGTAATGAGTGGGCGACCCAGGGCTATGTGGCTCTGGAACATCCTGTTCCCTTGCTGCCGAACATCAAGCTGCAGTTCACGGAGCTGAGCCAGGATTCCACTGGCCGTATTGCAACTCCGTTTGACGGGGTGAGCGGTGCGGTGGATGTGGATCTGGATCTGACCCATACCGATCTGATTCTTTACTATGAGCTGTTGGACAACATCGTTTCCCTGGATGTGGGCCTCAACGTCAAATTCTTTGATGGCCAGTTAAATATCCATGAACGTGGCGGTAACAACAGCTCCCGCACGAATATTGATGAAATTCTGCCGTTGCTGTACGTGGCTCCGTCCGTCAGCCTGCCACTTACCGGACTATCGGTGGGTGCCGAGGTTGCCGGGGTGACCTATAGCGGCAACCGGTTGACGGACATTACCGCCCGTCTGCGCTATGAAGTTGCCGTATTTGGTGTTGAAGCCGGCTGGCGTCAGATTAATCTAGAGATTGACGACGTTGGTGATCTCGACGCGGATATCCGTTTCGGCGGCCCCTTCGTTAGCGTTATGGTGGATTTCTAAGCGGTTGTCTGATTCAGGGGGCGGGTCTTCCAGCCCCCTTTTTATTACCCCTTTGATGTAGCCTCGCCATCCGGTCTCCGGAGCCCTCCCGTAGAACAGTATGATTTGACACAAAGCCAGGTTCTCATTTGCGTTGAAAAAAATATCCGCGGAATGAGAAAATGCTGCTCTCTTAGGGATAAGGCCGACGTGCGAGCTGTAAGAGTCTGGAGGAAAAATGAAAATATTGGTGACTGGAACGGCCGGATTTATTGGCTCGACCCTGGCCATGCGCCTGCTGGAGCGGGGCGATGAAGTAATCGGGGTGGACAACCTCAACGATTATTATGATGTGCGCCTGAAAGAAGCGCGTCTGGCGCGCTTGACGCCCCATGCCAACTTTACCGATATCCGCATGGATGTTGCTGATCGACAGGGCATGGAAGAGGTGTTTCGCAAGTATAAACCCCAGCGTGTGGTGCATTTGGCCGCTCAGGCCGGTGTGCGCTATTCATTGGAGAATCCACATGCCTATGTGGACTCCAACCTGGTGGGTTTTATGAATATTCTGGAGGGCTGCCGTCATCATCAGGTGGAGCACCTGGTTTACGCCTCCAGTAGCTCGGTGTATGGCGCCAACGAGTCCATGCCGTTCTCCGTCCATGATAACGTGGACCATCCCCTCAGCCTTTACGCAGCCACCAAGAAAGCCAACGAGTTGATGGCTCATACGTACAGCTCCCTGTTTGGTCTGCCCACCACCGGGCTGCGCTTCTTCACGGTCTATGGCCCTTGGGGGCGGCCGGATATGGCGTTGTTCATGTTTACCAAGAGTATTCTTGAGGGCAAGCCCATTGATGTCTTCAACTATGGGCACCATCGCCGGGACTTTACCTACATTGATGACATCGTCGAAGGTGTGATTCGCACCACCGACCATGTGGCGACTGCCAACTCTGACTGGACCGGTGTCAAACCGGATCCGGGGACCAGCAAGGCGCCCTATAGGATCTATAATATTGGTAGCAACAACCCGGTGGAGTTGTTGCGCTATATCGAGATTCTCGAAAACTGCCTGGGCAAGAAGGCGGAAAAGAATCTGCTGCCGTTACAGCCAGGAGATGTGCCGGATACCTATGCAGATGTGGACGCGTTGATTGAAGATGTCGATTACAAGCCCACCACACCCGTGGAGGTGGGAATTGAACACTTCGTGAAGTGGTATCGGGATTTTTATCAGGTTTAATGATCGAAGGCGGCCCCATAAGGACCGCCTTTTTTGTACTGATAGGAACATACAAGAGGTCCTATGAAAAAAGAAATCGCTAAATTATTGGAGCGAAACAAGGCATGGTCGGAAGAGGTTCGGAAAAAAGACCCTGACTTCTTTCCCACGCTTTCCAGGCAGCAAGCCCCGGGCTATTTTTGGATTGGCTGCTCCGATAGTCGGGTACCGGCCAACCAGATCGTGGATATGCTGCCGGGCGAGATCTTTGTGCACCGTAATGTAGCCAACGTCGTTGTTCATACGGATCTGAACTGCCTGTCGGTGATCCAGTTTGCCGTTGAGGTGCTGAAGGTGCGCCATATCATGGTGACCGGGCACTATGGCTGTGGGGGCGTGCGCTCTGCCATTGAAAATAAAGAACTGGGCTTGATTGATAACTGGCTGCGCAATATCAAAGACATTTACACCATCCACCGGGATGAACTCGATGCCCTGGACTTTGATGCGCGGGTAGACCGGCTCTGTGAGCTGAATGTGATCCACCAGGTGCGCAACGTGTGCCATACCAGTATTGTTCAGCGGGCCTGGCAGCGGGGGCAGGAGTTGGCGGTACATGGCTGGGTTTACGGGCTCAGTGACGGCTTGGTGCATGATATGGATGTCACGGTTGAGTCGCCCTCCCAGCTGGAGGAAATTTATCGGTATCATCCGATTCGTTAACCATTCCTCCGCGCCTGCTGCGTCCAGGCCTTTTCCCGCTCCCGTATTCCAGGCTGGTGAGATGGACCGGGCTCGGAGGCGGTTGGATGGCTCGGGTTCTTGGCGCCGGCTCTGCCAGTTTCTGGGGCCGGCAGCCTGAAGAGGCGTTTGGGAATCACCCGATGCCCTGTCGTTAAGGAAACTACTCATGGGTAATTCATGCGAGCGTCCCGGGTTACAACCCGTGTCTGAGGCACTTCAAACCCTGTTGGATGCGGTTCAACCGGTGACTGATACCGAGTCCGTGACGCTGACGGCAGCCCGGGGCCGTGTTCTGGCGGAGGCTGTCACTTCAGCGGTTGATGTCCCACCGCTGGATAACAGTGCCGTGGATGGCTATGCGGTTGCCAGCGCTGATCTGGCGTCAGGGCGTGAGTGTCGTCTACCGATGAGTCAACGCATCGCGGCCGGGCAGGTGGGGGCTCCGTTGCAGCCTGGAACCGCGGCCAGGATTTTTACCGGCGCACCGCTGCCACCGGGCGCGGATGCGGTGGTGATGCAGGAGGATACGGAAACCGACGGCAACACTGTACTGATCAAGGTTGCTGTAACGTCGGGCATGAATGTGCGCAGCCGTGGGCAGGATCTGAGTAAGGGCGGGGTGGCGCTGCCAGCCGGACGGCGCTTACGGCCGCAGGATATGGGGCTGCTGGCCTCTGCGGGGGTGGGGGAGGTAACGGTATGGCGTCGCCTGAAGGTGGCAATCGCCTCAACCGGGGATGAGTTGGTCGAGCCGGGGCAGCAGGCCGGGCCAGGGCAGATCTACAATTCCAACCGCTATACCCTGTTGGGCATGCTCGCCTCCCTGGGAGTGGAAGTGATTGATCTTGGGATTATCGAAGACACTCCTGAAGCGACCGAACGGGCGCTGCTACAGGCGGCAGACGAAGCGGACTGCATCATCACCAGTGGCGGCGTTTCGGTGGGCGAGGAGGATCACGTAAAGGATGCCGTGGAGCGATTAGGTCGGCTGGAGCTTTGGAAGCTGGCGATCAAGCCGGGCAAGCCCTTGGCTTTTGGTCAGGTCAAGGATACGCCGTTTATTGGCTTGCCGGGCAACCCGGCAGCGGTGTTTGTTACCTTTTCGGTGTTGGCGCGGCCGTTTCTTTTGAAAGCCCAGGGAGCGTCGGAGTGGTTGACCAAAGGCTGGCCCCTTAAGACCGGCTTTGACTACCACAACCGGGGCGCACGCCAGGAATATCTGCGCTGCCGGCTGCTGGTTGATGAGGCAGGCGGATGGGTTATTGATAAATACCCCAACCAGAGTTCAGGGGTACTGGCCTCCGCCAGTTGGGGCGATGGCTTTGCAGTGGTGCCGCCTGGGATGCAGGTGAGGGCCGGAGATCTGTTGGAGTTTATTTCCTATAACGAACTTGGATTTTGATCTATTAACCCCTTGTTTGGTCAGAGATTGTTCAGCTGCGGCGTGGTCCGGGGGAAGGTTGGTTGTTTGGCGGTTCGAATCCGTAAATACTGCTTGATCGCCCCCGGCAACTTTGTTACAGTACGCGCCGCTGGATACATAGGACCATAGCTCAGTTGGTTAGAGCGCTACCTTGACATGGTAGAGGTCGGCGGTTCGAATCCGCCTGGTCCTACCACCTGATTTCGAAAGGGCTGCGAGAAAATCGCGGCCCTTTTTTGTTTCCGCTGGGTAGGTTTTGGGGGTGCGATAACGCAGGAACCCGCGACCGCTCTTCCTGATCTGATGGCACGACCGTCACCAGCCCGTTTGCTCCTGCCTGCTTTGTTCTTGATGACAGCCTGCGGATTGCCTCTGGTGGTGTTGCTGCTCTATAACGCTCCGGGTGGTATGCTGAACGCCCCTGTTCACGACGGTCTTTCCCCGTCTGAACCTATACAACCATGGACTGGCTGGGCCGGACCATTTTCTGAACTAGAGAGTTTCTATGCCATTCGCCGATCTGGGCCTGTCCGAACAGTTGCTGCAAGCCATTTCTGAAAAAGGCTACACCGAACCTTCGCCAATTCAGGCACAGGCGATTCCTGTCATTCTGGAAGGGAAGGACGTTATGGCGGCCGCCCAAACGGGCACCGGGAAAACCGCCAGCTTTGTGTTGCCCCTGTTACAGCGTTTGGCAAGTGGCAAGTCGGCGGGCAGTAACTCCGTGCGCTCACTGATTTTGGTGCCGACCCGGGAGTTGGCGGTTCAGGTAGGCGAAAGCGTAGAGCAGTATGGTCGTCATCTGGCCCTCAAAAGCTGTGTGGTTTATGGTGGGGTGGCCATCAACCCCCAGATGATGAAGCTTCGTAAGGGGGCGGATGTGCTGGTGGCCACACCTGGCCGGCTGATGGATCTCTACCAGAAGAATGCAGTCAAGTTCCAGGCGCTGGAGGCCCTGGTGCTGGATGAGGCGGATCGCATGCTGGATCTGGGGTTTATTCAGGATATTCAGGCGATTCTGGATCTGCTCCCCAGGCAGCGCCAAAACCTGCTGTTTTCCGCGACGTTTTCCGACAGTATCCGGGAGTTGGCAGCAAGCTTTTTGACTGATCCGGTGCGGATCGATATCAATCCACGCACCACAACGGCGACCACGGTGCAGCAGTGGATGCACCCGGTGGACAAACGGCGCAAATCCGAGTTGTTAAGCCATCTTATCCGTACCCGGGACTGGCGGCAGGTGCTGGTGTTTGTTCGCACCCGCCGTGGTGCCGACAAGCTGGTGGCGGAGTTGGGGCATGATGGCATCCGGGCGGTCTCCATCCATAGCGACAAAAGCCAGAGCTGGCGCGCCCGTGCGCTGGCGGACTTCAAGAAAGGCAAGGCATCCGTGCTGGTGGCCACGGATGTGGCGGCGCGAGGCATTGATATTGAGCAACTGCCCCGGGTGGTTAACTTTGATTTGCCCAAGGTGCCCGAGGATTATGTGCACCGGATTGGTCGCACGGGGCGTGCCGGCTCCAAGGGGCGGGCCATTTCCTTGGTCAGTGCCGATGAAGTGGGTGAGCTGCGGGCGATTGAGCGGTTGATCCGCAAGCGACTCACCCGGGATGAAATCAACGGCTTTGAGCCGGAGCATGTGGTGCCCGCGTCACCTTCGCCAGATGCACCGGTGAAAAAGAAGCCGAAAAAACCGAAGAAGCCCAAGCGCCACCAGCTGAAGGCTGCAAAAGGAGCGAAGGCGAAGAAGCCCAAAGCAGCGGATAAGGCCCGAAAGCCACCCGAAGGGGCTAAGAAGGATTCGGGGCAGGCAGATAAGCCTAAGAAGCCAGCGGGAAGGGCTGGTCAGCCGAAGCCGGCCACCGGTGCCTCCCGGCGCGGACCTGCACCACGTCGCCCAGCTCAGGCTCGGAAAAGCGAATCCTGATCGGCTGGTCGGCAGCAGCCTCCCGACGGCTGTCGTTTTGGGCTGAACTTCAGTAGTACTGTGGGGTCTGGTATGTTTAGTCCGTCTCAAACAGTTGGAGTAAGTTGATGATTCCCTTTTCGATTCTCGATCTGTCCCCGATTGGTGATGGCAAAACCGCAGCCGAAGCCCTCAAAGATACTCGCGCACTATCACAACAGGCAGACCGACTGGGATATCATCGTTATTGGCTGGCGGAGCATCACAACATGCCTGGCATCGCCAGTGCAGCCACCTCGGTGGTGATTGGTTACGTGGCCGAGGGGACTGAGCGTATTCGCGTGGGTTCCGGCGGTATCATGCTGCCGAATCACTCTCCGCTGGTGATCGCAGAGCAGTTCGGCACACTGGAGTCCTTGTATCCGGGGCGAATCGACCTGGGGCTGGGGCGTGCGCCGGGCACGGATATGATGACGGCGCGGGCATTGCGGCGGGATATGGCGGCGACCGCCGAGCGGTTTCCCCAAGACGTGCAGGAGCTCCTGGCTTATTTTGCAGAACCTCAGCCCGGTCAGCAGATTACTGCGGTTCCCGGAGCCGGGCTTCATGTGCCGATCTGGCTTTTAGGGTCGAGCCTCTATAGTGCCCAGTTAGCGGCCATGCTGGGATTGCCGTTTGCGTTTGCTTCCCACTTTGCACCGGCCG
>Ga0209075_1001111_pt1 | contig 25686 bp, 26 predicted proteins | sample Stecom2011_FD_187523 | JGI IMG/M metagenome (GOLD analysis project Ga0209075, IMG submission 187523) | Agricultural soil microbial communities from Utah to study Nitrogen management - Steer compost 2011 (SPAdes) (version 2) | ecosystem: Environmental > Terrestrial > Soil > Agricultural land...
CTACATCCAATGTTTATTTGAACTTTCTACTTGATAAAGCCAATAATTAATTTGTTTATTGATTTCGGAAAAATTCGCAAACCTAAAGCTAAGGTCACCTCCTGCTGTATGCAAAATGATATGTCCTACATCAGAACGTTTATGCCAAAAAAACTGTTTGGTGGTAATAGCCTGAATTTTATGAGGTTCAATGATTTGGTGTTCTACATCCCAAGCGCCTCTTTTTTTGATAATAAAGTCGGAATTGACAAAAAGCCTGTAATTTCGGAATCCAAAATAAATAAGTAATCCGACAATCATCACATACAATCCGATAAGCGGAAAATAACTTTTGACTTCTTCATTGATAAAAAAGCCTATCAGCAAAACGATTGCAATCGGAAATAACAGTCCAAAATAAATCCCTCTGAAAACATATCGGTAGTTCGGATTAAATACTTTTCCTTTTTCTACGGTTTTATCATAAATCACTTGTAAAATAGCTTCTTTTTCAGAGATGTTAGCTCCAGGGATTTCGATAACCGAACTCTCATTTTTCTTTCCGTCCTGCTTTACTTGTTGCGAAGATGCTTGTTTGATTTTCATTTTCAGCACATTCATTTTTTGCTGAAAAAAGTTTTGACTATACCAAACAATTTGTGCTTTTTTGGGATTTAAAAGAGTGTTTTTTTTAGCAAAAAGTCCGTAGGAAATCAAGAGTGAATTTCGCTGTTTTACGATTTCTAAATCAAAGTAGCGGATTATGGTTCGAACTAAATTAATCAAAAAAGTCAAAGCGAATAAAACCACAAAGATGGTCATAAATCCGAGCATTGTTCCTTTGACTATGTATTGTTCTATTTGCTCCTCAGACAACATTTCGTTTTCTACAAAATCCATGATATTATCATATATGGTAAAGAAAAAAGCCAAAAGAATGGCTAAACTTCGACCATAATTAGAAGTAACTCCAACTTTTAGCAACGAAGAAAGGCTAATTTTGATAATGGGTTTTTGTTTTTCTTCTATCTCCTGACCCACTGAATTGGGTTCGGATTTTACGATTTCTCTTTCTAATAATTTGGCTTTGAGTATTTGAGCCGAATCATGAGTTATAGCCCGAATACTGACTTCTTTTGTTCCGCTTCCTGCTGTATCTACATCCAAGCTATACACTCCGATAAGCTTTTGTATAACATTCTGATTGATATTTACCTGCTGAATTTTATCTAATCCGATCGAAAGGCGTTTTTTACTTAAAATCCCGCTTTGAACAATAAACTCCTGTTTGGATTCGTCCAGAAAAAAAGTAAAATTTCGATAGCGAAGGTAAGCTACTACTCCGATAATCAAGAAAACCACGAGCATTCCTATTATCATATACCACAGAGCTTCTGCAGGCATTCTATAAATCATAATTGCCAAAGGAGCCCATGAAGCACGAAGGAACTTCTGCAAAGTATCTGCAAACATTATCACAATTCCAACTGCAGATTGTCTTTGAGGTTTATCGAATTTTGTTTCAGGTATCAATTTATTTTTTTTTGGTTGTACAGTAGTGACTTACGACTCTAAATCAGGTTTTGTTGACTCAGTTATATCATTTTCTTGACTCTCAACCACAGAACTGTTATGGATTTGATTAGCATAGTTGAGACTCTTCATCAATAGTTCTTTTATCGCATATGCTTTTTCTTTATCCAATCCCGAAATACTCAAATCACTGCTATTTCCTCCTGCTGTATAAATTTCGAGAGACGCTAAACCATACATTCTAGAGAGCATTCCTTCATGAACTGCAATATGTTGGATTCTGTTAAACGGAATAATTGTAGTGGTTGTTGCTAGAATTCCGCTTCGATATAGCAAATCTTTTTCACGCAAAGCATATCCCTTTTTCTTAAATGCGATTCGGTTAATCCAAAATAAAAAACCGATAAAACCGAACACAAAAACAAGAATAAAAACATAAAAACCTACTCCTACTTCTCCACTTTGATAAACCGAAACAAAAGTAATGGCAGTAGCTATAAAAAGAATTACCGCAAAGATCAACAAATTGATCACTATAACGTTCCAATATTGTTTATGGATGGGCAAAAAAGAAACTGCTTCGTATTGAGGAAGCTCATCTAAATTAATAGGATTATTAGTGAAGTTTTGCATTGGTTTAGATATAAACTCTGTAAAAATACGAAAAGATTTCTTGTTTTTTACAAACAATATTCTATGGTAGATTTAACAGACTCATTTTCAGAAGTGATATATAATTTCTATCTTTGCACTCCATTTTTCTAATCTTAAATGTTTATAGCATGCAACTGTACAACACTTTGAGTGCGGAAGAAAGAAAACAACTTATTGAGGAGTCGGGCAAACAACGCCTGACGCTTTCTTTCTACGCATATGCTCATATCGAAAATCCCCACCAATTCAGAGATGATTTATTTCGAGTTTGGAATACTCAAGAAGTTTTAGGCCGTATTTATGTAGCTCACGAAGGAATTAATGCTCAACTTTCGGTTCCGGCAGACCGTTTTGACGAATTCAAAGCTTATTTAGACACCTATGATTTTATGAACGGGATGCGTCTGAATATTGCGGTAGAGCAAGATGATTTTTCGTTTTTAAAATTAACCATAAAAGTTCGCAACAAAATTGTAGCAGACGGGCTGGATGACGATTCTTTTGATGTAACGAACAAAGGAGTTCATCTCAAAGCAGCAGAATTCAACAAGCTCCTAGAAGATCCCAACACGATTGTGGTAGATTTTAGAAATCATTACGAAAGTGAAGTCGGACATTTTAAAGGTGCAATTACTCCCGATGTAGATACCTTTAGAGAATCATTACCTATAATTGAAGAGCAATTAGCACCTCACAAAGAAGATAAAAATCTACTGATGTATTGCACAGGAGGAATCCGTTGTGAAAAAGCGAGTGCTTATTTTAAACACAAAGGGTTTAAAAATGTCTATCAGCTCGAAGGTGGGATTATTGAATACGCAAGACAAGTAAAATCAGAAGGATTAGAAAGTAAATTTTTAGGAACCAACTTTGTATTTGACCATCGCTTAGGAGAACGCATTACCGATGATATTATCGCGAGATGCCACCAGTGCGGAGAACCTTGTGATACACACACAAATTGTGCTAATGATGGATGTCATTTGCTTTTTATTCAATGCGAAAAGTGTGCAACTGCTATGGAAGGTTGTTGTTCTAACGAATGCGTGGAAGTCATTCACTTGCCGCTTGCCGAGCAAATAGCTCTTCGAAAAGGGAAAATGAACGGAAATAAAATTTTTAAGAAAGGAAAATCTCCTGCTTTAAAGTTTAAAACTCTTCCGACAGACCAAGTAATTGCTAAAGTACAGAAGAAAAAACAAGAAGAAAAAAAACAATCGTTCAAAAAGCAGCTTATCGGAAAAGCCACTCATTATTATACGGGTTCTGGAATTTCAGAGTTTACTTTAGACGCTACTATTGATAAAGGAGATGTTTTAATGATTATTGGTCCTACTACCGGAGAGCAAAAAATAGAAAATTATAAAATGGTGGTGAATTACGACTTTGCTGAAACAGCACAAAGTGGTGATAAAATAACGATAAAACTCCCTTTTAGAACTAGGCTTTCAGATAAATTATATAAAATCGTAGAATAACAAATAAAATATTTTGGGTAAAATTCATCTAAAAAATATTCGTACTTTTTCGTACCATGGTTGTTTGGTCGAAGAAAGTAAAATTGGTTCAGATTACCGAGTTGACCTGACTATCCATACCGATTTGACCAAGTCCGCTCAATCAGACAAGCTAATTGATACTGTTGACTATGTTTTATTGAATCAAATCGTAAAGGACGAAATGGCTATTCGTTCGGAACTTTTAGAACACGTTACACAACGTATTATAGACAGGGTTTTTACAGAAAGTCCTTCTGTGACAAAAATACAAGTAAAAGTTTCTAAGCTCAATCCTCCTATCGGAGGTGATGTAGAGGCAGTTAGTGTTGTAATCAAACAAAAGCGAAAATAACTTTTGTTTGATTGCTAAAAATACTATATTTGCCATCCGATAAGTTTGGCATCTTGGCCGAGTGGCTAGGCACCGGTCTGCAAAACCGTATACAGCGGTTCGAATCCGCTAGATGCCTCAAAACAAAAACGACTCCAAATTGGAGTCGTTTTTTATTTCTGACACTATTTTATCCTTCGATTTCTTTTGCAGAAAACTGTGATTCGTACAAGTTTTTATAGAATCCGTTTTCTTTTTTAAGCAGTTGTTTGTGGTTTCCTTTCTCTACAATTTGTCCTTTATCCATTACAATTATCTGATCAGCATTCATAATGGTAGTAAGCCTATGAGCTATGACAATAGAAGTTCGATTTTGAGTAAGTGTATCAGTTGCTTTCTGGATTAATTCTTCTGAATAACTATCTATAGAAGAAGTAGCTTCGTCAAGAATTAATATGCTTGGGTTGCTTACATACGCACGTAAAAAAGCTATCAATTGACGTTGTCCGGAAGAAAGCATCACGCCTCTTTCTTTTACGTTGTAATCATAACCTCCGGGAAGACCCATAATAAATTCGTGAAGACCTATTTGTTTTGAAGCTCTGATTACCTCTTCTCTCGAAATATCAGAATTATAAAGCGTAATATTATTATAAATAGTATCCGCAAACAAAAATACATCTTGCAGCACAATAGAAATTTGTTTTCTTAAACTCCCAATATCATACTGATTGATGTTGATTCCGTCTATAAGAATTTCTCCGCTTTTGATTTCGTAAAAACGATTCAAAAGATTAATAATCGTAGTTTTTCCTGCACCGGTACTTCCAACTATTGCCAAAGTTTCTCCTTTTTGAATACTTAAATCGATTCCTTTTAAAACTTCTTCATTTTCTTTATAACCAAACCGTACATTTTTAAATTCGATAGTACCTTCGAATGATTGTACCTGAATGGTTCCGTTGGTCTGAGACAAATCGGTTTCTAAAATATCAAAAACACGATTAGCAGCAATCATCCCCATTTGCATTTCGTTAAACTTATCTGCAATTTGACGAAGTGGGTTAAACAGCATTCCGACCAGCATAGTATAAGTTACCAAATCTCCCATTGTAGTATTCCCGTTCTGAACAATATCATTGGCTCCATACCAAATCACCAGTCCGAGCGTTATACTCGAAACAATATCCGCAACCGGAAAAAACACGGAGTTATACAGCACGTTTTTAAGCCATGCTTTTCGATGTTTATTGTTGATTTCTTTAAACTTTTCGTATTCTATTCGCTCTCTCGAAAAAAGTTGAACGATTTTCATTCCGGTTAATCGTTCTTGAATAAAAGTGTTTAGATTAGCCACTTGGGTACGAACTTCTTCAAAAGCTCCTTTCATTTTCTTCTGAAAAATTCGGGTTGCTATCAGCAAAATAGGCATTGCTACCAAGACAATCATTGTCAGCCTCCAGTTCATATATATCATAAAGATGATAGCCACAGCCATTTTCATTAAATCGCTTATAATCATAAACAATCCTTGGCTAAAAATTCGGGCAATAGATTCGATGTCAAAAACCGAACGAGTTACTAATTGTCCGACAGCTGTATTGTCAAAGTACTTCATCCTAAAACGAATAATATGGCTAAAGAGTTTATCGCGTAAATCTTTAACAATATCCTGTCCGAGCCAATTGGCCCAATACACAAAATAAAATTGAGAGAGCACCTCCATTAATAAGACAAAAAACATGAGTGCGATATAAATCAATAATCCGTATTGATCTTTAGGCTCTACGTATTCGTCAACAGTTTGTTTGAGCAAGTACGGACGAAGTGCAGCAAAAACAGAAAGCAAAATAGACCATACAATAATGGCATTAAACCTCCATTTATAAGGTTTGGTAAACACCATTATTTGGCTAAAAACTTCTTTATTATTCCTTTGTTTCATTCTTTATTGCTTACTCTTCTGTCTGTTTTTATTTCTTATCTAAAAAAGGGTATTCTACTTTAACCAAATACAACCCATGTGCAGGAACTGAAAAACCTGCCTTACTTCTGTTTTTACTTTTAATGATTTCTTCGAATTCTTCTATTGAAATTTTGTGTAATCCCACTCCAATAAGTGTTCCGACTATGGCTCTAACCATATTTCTTAAAAAGCGATCTGCCGAAATAGTAAAAACCAATTGATTTGCTTCCTGCTTCCAAAAAGCCTGATATATATTACAATTATACGTAAAAACGTCTGTGTTTGATTTTGAAAAGCATTGAAAATCATTGTACTTAAACAAAACCTCACATGCACGATTCATTTGTTCCACATCTAGATTTTTATAAGAATACCAGCTAAAGTCTTCCTTAAACGGATCTTTTTGTAGATGAATGTGGTACTCATACGTGCGCTGTGTTGCATCAAAACGAGCATGAACATCGTCTCCAACCCTAAAAACATTAAAAACAGCTATGTCTTTGGGTAAAAAGGAATTTAATTTTTTTACTAAATCTTTCGAGTTGATTGCTTCCGGAAAATCAAAATGAGCATACATTTCTTTGGCATGCACTCCACTATCTGTGCGTCCTGCTCCTACAACTTCGATTTGATTTTTTAACAAAAGAGATAACGCCTTGGTAAGTTCTTCCTGCACCGTAATTGCATCGGGTTGAACTTGCCATCCGTGATAATTTTTCCCAAAATACGAAAAATGAATAAAGTATCTCAATTTTATACAATCAAAGCTACAAAGATAAGGATTTATACACTTAAGTAAATCCCAATATTTTAATGTTACTGTTTTTTGTCGAAACAGAAAAACACTTAACAAATCTCTTTGATGACACAGGTTGCAGAACAATGTCGGGTGAATGTCGGGCATAATTACATTTAAATAATTGTAGCGATGAAGGGAGCGTTGTAGTATTGTCAAAAAATTTTAAATTTACCATTATGAAACAACCCGAATTAGGAAAAAAATTTCCGAACTACGTAAAGAAAAAGGACTAACTCAAGAGGAACTCGTTGATTTGTGCAACATCAATGTCAGAACTATTCAACGCATCGAAGCTGGAGAGGTAACCCCCAGAAGTTATACACTTAAAACCATTCTAAAAGCGCTAGATTGCGATTTAGAAGAAATACATTTAGAAGAAAAAAACAAACTCAATTTCTCTAGAGCAGACCTCAAAACAATTAATATTTGCGCTTGGTTAGGCATCGTATTTATAATTATTGATTCATTTAATATTTTTTTGAATATCACCTTAGACTTTGATCTCGATGTTTTAGAGAGTATAACTAGCATCAAACAGCTTTATATTACAACCCAATTCGTTTCGTTTATTTTGGCATTTACTTTTTATTTAGGGTTTTATATTTCGGGTAAAATCTTCAAGAGCAGTTTGCTTAAAGCGACCTCGATTTTAATGATAGTGGTTTCTGGATTAAATTATTTTTTTTCTGGTTTTTTGTTCGACTCCAACGAATTTATAAAAACTACTTTTGGGGTAGTAACTTTGTTGGGGTATGGAGCAGTCGGGATTCCGTTTGGCATTGGAATCTTAAAACTCAACACTTATCTAAGCTCTTATGCTACTAGTGGGATTTTCACGATAATTCTCTATGCAACTATGCTAACGGTAGTTTTGATATTTATGTCCGTTTTTTTAATCGTACCGGTTATGATTCTGCAACTGATTCTACTCTATAAAGTTAAGGAATATTTACAACACACATAAAAGTTGTTAGTGGAAAAACTATTCACTATTTTTGTGCAAAAGACAAAATTTTATGCTTCAATTAAACGTAAAAAACGAAACTTCAAGACTTCGTGCTGTGGTTCTCGGAACAGCCCAAAGCAACGGACCAACACCTACAGCAGACGAGGCTTATGACCCGAAATCTTTAGAACATATCTTAGCAGGAACTTATCCGCTCGAAGAAGATATGGTTAGAGAAATGGAAGCCTTCAACGAAGTGTTCAAAAAGTATGACGTAAAGGTTTATCGTCCGGAAATTATCGAAGATTACAATCAGATTTTCTCTAGAGATATTGGTTTTGTAATTGATGATGTGTTTATCAAAGCTAATATTTTACCGGATAGAGAAAGAGAATTAGATGCTATTCGTTATATAATTGAGCAGATGGATCCGGCAAAAGTTGTTCGTCCTCCAGAAGAAGTTCATATTGAAGGAGGTGATGTAATGCTTTATAACGACCATATTTTTATCGGAACCTATAAAGGAAGTGACTATAAAAATTATATCACGGCCCGAACCAATATGCAAGGCGTGCAGTATATCAAAGATCTTTTCCCGAATAAAATCGTGAAGGAATTCGATTTGGTAAAATCAAAAATCGAGCCTCGTGATAATGCTCTGCATTTAGATTGTTGCTTTCAGCCTGTGGGGCATAATAAAGGAATTATTTATAAATCCGGATTCAGAGAAGAAGCCGATTATATGTATTTGGTTGAGCTTTTCGGAAAAGAAAACCTGTTTCACATCACTCGAGACGAGATGTATAACATGAACTCTAATATCTTTTCGATTGCTCCTGATGTAGTGGTTTCGGAGAAGAATTTTACCCGACTCAATACGTGGCTTCGCGAAAACGGATTTACGGTTGAAGAAATTCCGTATGCCGAAATTGCCAAACAAGAAGGGCTATTGAGATGTTCAACACTTCCGTTGATTAGAGATTAAACAATTAGTTTCAAGCTTCAGGTTCCAAGTTATCTGAAATCTAAAACAACTTGAAATTTTAAACAAAAAATAGAAAATGAACCAAACTACAAATACCATATTGATGATTCGTCCGGTAGCATTCCGAATGAACGAACAAACAGCCGTAAACAATTATTACCAAAAAGTATTAGACAATCTTTCTCCGAAGGATGCTAACCGTAAAGCCCAAGAAGAATTTGATGCTTTTGTAGAAAAGCTTCGCTCGGTTGGAGTAAACGTAATTGTTGTGGACGACACACACATTCCTGACACTCCGGATAGTATTTTCCCGAACAACTGGATTTCGTTTCACCAAAACGGAGATGTAATTCTCTATCCGATGTTTGCCGAAAACAGAAGACAAGAACGTAGAGAAGACATTTTAGATATTGTAGAAGAAAACGGATTCTTAATTGAAAATGTAGTAGATTATACTTTAGCCGAAGAAGCCAATATGTTTTTAGAAGGAACCGGAAACATCATCCTAGACCGACAAAACGGAAAAGCTTATTGTGCTTTATCACCAAGGGCTGACGAAGAATTGTTTATAGAGTTTTGTGAAGATCAAGATTTAGCTCCTATTATATTTCACGCTTATCAAACCGTAAATGGAGAGCGAAAACTCATTTATCACACCAACGTAATGATGTGTATTGGGGAGCATTATGCTGTAATTTGTGCGGATAGCATTGATGACAAAAAAGAGAAAAAATTGGTTTTAGACTCTTTAAAATCGGATGGAAAAGAAATTATTCTGATTACGGAAGACCAAGTGAATAACTTTGCAGGCAATATGCTCGAGGTTAAAGGAGCAAATAATAAGAGTTATTTGGTTATGAGTACTTCGGCCTATCAGAGTTTAACTCCAGAACAGATTTCAAAAATGGAAAAATATTCTGAAATTTTATACTCGTCATTAGATGTTATTGAAGCTTGCGGAGGCGGAAGCGCTAGATGTATGATGGCAGAGGTTTTTTTACCAAGAAATTAATATACACTTCTAAAAAATAGCACAAAATGGCTTGGATTTTACTTGTTATAGCAGGGTTATTTGAAGTAGCTTTTGCCTCTTGTTTAGGAAAGGTTAAAGAAACCTCAGGTACAGCATCCACTTATTGGTTCATCGGATTTTTAGTATGCTTGACTATCAGCATGACACTTTTATACAAAGCGACTCAATCTCTCCCGATCGGAACAGCTTATGCCGTTTGGACTGGGATTGGAGCAATAGGAACAGTTCTGATAGGAATATTCGTATTTAAAGAACCTGCTACATTCTGGAGGGTATTTTTTATCTCAACTCTAATTGCTTCGATTGTCGGACTTAAAGCAGTCTCTTGATAAAACTCACAACCAAAGTACTGAAATAAAAAAAGCGACTTAATTATAAGTCGCTTTTTTTTGGGTGGATGATGGGTCTCGAACCCACGACCTTCGGAACCACAATCCGACGCTCTAACCAACTGAGCTACAACCACCATTTCCTCGTTTGAGAGTGCAAATATAAACAAAAGTTTTCACTTGCAAAACTTTTATGTAAAATCATATCAAATCCGATATACTTTTGACCGCTACATAGCGTTCAACCGTAAAACCTTCTGCATAATCCACACCTATTAATCGTCCTAAATCTTTCGCTCTATATTCAATACTTTCCTGAAAGTTTTTTGTAGCAATCGGAGTAAGAGGTTCGTTAGAACTGGGTTTAAAAAACTGGGAGTCATAAGCAAAAACAGCTTCTAGTTTTTTATCCATAAACTCTGAAATATCTACCACAAAATCAGGTTCAATATTTTTCCACTGCATATAATGATAAACCACTTTAGGTCGATAGGCTTCTTGTCTTTGTCCGTCTAATTCGGTTTCTATCATACGTAACCCAGACAAGAAACAAGCATCCGAAACAAGTTTACTCCCTTTAGGATGGTCAATATGTCTGTCATCTATCGCATTGCACAGTACAATTTCAGGTTGATATTTGCGAATCATCTTAATGACTTCGAGTTGATGTTTTTCGTCATTTATGAAAAATCCATCTCTAAATTTCAGATTTTCACGAACAGAGACTCCCAAAATTTCAGAAGCTTTTGCTGCTTCTTGATATCGTTTTTCGACCGAGCCACGTGTTCCTAATTCTCCTTGGGTCAAATCAATAATTCCGACTTTTTTGCCTAAATAAATTTCTTTTGCCAATGTTCCTGCACAACCCAATTCGACATCATCAGGATGTGCTCCGAAAGCTAATATATCTAATTTCATTTTTTGTGATAAGATTTTACAAGACCATAAAGTTAGTGAAAACTATAGAGATTACCGTAAGCATCCAAAGTCAAACTCAAAAGTCAAACAAACTTTTCATTGTTACTGATTTATTTACGGTTTCGAAAAACTCTTTTTCAGGATGACTATCTTTTGTAATTCCGCAACCAATATAGAAGCTCACTTTCTTATCCACCACCTCCATACAACGTAAGTTTACGTACAATTCGGAGGTTTTATTTTGTTCGAAATTTAATTCTCCTAAAAATCCGGAATAAAAACTCCTGTTATATGGCTCGTTATCTAAAATAAACCGTTGGGCCAAGCTTTTCGGAAAGCCGCAAACAGCTGGAGTGGGATGTAATTTTTGTATAATTTTTCCGAGCGAAAAGTCAACTTTTAGTTTTGCTTTAATATCGGTTCGAATATGCAGCAGAGTTCCTGCCTGAGAAGTGAATGGCTCAGACACATCTATCTCTAGTGCTTCAGGTTGTAAGTTGTGTACGATAAAATCAGTTACAAATTTTTGTTCTTCTATTTCTTTTTCTCCCCAATTCACATCGATTTTACCTTCAAATTTTTGGGTTCCTGCATACCCCATAGTCAACAAAATATCATTTTCAACGGACAGTAATTTTTCGGGAGTAGCTCCTAGCCAAAGTCCTACTTTCGGGTGAAAAAAGCAATACCTAAAAGTGTTAGGATACTTTGAGAACATTTTTTTCAAAAGATTTGTAAGTTCTAACTTTTTCGGAAAAAAATCTTCTTTTCGCGAAGCTACAATTTTGCTTATTTCTCCTTTCTCAATCTCTGAGATCATCTTTTTTACTAATTCTTCGAAATCATTTTTTTCGGAATCACTATATGAAGTTTGAAACGATTTACTATCAATAACAAATTCTTCTTCCCAAATTTCTTGTTTAAAATCTGATTTTTTTAAAGGAATTAGTATTGATTTTTGAGCACTATCAAAAGGCGCAAAAACAAATCCTTTTTCAGTATAATTTTCTAAATAATTTAAGGTATTATCATGCTGAAAAATTCCGTTTACTTTGGTTGAATTAGGTTTTATATAGACTACAAAAGGTGTGTTTTTTGAGAAGCTATTCTGTATTTTGCTAAGCATTTTTGGGTAAGACGATATTGGTTAATTTACAAAGTGATATCAAGTTATCTTCTTCATCGGTAATTCTGATTTCCCACAAATGAATTGTTCTTCCTTTATGAATAATTTTGGCTGTAGCATAAACCGTTCCTTCCTTTTTACTTTTGAGGTGGTTTGCCGATATTTCGATTCCTCTTACTTCGTATTTGGAAACATCAATAAACATTAATGACGCTGCACTTCCTACACTTTCAGCCAATGCTACTGAGGCGCCTCCGTGCAGTAACCCCATAGGTTGATGAACTCTAGGGTTTACGGGCATTTTGGCTTTTAAACAACCTTCACCCATTTCTGTAAACTCTATTTCTAAGGTTTCCATCAGGGTATTTTGACATATTTTTTTTCCGAATTCTAAAAATTCTTCTTGAGTAAATTTCATCTTTTATTTTTTAAAGTATAAAATTAGGCATTTATAGCCATAAAAAAAACTGTCCTGATTTGGACAGTTTTTTTTTATAAGATTTTTAATCAATTATTTCACATAGAAAGTTACTTTTCGAACTAATCTACGAGCACCTGAAGATGAAGAATCTACAGAAGTATCTTCACCTTTAGAAACCACATTGATTCTGTCTGCACTAATTCCTGCTTTAACTAAAATATCTTTAACATTTTCGGCTCTTCTCTTAGCTAAATTGTTATTGTATTCTGTGTTTCCAATCTCATCAGCATAGCCAAAAACATCAACTGTAGCAGAAGGATTGTTTAGTAAGTAAGAACGTACAAGGTCTATTCCTTGTGCAGAAATACTTGTAGGCTGATCTTTGTCAAAATCAAAATAAGCATTTACATAACCTTGATTAATAAATCCTTTAGCTACTCTTTCACTTTCCTCTTTCTCTCTACCACTAAGGGCTTCAGCGCCATATTTTCTTTCGAAGTATTCTTCTAACTCATCCGGAATACCATTGTCATTTCTATCCACTGTTCTTCCTTTAGTGTCTACCGATACACCAGGCATTGAATTTGGTTCTACATCCAGATAATCTGGCACACCATCTCTGTCTGTATCTTGCATCATGTTTTCCATCTCCAACACTTTTGCTTCTAGTTCATATAGTTCTTCCATTAAATTAGGACCTACATACCAATCAGCATGTTCTTTGTGCGACCCTAAATAAACTGTGACTCCGATAGAAGCGTTGTAAATATAATTATCTTCTAGACCTCTTCTTCCAGAAATAGACGAATATCCATCCCAAGTATTATTTTGCTTCAAAGTATTGATTGCTGTAAAATCTCCGGTCAGAACCACTTTATCCGAAAGTTTTAATTGCCCTGTGAGTCCAAGCATAAGGTTCAACATTTGATCGCTACTTGCCATATTGTCATTATCAAGCATGGCATAACCCAAACCTGCGTGAGCTAACAAACCAACTGTGTTTGTCCATTGGTCAAAACCAAAAATATTTCTAAGATTTGCCACTCCTTGTAGGCTAAAACGATAAAATTTGCTTTCGAACTCCAATTGGCTTTCTTCAGCGTGCTCAAAATTATCGTAACCTGCATCTAGTTTAAGTCCGAATTGAGGACTTAACATATATCTAGCACCTAAGTCTACGTGCAAAGGGGCAATTCGTTCCGTATATGTTCCGACTGTAAAAGGCTCAGTAGGCTTAGTAAATCCTGCATTCAACTCAATAGACCATCTGTTATAGTCCAAATTTCTTGTTTTAGTTTCTTCATCTTCCTGAGCATGAACAGCAAAAAAAGAAATCGACACTCCAAACAGTAAAAAGACTTTTTTCATGTTTCCCATTTTTAAATTACTGCAAAAATATCCATTTATTTAATATATTCTTACAAAAAATTGTTTTTTTTAGTTTTTAATCTTATTTATACGTAAGCTTTTATTTTATATTCTTCCAAACATTTATCTTTTTAATAAAAGTCTGTTTGCTTTTGTCGATTTTCAACGGATTAAAATTGCATTTCAGGAATATCTCCTTCTATGATTAATTCTGCCTCAGTCGCCTTAACAATATCTTCTACGGACACTCCTGGTGCTCTTTCTAGCAATTTAAATCCTTGGTCAGTTACCTCTAAAACAGCTAATTCGGTTACGACCTTTTTCACACACTTCACTCCGGTTAGCGGCAGTGTACATTTTTTTAGAATTTTTGATTCTCCAGCTTTATTTACATGCATCATAGCTACAATAATGTTTTCGGCTGAGGCAACCAAGTCCATAGCTCCTCCCATACCTTTAACCATTTTTCCTGGAATTTTCCAATTGGCAATATCTCCGTTTTCGGCTACTTCCATAGCTCCCAGTATTGTTAAATCTACATGTTTACCACGAATCATTCCGAAACTCATAGCCGAATCAAAAAAACTTGCCCCTTTTAAGGTAGTGATGGTTTGTTTACCTGCATTAATAAGATCTGCATCTTCTTCGCCTTCATACGGAAAAGGCCCCATACCTAAGACACCATTTTCGCTTTGGAATTCGACATTAATACCTTCCGGAATATAATTAGCAACTAAGGTTGGAATACCTATTCCGAGGTTTACAAAATATCCGTCTTTAAGCTCTTTTGCAATGCGTTTTGCAATTCCTATTTTATCTAAAGCCATAATTTATTCTCTTTTTCTTACTGTTTTCTGTTCGATTCTTTTCTCGTATTTTTCTCCTTGAAAAATTCGCTGTACAAAAATTCCTGGGATATGTATTTGATTTGGATCAAGCTCTCCTGCCGGAACCAATTCTTCTACTTCTGCTATAGTAATTTTAGCGGCTCCACACATACAAGGGTTAAAATTACGTGCAGTTCCTTTAAAAATAAGATTTCCTGCTTCGTCTCCTTTCCAAGCTTTTACGATTGAAAAATCGGCTTCAAAAGCATACTCTAAAATATGAGGTTTTCCGTTAAAAACCTTCACCTCTTTTCCTTCTGCTACTTCTGTTCCGTAACCTGCGGGAGTATAAAAAGCAGGGATTCCTGCTTGAGCTGCTCTACACTTCTCGGCTAATGTTCCTTGAGGAGTAAGCTCTACTTCTAGTTCTCCGCTTAACATTTGGCGTTCAAATTCTGCATTTTCGCCTACATAAGACGAAATCATTTTTTTGATTTGTTTTTTATGTAATAATAGTCCTAATCCGAAATCATCTACCCCTGCATTGTTAGAAATACAAGTAAGGTCTTTTACGTTTTTTCGAACCAGTTCTGCAATAGAATTCTCAGGGATTCCGCAAAGTCCAAATCCTCCGAGCATAATCGTCATTGAATCCTGAATTCCTTCAAGTGCTTGTTCAACCGAATTTACTTTTTTATTTATCATAATAAGTACAGAAATAATTTGTTTGAGCCTATAAAAGTAATATTTTTTTAGGACTTATCAATTTAAGTGATGTTTATTACTTTTTTAATTATTCAGCAGGTTGTGTATTTGCACATATTGCAAAAGCAAAACTGTCTTTGCATCTCGAATTTCTCCGTTTTGAAGCATCTTAATAGCTTGTTCAAACGGAATTTCAACATTCTGAATGTTTTCGTTTTCTTCGTCGAGCCCTCCTCCCGGACTTAGCTTCATTTCGGGTGAATATTCAGCTACATACAAATACATCAATTCGGTAACTGCTCCTGGAGAAACATAAACTTCAAAAACTTTTTGAGCATCTTTAATATGGTATCCGGTTTCTTCTCGAGTTTCTCTAATGATACATTCTTTTGGGCTTTCTTCGTCAAGTGTTCCTGCACAGGCCTCAATAAGCATTCCTCCTGGATTTCCATTTAAAAAAGTAGGTAAACGAAATTGCCGGGTGAGCAATACGGTTTTACTTTGTTTGTTGTATAACAAAATCGCTGTTCCGTTTCCTCGATGAAAGACCTCTCTGGTTTGCAACTGCTTTTCTTTCCCTTCTTCGTGGTATTCGAAAACAAACTTTTTAAGGTTATACTTTTGATCAGAAAGGGTTTCTTCGGATAGAATATTAATGTTTGGCTTCATGTTTTTAGGTTTAAATGTATAAAAATACAATTCATCTAGCAAATATGACAGTTCGGATAAACTCTTTTTTATAAAGTTTATAATTCTTGCACCTTTGCTCAAGAATTTAAAATCAATTATCAACTGTTAAACCAAAAGATTATGATTAATGTTATTATTTTGCTTATCCTTTTTGTTTTTTCTATAATTTCGAACATTCTCTTTTAATGATACATATTTTTAAAATCAACAACATGAAAAACAGCATTCAACTTTTCTTTAAAACTCTATTTAAAGTTTTGATTATCGGGATTGTTATCAGTGCAATTATATCGAGTTGGGCTTGGGGTTTTGAAGCTTTACGTGGTAGAGAATTTACACTGAATTCTGCTTTCGGAAAAGAAGTTTTCATTTACTTAATTTATGGAATAACTCTCACCACTGTTAATGTACTTTTTTTCAGGTATTTTAATAATGATATTGATTGGGAAAATAACAAATGGGCCAAATACCGAATAGTATTAGGGTTTATTATTAGTCTGTTCTTAAGCTTTGCTGCTGTTTTTTTGATTCGCTTTGTAACTGTAGTTGGATTTGAAAAAAAGGATTTCCAATATTTTATTTCCCACGAAAAGCCTGCCCATTATTCTATCTGTCTCTTTATAACGTTTATACTATTAATAGTTTTTCATGCTATACATTTTTACAAACACATTCAGGAAAACAAACTCAAGGAACAGAAAATCATAGCAGGAACGGCCTCTGCTAAATTCGAAAGCCTTAAAAATCAAATCGATCCTCATTTTTTGTTCAATAGTCTAAATGTCTTAAGTTCTTTGATTGAAGAAAGTCCTCATAAAGCACAAGACTTTACTACCTCTTTATCTAAAATTTACCGCTATGTCTTGGAGCAAAAAAACAAAGAACTGGTACCGATTGAAGAAGAACTTGATTTTGCAAAAACTTATATGAAGTTGCTAGAGATGCGTTTCGAAAACAGTATTATATTCACTTTTCCGGAAGATAAAAATTTTAATGACGGTAAAGTTGTTCCTCTATCACTTCAACTCTTACTTGAGAATTGCATCAAGCATAATATTGCAAGCGAACAAAAACCTTTACACATCAAAATTTATTTAGAAAAAGGATACTTGATTGTAGAAAACAACCTACAGCAAAAAGACAATTTAGATTCTGAAAGAAAAGGAGTCGGACTTCAAAACATAGTCAGTAGATATGCTATTTTAACCAAGCGAAATGTACTTATAGAAGAGTCAAAAGAGTACTTTAAAGTAAAAACACCAATATTAACCAAACAAATAGAAATTATGGATAGTTCGTCATTTAACAAAGAAAATGCTTACCTCAAAGCTAAAAAAAGAGTAAAAGACATCAAAGAGTTTTATGTAAACCTTACCTCGTATTGCATCGTAATTCCTTTTCTTATATTTATCAACCTTTATATTACTCCGCAATTTAAATGGTTTTGGTTTCCGATGTTAGGTTGGGGAATGGGACTGGCTTTTCACGGATTTGAAGTTTTTGGATACGGAAAAACATGGGAAGAAAAAAAGATAAAAGAACTCATGGAAAAAGATGCTAATCGGCCTAAAAAATGGGAATAATCTTATAAAAAAACATTGAACTGATGAACAAAACACCAACAGACGAAGAAATCAGATATGAAATTACTCGGAAAAGAGTAAAAGAAATCAAAAGTTTTTATACCCATTTGGTGGTATATGTCATAATTAGTATTATTATCCTTATCGGAAATTATCAGTTTTGGAGCCCAAGCGGAAACTTCTTTAGTTGGAATAACTTTTCGATTCCGTTTTTTTGGGGAATTGGAATAGTGGCTCATGCGTTTAACACTTTTGGAATAAACATTTTTTTAGGAAAAAAATGGGAAGAGGAAAAAATAAAAGAATTGATGAATAAAGACAAAAAACAAAATCAGAATTGGGAGTGATGAAAATAGTTATCATAGAAGACGAAAAACCTGCAGCTCGACTATTGAGCAGAAAACTCGAAAAGTTAAATTTTCCGGTCAGCACGATGTTACATTCGGTAGAAGAATCGATTAAATGGTTTTCAGAAAACCAACAACCCGATCTGATTTTCTTAGACATTCAACTTTCTGATGGATTGTCTTTCGAGATTTTCGAAAAAATAGACATAAAAAGTGCTATAATATTTACGACAGCTTATGACGAATATGCCTTAAAGGCCTTTAAACTAAACAGTATCGATTATCTTTTAAAGCCTATTGACCCTAAAGAGCTCGAACAAGCCCTTGCCAAATTTCGCGAACGAATTGAAAACAAACAATTTGATTTGAATTGGGTTAAAGATATCTTCCTATCTAACAAAAAAATATACAAAGAACGCTTTTCGATTAAAATCGGACAACAGCTAAAAATAGTAAACACCTCCGAAATTGAATGTATATTTAGTGAAAACAAAGGAACTTATTTATATACGCTCGAAAACAGAAACTATCTCCTAGATTTATCCTTAGAACAACTCGAAACCGAACTTAATCCAAAATATTTTTTTAGAGTTAGCAGAAAGTTCATCATAAATTTGAATGCTATTCAAGAAATTCAGATTTATAGCAACTCCAGGCTCAAAATCATTCTTAATTCTTTTAAAAACGAAGAAATCATTGTAAGTAGAGAACGGGTTTCAGACTTTAAGAATTGGTTAGGATAATTTACTTTTTTATCTCAAAAATAAGCTGTATTTTCGTAAGGTTATCTTTTTAACTAAAAATATAGCTATGGATTTTTTATCAAATTTTCTGAAAAACAATAGGCAAATTCGTCTGATTTTGTCTTTGCTGTATTTAACGGATGATATCTTTTTAAAAGACTCGAAAGAGTTTATGTCCTAAGCCCTGCCATGGCTCTTGGCAGGGAATTCCGACTTACAGCTTTTTTAAAATTCCAATTTCGTTTAGTAATGATACTATTAACTTTTGACAATAAATCGTCAATCGTATAATGAAGAGTCGCGCATCATACTAAATATAAAACTATAAAAATAAAATATCATGTCAGAAAACATCATTTTAACTACAGGTCTGTACGACTTAATCAAAGAACATTTAAGAAGAAAAAGAGTAACTATTCAGGAAGAAGAATTACTTACTGAAGAACTTCGAACTTCAGAGCAGTTGTTAAAAAGAGAAATTCCGGAAGACGTAGTTATTCTGAACAAAAATGTAACTTACAAAAATCACACAAACGACGAAACTAAAACCGTAACTTTTGTGATGCCTGATAAATCTAAACCTAGTAAGAACAAAATGTCTATTCTCTCAGATGAAGGAATTGCTATGGTCGGACGCAAAGTCGGAGACATAGTAAACTGGCCTTCTAAAAACGGAGAAATAAAATTAGAGATTTTGAAGGTAGAAGAAGCTAAATAAATCATATTAAGCTTAATAATAAAGTAAAAAAACACTTGATTCATTCTGAATCAAGTGTTTTTTTTGTGTACTAATTATGAAAAAAAGTTGTTTATGTTTCTAATAAAATTGAGAGTTGTATTTCTTCTTTTATCTTTATTGCTCCACCTAATTTTTGGGGAGCAACTAAATTAAAATCACTGAATTTTAACTCTAAATCTCCTTTGTAACCTCTGCCTTGTTTTATCAATACAAGATTGTGGAAAGTTTTTTTCTTACCTGCCAAATCCAGATGCAGGGTATAGAGATAATTAACTCCACTTTGTCTTACATCCGAAAGAACAATAGTTACTTGAGGGTGTTCTTTTTCTTTTAATGTTTTTCTAAAATCCCGATTCAGCATAAAATTGCCACATCCGAATTCTTTTATGGGTAGTTTATAAATCAGGGCTGATTTTTTATTCAAAAAAAGAGTGTCTTTGATTTTTAAATCATAATCACAAGTAAAATTACCTATGGATGTAGAACCTTCTACTGTGAATTTCTTTGAGTTTATTAACAGGTAATTACTTTTGTTTTGAGTAAAACCCATCAGTACCATAATCATGATTAAAAAACCAAAGACACGCATATTTCATTATTAAAACGCAATTACAGCTTCAGCTACAAATCCGTTAAATTTACCATCGTGCAAGATACTATTATTATTATATCCGTCATACTTTTGGTTAACATACTCTAATTTAACCAAGATGTTTTTTGTCATGAAATAACCCGCACCTAGATTAAATCGATCAATCTTAACATCATCTCCAGAAGCCAGCTCAGCGTCAACAGTATTGTATCTACCTCCAATATACAGGTTTTCGTTAGTTCCGAAACGGTACAATAACTCTGCTCCCAAATGTGTAGCATTTCTAGTATCAACCTCTGCATTGTTTTTTCCTGAAACAGTTTCAATCAATCCAAAGAACTCTAATCCTTTATATTTAACAAAAGGGTTAACCATAAACGCTGTCATTTCGTTAGTGAATCCTGGGTCAAATCTACCAGAGCGGAAGTTTCCTTTTGAAGTAGCATCCACAGCTTCCATCACATAATAGTATCTTGAACCAGCTCTGTCTGCAGAGTACAAGTACGCATTTCCGGTGTGTGCAGTATGATACATAGAACCTGTCAATCTCAATCTTAAATCTTGGTCGATTTGTTTGTCATAACCTAATTTTAATAAAGTCGAAGGGCTTGTTCCTCCTTTAGCATCTTGGTTTAGTCTTCCGTTAGTAACTCCAACCATTCCTATCCATCCGTTATGACGATAATAAACCTCGGCTCCAACCTCAGTAGTAAAAGCATCCATAATATAGTTTCCTACAAATGGATTGTAAATAGCCAGCGCGTTATCTGATCTTCTGAAGTGTGCATCACCATAGTTATTCTCCATGTGTCCGAACTTCAAAGTTACTCTATCCATAACATTTTTCAGGAAATCTTTTTCGATAAAATCTAATTTATCAATAGTAATGTATCCTCCTTTTACGTATGGCTCTGGGTGGTGTCTCGAAGATAAATAGGTTCTTAAATGCAAGTTAACACCATCATACAGCTTCACATCAAAATCTAAATTTGCTGTTGCTAAGTTAAAGTTGTTACCAATATTATACAAAGGTACAGAACCGCTATTTTCGTGATCAATAGCCTGGTATTGTAAAGCAAATGCTGCTCCTATTTTTACGTGTACATCATTCGATGTGCTTACGGTATCTTTTGGTGCCTCAAAAACATTTATTCCAGTTTTGTCATAGGGTCTAAAGTTTCGAAGTTCTTGAGCTTGTCCTGCAAGCGCTACTCCGAAGAGTGCTACAATGCTTAATGTGAGTTTTTTCATTTTTTTGGTTTTTTAAGTTAGTATTTTGGTTTTATTTGAATTTTACATTAAAAGAAATCTTTACTTCATCTCCCGTTTTAACAGTTCCCATCATAGCGGTAGGCGGTGTAATTCCGTAATCAGTTAGCTTAAACGAATAACTTCCACTTAATCCATAAGCTCCACCTGATGCCATTTCTTTTGCTCTTATACTTACTTGCTTAGTGGTACCGGCAATATTAAAGGTTCCTGTCAGCGTCCATGTGTCTCCTGATTTAGAAGCGCTTTTTAAAGTAAAAACTACATTTTTGTTTTTGTTTGTTTTTAAGGCTTCATAAGCTTTGTTATCCATAGCTCTTTTTCCGCTTTTAATACTTTCTGCAGGCATGGTGATACTCAACGATTTTATTTCAGTTAGTTTCCCTCCTGCCTCAGTAGCTGTCATGCTACCTGTTGCGGTCGAAGAAGGCATTTCCCAATCGTGAAGTGTTGAAGTTCCTGAAACTTTTAAATCAGGCTTGACATCCAGTTGAAAAGTTTTTTGTGCGAATCCGAATTGAACAAGAAATACAAATAATATTGAAATCATTGCTCTTTTTAAAAATAATCTGCTCATCTTATTTAGGTTTTAAATTATGGTACAAATCTCCGAACAAAAAAAAGCTATAGATATGATAAATATCAGGGTTTCTTAACAAGTTTATCCTTACTTTCTTTTCGAAATATAGATGAAATGCACTATATACAAACAAAAAAACAGACTACCTCAGTAATCTGTTTTTTTGTTCACCTATTTATTTGTTTCTTAAAACCCACTAAACTTCACTCCCAAACTCACCCAACGTGCTGGAAGCGGAATAGCTCCTACTTCAAAATAAGTAGTATTAAAAATATTTTGAGCATCTACAAAAACCGTAAAATCATTTATTTTTTGGCTAATGCGAATATCATTTATAAAATAAGACCGACTGTTTTGTCTTTCGTTAAATCGAGTGGCCAACAAAACCGAAAAGCTGTTGTAAGCAAAATCTATGGTATTGGTAAATTGATGTCTTAGCGAATTGATTATATATTTCGAGTTTACATCAGAATTTATATTTTCGAATTCCGAATCCAAATAAGCATAACCCAACATAAAATTGAACTTAGAACCTTCAGAAATTCTGAATTCATAAGTCGAACGCAGATTAATGCCATTTGTGATTAAATCTCCAAAATTATTACTCATCCAAGGATCAACATCCGTATGGCGAACCCAATCGATAAAATCATTGATGTTTCTGTAAAAATAATTGGCTTCGACCAAAAAATTTCTGTTTCTGAATTTAAATCCCAACTCCGATTGAAACGCATTTTCGGGTTGCACATCAGGATTTCCAACATTTACACCTTGATTGAGATACAAATCTGTAAAAGACGGAATACGTTGACTAGTACCGACATTTCCGACAATTTTCAGCCGCTCTGTAAGCTCGTAACTGGCATCCAATCCTGGATAAATCTGCCAATCATAATCGGAGTTATAATTAAGGTATGTACCTAAGTTTATATTGAGTTTGTCCGTAAGATTTGTCCGGTATTCTGCATAAAATCCAAAATTATTTCGATTGTATTTTCCGATATTTGAAGAGCTAATATCTTCGTTTCTAAGCTCTGCCCCAAAACCAAGTTCACCTTTACTCATCTGATAAGTCGTGTTTATTTCACCTGAAATCGAATTAGTATAATGTTGGCTTCTGGCTGATTGTGTATGACCTAAATAACGATAATCATCGTAATTATATCGATAACTAATTCTAGGGATAAGCATCCAATTATCCGACAAATAATGTTTAGATTGAATACTTGCCAATGTAGTCTCTACAATTTCTCTGGATTCTCGGTCTCCCGGAGCAGCATAAAATCCGTTGGCTCCGAATCCATTATTAATGTATCCGAATGAAGCAGAAATTTCATCCGAATTACTGATTTGATAATTGCCTTGATAGAAAATTTTGTTATTTTCAAAAGCTGTATTATACCGGTATCCGTTGCTTTTGTCATGAGACATAAAAACCGAATGTTGGTGTTTTTCTTTAGCCAAAACTCCTCCGAGTTGAATTCCGTTTCCGTAAAAAGTATCTTCGGAGCCTTCTTGGTCTTTTTCGAAATTCGAACCGACATACATGCTACCTAAAACTCCTGATTCGATTGGTTTTTTGGTAATGATATTGACGGCTCCGGTAAGCGAATTAATTCCGTACACTCGAGCTGCAGGACCTCGAACCACTTCAATTCTTTCGATAGCTTCAATCGGAATAGGCAGGTTGAGCATATTGTGAGCCGTTTGTGCATCAATGATTTTCACTCCATTGAGCAGCACTACGGTTTGCTCAAAGCTTCCTCCGTCAACCGAAATATCAGCTTGTGAGCCAAAAGGGCCTCGTTGTCTTAAATCAATTCCGTTAGCATATTGCAAAACTTCCTGAATACTTCGAGCAGGAAATTTCTGAATTTGCTCTTTACCGATGACATACACATTGCGATTTTGTTCAGAAACAGGCGTTGAAAAACGGTTTTCTGAAATAACTATTTCCTGAATCGAAAGCGTGTCTTTCTCAATCTGTGCTGATAATTCCATACAAGCCAAAGGCAATAATAAAAAGTATAGTTTTTTCATTTTTCGGTTCATTTTTTTAAGAGCTTAGCCACAGATGCACAGATGTAAATTCCTTAAATAAATTAAATAACCCCCACAGATGTTGAATGCAAAGCATTCAAGAAATTTGTGTAATTTTTAAAATCACAATAAAATATTATCTGTGCATCTGTGGGTAAAATATTTTAAACTTCGGGCAAAAGTAGTATCTTTCCGTACTATTAAAATAGTCCAGTTTACACAAAATGAGTAGTCCGGTTCAGATTCCGTTTAAAAGCTTTATTCAGATTGACAAAAATCTGCCAACAGCAGTTTATCTACAGTTGGTTCATCAGTTTATCAAAGCCATTCAGTTAGGCTATTTACCCGAAGGAACAAAGCTCCCGGGAACTCGTACTTTGTGCAAAACGTTCGAGGTAAACCGAAATACCCTTATCAAATCTTTTGAAGATTTACACGCTCAAGGTTGGATAGAAATCATTCCGAACAAAGGAACCTTTATCCTTAGTAACCAGAAAAGTAGAAAGTCAAAAGTCGAAAATCAAAAATCAGTTGAAAAAATACCTAAATTAATTTCAGGATTTTCGTTTCAGAAATCAACTATTTTGGAAAATCCCATAGAAAAGAGTGAAATCCTGTTACAATTCAATGAAGGACTTCCGGATATGCGGCTGGCAGAAACACAAGTTTTGTCAAAGATGTATCTCTCGAACCTAAAAAACAAACATCCTAACAAATCGTGGGAACAATTAGCTAATGAAAGCTCCGATTATTTTAAAACACAACTCGTAAATTACTTAAATTTAACCCGAGGAATTCACATTTCAAAACAGAATTTACTCACAACAAACAGTCGAGAAATGAGTTTGTATTTGGCAGCAAAATTATTGCTTGGTCCGAACGACAAAGTGGTGGTGGCAGCTTTAAGTTACTACGCTTCGAATATGGTTTTTTTGAATTGTGGAGCTAAAATAATTCCGATTCCGGTAGATAAAAATGGAATTTCTACAAAACATCTCAAACAAATTTGTCAACAGCACAACATCCGAATGTTGTATCTGACTTCGCATCATCATTACCCGACTACGGTTTCGTTAAGTGCTAAAAGAAGGATGGAAGTTTTGGAGCTTTCGAAAGAATTTGGATTTATCATTCTAGAAGATGATTACGATTATGATTTTCATTATGATAACCACCCGATGTTACCTCTGAAAAGCTTCGACACAAACGGAATGGTGGTTTATATCGGATCGTTCGGAAAGGCGTTGGCATCAGGGTTTCGAACAGGATTTATAGTAGCTCAAGCTGATTTAATCGAAGAATTACACAAACACCAACAGATTTTAGACCCTGACAAAGACATCATCAAAGAACAAGTTTTAGCCCATTGGATTGAAGAAGGCGAAATGCATCGTTACCTCAAGAAAATCAAAAAGATTTATACAGAACGAAGAGATTATTTTTCGGAATTATTAAATCAACACCTTAAAGGTAAAATTTCGTTTGAAGTTCCTTCCGGAGGATTGGCTTTTTGGGTGGAATGGAAAAACAACTTGAATCTAGGAAAACTCAAGAAAGTATGCGAAAAAAGCGGTTTGTTTCTACCGCAAAACATTCTGTATCAAAACAAAAACATTAGTGCAACACGACTTGGTTTTGGGCATCTGAATTTTGAGGAAATGAAAAAAGCGGTTGAGGTTTTGAA
>Ga0209075_1001112_pt1 | contig 25679 bp, 19 predicted proteins | sample Stecom2011_FD_187523 | JGI IMG/M metagenome (GOLD analysis project Ga0209075, IMG submission 187523) | Agricultural soil microbial communities from Utah to study Nitrogen management - Steer compost 2011 (SPAdes) (version 2) | ecosystem: Environmental > Terrestrial > Soil > Agricultural land...
AGCATGCCGCCGATCATTGGTGCGGCGATGCGCTGCATCACTTCACTACCGGTACCCTGGGTTAACATGATTGGCAACAAACCAGCAATGATGGTGACTACCGTCATTGCTTTTGGTCGCACACGCTGTACCGCACCTTCCATGATCGCATCATGCAGACCTTGCACAGAGCGCGAATTACTATCTCGCCAAGCGTTGTTGAGATACAGCAGCATCACCACACCGAACTCGGCGGCAACGCCTGCCAACGCAATCATCCCGACGACAACAGCAGTCGATAGATTGTAACCAAGTAGCCAGATAAACCAGAGGCTGCCAGCCAGTGCAAGCGGTAAGGTTGCCATAATCAACACCGCTTGTTTAAATGATCGGAACGTCACATAGAGCAAAATCATAATAACCGCGAGAGTTACCGGTACGACTTCTTTAAGTTTGGCTTGCACACGTTCCATTGATTCATACTGCCCTGACCAACTCACGCTATAACGCGGTGGTAATTGGTACGCGCTTATCACAGGCTGGGCGGCTGCCAAGACATCACTTACGGCGACATCATCGGCAACATCGATAAAAACCCATCCCGTCGGACGCGCATTTTCACTACGAATCATTGCCGGCCCTTCCGTCACCGCTACGCTAGCAACCTGCTCAAGTGTAACCCACGCGCCGTTGTTACTGACGAGCGGCATCAATTTTAAGCGTTCAACATGGTCACGTTCGGCACGGGGATAACGCAACGTGATTGGGTAGCGCTCGATTCCTTCAACCGTCTCTGCAATGGTCGCCCCACCGATACCGAATTGAATCGCGCTGTGAATATCTGCTTGGCTTAAGCCATAACGTGCGGCTTTGGTGAGATCAGGGCGAATTTCAATATAGCGACCACTTGCTGGGCGCTCGGCAAAGACAGAGGTAATCCCTTTGATATCTTGCAGACGTTGTTCCAGATCAGCTCCGATACGCTGAATTTCGCTTAATTCAGGGCCAGCGATTTTCAACCCCAATGGGGTTTTCAATCCGGTTGAAAGCATATCAATACGGGTCTTAATTGGTTGCACCCACGCATTAGTAATGCCGGGCACACGCACGGTTGCATCAAGCTCTGCGATGATATCGTGAATGGTGATACCTGCGCGCCATTCGCTTTGAGGTTTCAGCTGTATGGTGGTTTCGAGCATGGTTAATGGTGCTGGGTCGGTGGCCGTTTCAGCACGACCAGCTTTACCAAACACGGTATCGACTTCAGGAACTTGCTTGATGAGCCGGTTGGTCTGCTGTAATAGTGTGCCCACTGCCGCAGGGCTGATGCCCGGCATCGTTGTCGGCATATACAGTAAGTCGCCCTCTTGCATGGTTGGCATAAACTCGCCACCAAGCTTGCTGTATGGATAGTAAGCGCTTACCGCAGCCAGTATCGCAATACCGATAGTAACGCGTGGCCAGTTTAATACCACAGTCAGTAAGGGGCGATACCAAGCCACTAATAACCAGGTTATGGGATTGCGTCGCTCACTGATGATTTTACCGCGTACAAAGTACCCCATGAGCACCGGCACCAGTGTTATCGATAGCAATGCGGCCGCAGCCATGGCGAAGGTTTTGGTATAGGCAAGTGGCGCAAACAACCGTCCCTCTTGTTGCTCTAAGGCAAACACAGGGACGAAGCTTAACGTAATAATCAGCAACGATAAGAATAGCGCAGGCCCTACTTCTGCGGCGGCCTGCGCCGTCACTTGCCAATGCATTGCACCACGCGGCGCGGTGCCATGTTGTTCGCGATAACGTTCCAAGTGCTTATGGGCGTTTTCTACCATGACAATCGCTGCATCAACGAGCGCGCCAATGGCAATTGCAATCCCGCCCAAGCTCATAATATTGGCGTTGATGCCTAACCAACGCATGACAATAAAACTCATGAGCACTGCCAGTGGCAAGGTGATGATCGCAACCAGCGCTGAACGTATGTGTAACAAAAACAGCACGGTGACCAATGCGACAAAGGCCATTTCTTCTATGAGTTTATTGGTTAAATTGTCGACTGCTCGTTCAATAAGGTTAGCGCGGTCGTACACAGGTGTGATTTCGACGCCTTCAGGTAATCCTTGTTGCAGGGTTTTCAGCTTATCGCGCACACGTTCAATGGTTGCGAGCGCATTTTCGCCATGGCGCATTACGACGATACCACCGACCACCTCACCTTCGCCGTTCAATTCTGCAATGCCCCGACGGCTCAATGGCCCGCGGCGCACAGTGGCGACATCAGCAAGGGTAATAGCAGTCCCGGTTGCACTGCGCACGTGCAATGGTAACTGCCGCAAATCCTCCAACGACTGAATATAACCGGTGCCCCGCACCATAAACTCGGCTTCGGCCATTGCTACAATGCCACCACCGACTTCTTGGTTGGCGGCCTGAATGGCTTGGCGAATATCATTGATGGTCAAGCCATAGGCGTGTAGGCGCTGCGGTTCAATGACCACCTGATAGGCCTGCACCATACCACCGACTGTGGCGATTTCAGACACACCGCTAACGCTTTGGAGTTCTTGCTTCAAAAACCAGTTTTGTAAGCTGGTCAGTTGCCCGAGATCATGGTTGCCAGTGCGGTCGGTCAACACATATTGGAACACCCAACCCACACCACTGGCGTCTGGACCTAGCTCTGGCGTTACCCCAGCAGGCAATTGCTGTTGGGCCTGGCTTAAATACTCAAGCACACGACTACGCGCCCAATAAATATCGGTACCATCTTCGAACAAAATGTATAAGTACGAATCACCAAAAAACGAGTAACCACGCACTTCTGCGGCACCGGGTACCGCCAACATGATGTTCGCCAGCGGCCACGTAACTTGTTCTTCAACGAGTTTGGGGGCTTGGCCCGGATAACTCGTTTTAACAATCACCTGTACATCAGAAAGATCAGGAATAGCATCCAGCGGTGTGGTGGTCAGCGCGCGCCAGCCGAACCATGCGGCAAGCAGCGCTGCAATCAACACCAGCATGCGATTACGCAGTGAGGCATTAATGATGTGCGTGAGCATCGGTTGCCTCCTGTTTGCCACTGGCGCGGCTGTTTAACAACGTTGCTTCCGAGTCAAGCAGGAATTGACCGGAGACAACCACCTGCTCACCCTCTGTCAGGCCATGCAGAATCTCCGCTTGCTCACCAATCACGAGACCAACATGCACGTCTCGTTGCTCAAAAGTATTATCTTTCGTTCGAACAATGACGCGATTATTTGCGCCAGTCACAATCAGACTGCTAAGCGGAATAGTTAATACGTGACGCTTTGGTTCACCATAAAGCTCAACTTGCGCTTGCATGCCCACCAACAACTGACTGCCAACGTTGTCATTATGCAGTTTGATACGAACTCGTTGAGTACGCGCTTGCACATCAAGCGACGGATAGATGTACTCTATCTCAGTGGCATAGCGGTTGAGATTTGCTTGCGGCAAGGTCACGTACACTGGCGCACCAACGTTCAACCAGTCGCTGTAACGTTCAGGGACATCAGCAATCAGCCAAAAACTCTCGTTGCCAGTCAGGGTGAGCATGGCTAAACCCGGTTCAACATACATGCCTTCGGCCACGTTTAGCTCGGTCACCACGCCGGCCTGCGGCGCAAACACCGGTACCCGATACATAATTTCTCGGGTTTGCTCAATTTCTTTAATGAGTTGTGGGGCAAAACCTAATAGTTCCAAGCGAAGCTTCGCGTCACGCAATAATCGGTTATCAGCCGTACCGTTGCTTAACACTTGCAGTAAGTCCTGCTGCGCGACGACTAATTCACGGCTATAGATGTCATACAAACGGTCGCCCCGTTGTACTTGTGTTCCTTCGCTGCGAACGTAGAGCTTTTCAATCCAGCCGGTCGCGCGAGCGTGCACATGGTGACGCGCATTGTCGTTCCAGGCCACTTGCGCAATGGTGGGGTAATAACGCCATAATGTGTCGTACTGTACGGTAGTCGTGCGAATAGCGAGATTTTGCTGCATCGAGCTACTGACTTGCACCGACTTTTCTGCGTGGTGCTGGCGCGGCTCCAAATCCATGCCACAAATTGGACAGGAGCCTGGCTCATCACTAACGATATGGCTATGCATTGGGCATACATAATCAGTGCGCTGCTCTGATTGCTCGGTCTGATTGTGATGGTTATGGTTATGGTGCAGTGTAAACTCTTGTGTATGCCCTTGCGGCACAACCAAAGCCAAACACAAGATTGCGGTTAGCAAACGTAAAATTATCATGAAAAAACCTGCCAAAAATAAAATTAAAACGCACAAGCGATAACGCTCGCGTGAAACCCGTTTTAATTAGGCAGACATTGGAGGACGCAATTGCCCTTCGTGACGTGACAACGGCACGGCTTGCAGATTTGGCCATGCCTCGTAGATAGTCAGGTTGGGGGTTAACTGAAGAGCCGCAATGAGACCAATGGTAGAAGAACTACAGTGATATTGACAGTCACCACAGCCATTATCACACTCCAACTGGGCGTTGGCTGTTGCTTGAGCCTGTTCGGCATCACAACAGTCATGATGGGTGTGCAAATCAGCCATGTCATGAACTGACATATGCTGCATTGATTGCACCGATGATGGATGTACAGCATCACCCGCATGCCCCGCGAACGGCGCTAGCAATAAGCTCACTACGATCATCAGTTTCAATAATGTTTGCATGCCAGATAGTATAAACCCACTTCTGGGGGAAATACCAGAAGTGGGTTTAATTACTTACTAAGAGCTCTTAGCAATGCTCTTACCAGATAGTAACGCGCTCTTCTGGCGGCAAGTAAAGCTTATCACCTGGCTTCACATCAAAGGCTTCATAGAATGCCGGGATGTTTACTACGGTACCGTTAACACGGAAATCTGCCGGTGAGTGGGGGTCACTTAACACTTGGTTACGTACAAATTCGTCACGTGACTTGTTCTTCCACACTTGCGCCCAACCTAAGAACACCCGTTGTTCGCCAGTAAAGCCGTCCATCACAGGTGATGGCTTACCGTCGAGTGAGTTCAGGTAGGCACGATACGCGATGGTTAAGCCCGCTAAGTCACCGATATTTTCGCCTAACGTGAGCTTACCGTTGATGAACACATCTGGAATCACTTCGTAGCTTGAGTACTGTGCTGCTAACTTAGCGCCACGTTCATCGAATGCCACGCGATCGGCTTCAGTCCACCAGCTGTTGAGGTTACCATCACCGTCGTATTTTGAACCTTGGTCGTCAAAACCGTGGCCCAGTTCGTGACCGATGACCGCACCGATACCACCGTAGTTCACTGCATCTTCAGCGTTCATGTCAAAGAACGGTGGCTGTAAGATACCTGCTGGGAATACGATTTCGTTACGCACAGGGCTATAGTAGGCATTTACCGTTTGCGGAGTCATGCCCCAATCTTCTTCTTTCACTGGCTGACCGATTTCAGCGATTTGCTCAGCGTATTCAAACGCGTATGAACGTTTGACGTTGTCAATGAGGTTGTCATCAACGGTCAGCTTTGAGTAATCGCGCCATTCGCTTGGATAACCAACGTACGGCTTGAACTTGCCTAATTTTTCAAGCGCTTTTGTTTTGGTTTCAGCGGACATCCACTCTAGGTCTTTGATGGATTCACCATAGGCTTCGATCAAGTTCGCTACCAATTCTTCCATGCGCTTTTTCGCGGCCGGTGGGAAGTATTTTTCGACGTACATTTGGCCTAACACTTCACCTAGCGCGCTGTTCGTCGCATCCACACCTCGTTTCCAACGTGGCTCTTGCTCTGGCGTTCCATTCAACACTTTGCCGTAGAACTCAAAACGACGATCGTTGATCGCTTCGCTTAAGAATGGCGCGTAACGGTTCACAGTGCGTAAGGTCATGTAGTGTTTCCAGGTTTCTACGTCGATGTCAGTGAACATTTCACCAAACTTCTCGAAGTAGCTTAACTGAGACACGATGTATTCATCGGCCACATCAATACCTGTGATTGCAGCGTAACTATCGAAATCGAATGTATTCAACAGCGCACGCATACCTTCTGGTGATTGTGGGTTATAGGTTTTGTCAGCATTACGGCTTTCCACCCGGCTCCACTGTGCTTCTGCGATTTTCGTTTCTAATGCTAAAATCGCGTCGGCAGCTGCGGCGGCATCAGCGTAATCAACCAAGGTCAAGATATCTTCGATGTACGATTTATAAGCCGCACGGATATCGGCAAACTTTTTATCGTCGTTGAGGTAGTAGTCACGGTCCGGTAAGTTTAAGCCCGATTGCACCATATATAAACCGTTGTGCGTTGGGTTCTTTTTATCACCGTAAACGTAGAAACCAAACGGACCACCAACGCCCATTTTCGTGAGTTCAGCAAAGCGCTCAACCACGTCAGCGTGCGTTTCTACCGCAGCGATAGCGGCTAAGTCAGCGGCAATTGGCTCGTAACCCAAGCTGTTGAGGGTTTCGACATCCATATAGCTGTTAAAGAAATCACCCACTTTCTGCTCATTGGTACCTGCCAGAGCATTTTGTGCAGCGGCTTTTTCGATCAAACCGTGTAACCGTTCTTGGTTGAGTTCACGAAGTTCTAAGAATGAACCGATGCGTGACTTATCCGCTGGCATTTCAGTGGTTTCGTACCAAGTACCGTTCACAAATTGGAACAGGTCGTCTTGTGGCCGAACATTGGTGTTAAATGCCTCTAAGCGTAATCCTGAGGTGAGTTGTTGTTGCGTTTGCTCAGTTTGAGCAGTGTTGGTTTGTTGTTCTGATTGCTGCGGCGAACATGCTGCGACACCTAAAACTAACGCAACACTCAACGCAATAGTACTTACTTTGTTCATTGGGTTCCCCGATGTTCAAGAAGGATGTTCAATAAAATAGCGACCCACTTACCTTAAGCTATGTCAGCCTTTGGCACAACCGAAAACCCGCGTCACGTACCGCAGCAGTCACTTTTTTTGTCGCAAAATGTGTCATTACTGAAAACCACAAAGCCCAGCGCGAGGGCTGGGCTTTGTGTTGCGCTATAAACGAAGCTATTACTTCGCTTTTTTCGCTTTCTTGTTCGGGAGGTCAGTGATAGTGCCTTCGAACACTTCAGCCGCCATGCCGATCGACTCGTGCAAGGTTGGGTGAGCGTGAACGGTTAAGGCGATATCTTCTGCATCACAGCCCATTTCGATCGCCAAGCAAATTTCACCGAGTAATTCACCAGCGTTTGAACCAACAATAGCGCCGCCGATAATGCGGTTATTCTTGTCAAACAATAGCTTGGTGAAGCCATCGGTGGCGCCTTGCGCGATCGCACGGCCAGATGCTGCCCACGGGAATACTGCAGCTTCGTACTCAATACCTTGAGCTTTGGCTTCTTTCTCAGTTAAACCAGCCCATGCAACTTCTGGATCGGTGTAGGCAATCGATGGAATAACTTTTGGATCAAAGAAATGTTTCTTACCGGCAATCACTTCAGCGGCAACATGGCCCTCGTGAACTGCTTTGTGCGCTAACATCGGTTGTCCGACGATGTCGCCAATCGCAAAAATATTACTCACGTTGGTACGCTGTTGCTTATCAACTTCAATGAAGCCTCGGTCAGATACTTTGATACCGGCTTTGTCCGCACCGATTTTGTTGCCATTTGGAGCACGACCTACAGCAACTAACACCGCATCGTATTTCACTGGTTTCGCTGGTGCTTTGTCGCCTTCAAAGGTCACATAGATACCATCTTTCTTCGCTTCAACTTTAGCAGCTTTGGTGTTCACCATAATAGTGTCGAATTTCTTCGAAATTGATTTGGTGAACGCTTTAATGATGTCTTTGTCAGCTGGTGGGATCAGCTGCTCGGTCATTTCAACAACATCAACCTTCGCACCTAAGGCGCTGTACACACAGCCCATTTCTAAACCAATAATACCACCGCCTAGAATTAACATACGCTCAGGAATAAAGCGTAATTCTAATGCCGCGGTTGAATCCCAAATACGCTCATCGTCATGTGGCACAAAAGGCAATTTAATTGACTGTGAACCAGCCGCGATAATCGCGTGCTCAAAGTTGATGGTGGTGACCTTGCCATCGGCATCGGTAACATTGAGTTGCTTGTCGCTTGCAAACTCACCAACACCTTGCACAACTTTAACTTTGCGCAGCTTCGACATTTGCGTTAAGCCACCGGTCAATTGACCAATCACTTTTTCTTTGTGTTGACGAATTTTATCGAGGTCGATTTTTGGCGTACCGAATTCGACGCCTTCAGCGCCCATGTGCTTCGCATCTTCGATGTGCTTAGCAATGTGCAACAATGCTTTGGAAGGGATACAGCCAACGTTTAAGCACACCCCACCTAACGTGCTATAACGCTCTACAATTACGGTCTCTAAACCTAGATCAGCAGCGCGAAATGCTGCCGAGTAACCACCTGGGCCGCCACCAAGAACGACAACTTGGGCCTTCACTTCTTTGCTCATATCAACCTCGTTTGGATTCGCTAAAAACGTTGGGGCTGATTATAACAGCCCCGCGACGATTTGTTGAACTTATAGAACCAATTTACGAATATCGGAAAGTACTGCGCTTAAATATACGCTAAAGCGGGCCGCTACCGCACCGTCAATCACGCGGTGATCGTAGCTTAAGCTCAATGGCAACATCAACCGTGGCTCAAACTCACGGCCATTCCATTTTGGCTTCAGTTCACTCTTCGATACCCCCAGGATAGCCACCTCAGGCGCGTTGACGATTGGTGTAAAAGCAGTACCACCAATGCCACCTAGGCTAGAAATTGAGAAGCAACCGCCTTGCATGTCAGTCGCTTTAAGCTTGCCGTCGCGCGCTTTCGCACTGATCTCTACCAGTTCTTCTGACAACTGATAAATGCCCTTGGTATCTACATCACGAATGACTGGCACCACCAAGCCATTGGGCGTGTCCACGGCAATCCCGATGTGTACATATTTTTTCATAATGAGGTGTTCGCCGTCCTCTGACAAGGACGAATTAAACACTGGGAATTCACGCAGTGCTTTGGCGACCGCCTTCATAATGAATACCAATGGGGTGATTTTCACGCCATCTTTCTTCTTCGCTTGGAGTTCATTTTCTTGCTTACGGAATGCCTCAAGCTCAGTGATATCGGCTTCATCGAATTGTGTCACATGGGGGATAGTGACCCAGTTACGATGCAAGTTTGGCCCAGAAATTTTCTGAATGCGGGTTAACGCTACTTCTTCAATTTCACCAAACTTACTGAAATCAACTTTCGGCTGAGCAATCACTTGCAAGCCACCAGCACCTTGTGCAACACCGCTAGCTGCCGTTGCTTTTGGACGTGATAGCTCGTACTTCACGTATTCTTGCACGTCTTCTTTTAGAATGCGTTGTTTGCGGCCGGTACCTTTAACTTGCAATAAATCAACACCAAACTCATTGGCTAAGCGGCGCACGGCTGGGGAGGCGTAGGCCAAGCCGTCAGCTTTTTGCTTTTTATCCAACGGATGATCAGGGACTGGTGGTTTACGTGGCTCATCAACGGGCACTGGCTTATTGACCGTTTCGGTTGCCGCCGCACTGGTTGCGGCCGCTGCTGCTGGCGCTGCGGTTTTGGTGGTCAAGGTAATCACCAATGAACCTTGCCCCACTTTATCACCCACTTTTACGGCGACCGACTCCACCACACCTGCCGCTGGGCTCGGTACATCCATGGTGGCTTTATCAGTTTCTAAGGTGATTAGTCCTGCTTCGGCTTCGATTTCGTCACCGACGCTGACTAATACATCAATCACGTCTACTTCACCGTCGGTGCCGATATCAGGTACGGTCACGTCGATGGTTTCGCTGACGGTTTCCGCGGCCACTGCCGGGGCTGATTCAGCTGCTGGTGCTGGGGCTGGCTCTGCCGCTACTGCTGGCTCAGTTGCTGGCTCCTCAGCCGGCTCAGGTGCGGCTGCCGGTGCCGCTGCCGCGGCGTTAAACAGCGCCAGTAAATCGCCCTCTTTGATTTTGTCACCGACAGTTACTTTCAGCTCAGCGACCACACCAGCGATCGGTGCTGGAATATCCATTGTGGCTTTGTCGCTTTCGACAGTAAGCAGTGATTGCTCAACGGCAACTTCGTCGCCTGGGCTAACTAATATCTCGATGACTTCAACTTCACCACCCACATCGGGGGCTTTCACTTCATGTAATTCTGCCATGGTTACCTCCGCTCCCGTTGCTTATGCGTACAGTGGGTTGATCTTGTTGGTGTCGATGCCGTAATCGGCGATCGCTTTGGCCACCACTTTAGCATCAATAGTACCCGCTTTAGCGAGCTCACTTAACGCTGCGATTACCACATACTCCGCACTCACCTCAAAATGACGACGTAAATTGTCGCGACTGTCTGAGCGACCGAAGCCATCAGTACCCAGCACTTTGTACGGTGTTGGTACCCATGCACGAACCTGATCTGCATACTGTTTCATGTAGTCAGTTGCCGCCACTGTTGGGCCTTTAGCATCGCTTAACACTTGCGTGATGTACGCTTGCTTTGGTTGCTCATCAGGGTGCAGCATGTTGTAACGTTCTACGTCATAACCATCACGTGCCAACTCGTTAAACGATGTTGCGCTATACACTTTGGCGGTAATACCAAATTCGTTGGCAAGCATGTCAGCGGCGCGACGTACTTGTTGCAAAATGGTGCCTGACCCTAGTAGTTGCACTTCTCCAGCCGCTTTCTTGGCGGTGTGAGTTTCGAGCAGATACATGCCCTTCAAGATACCTTCTTCAACACCTTCTGGCATCGCTGGTTGCACGTAGTTTTCGTTCATTACCGTGAGGTAGTAGAACACATTCTCTTGCTCACCGTACATGCGACGCAAACCGTCTTGAACAATCACGGCAACTTCGTAACCGAAGGTTGGGTCATAAGTAATACAGTTTGGCACTGTGTTGAACAGAATATGGCTGCTACCGTCTTGGTGCTGCAAACCTTCACCGTTCAAGGTGGTACGCCCTGCGGTGCCACCGACGAGGAAGCCGCGTGCATGGCTATCACCCGCTGCCCATACTAGGTCACCAACACGTTGGAAACCGAACATGGAATAATAAATATAGAACGGAATCATCGGCTCGTTGTTGGTGGAATAACTGGTTGCCGCAGCCACCCAAGATGCCATTGCACCGAGCTCATTAATGCCCTCTTGCAGTACTTGACCTTTCTTGTCTTCGCGATAGTAAGCGACTTGGTCAGCGTCTTGCGGCACGTATTTTTGGCCTTGGCTCGAGTAAATTCCAACCTGGCGGAATAAGCCTTCCATACCAAAGGTTCGTGCTTCGTCTGGAATGATCGGCACGATACGTTTGCCAATATTTTTGTCTTTGAGCAGTGCGTTAAGAACCCGCACAAACGCCATGGTGGTTGAAATTTCACGCTCACCCGACCCTTTCGTCACTGCTTCAAAGGCATTCAATGCCGGGATCTGCAATTCCACTGAGGTTTGCTTACGGCGGGCTGGTAAGTATCCGCCTAGTGCTTCACGACGGGCACGCAAGTATTGCATTTCTTCGCTATCTTCTGGGAAGCGATAGAATGGAATTGACTCAATGTCGCTATCGGCAATTGGAATATTGAAACGGTCACGGAAATGCTTGATTGCTTCCACGTCCATTTTCTTCACTTGGTGTGCAATGTTCTTGCCTTCACCCGCTTCACCCATGCCGTAGCCTTTTACCGTTTTCGCGAGAATTACCGTCGGCCGACCTTTGGTATTCACCGCGCGGTGGTATGCTGCATATACCTTCATCGGGTCATGACCACCCCGGTTTAAACGCCAGATATCTTCATCGGTGAGGTTCGCAACCATAGCTTTGGTCGCTTCGCTCTTACCGAAGAAGTGCTCACGCGTGTAAGCGCCGCCTTTGGCTTTGTAATTTTGGTACTCACCATCGACGGTTTCCATCATAATTTGGGCTAAGGCACCATCGGTATCACGGTGTAACAACGGATCCCAATAGCGTCCCCAAATCACTTTGATGACTTCCCAGCCAGCGCCGCGGAACGTGCCTTCTAGTTCTTGGATAATCTTACCGTTACCACGCACTGGGCCATCAAGGCGCTGCAAGTTACAGTTCACAATAAAGGTCAAATTATCAAGGCCTTCACGGCTTGCTAAACCAATCGCACCTAAGCTTTCTGGCTCGTCCACCTCACCGTCACCTAAGAAGCAGTAGACGCGCTGATTTGAACAATCTTTAATGCCTCGATCAGTGAGGTACTTCAGGTAACGGGCTTGATAAATTGCTTGAATTGGGCCTAAGCCCATAGATACTGTAGGGAATTGCCAGAATTCCGGCATTAAGTGCGGGTGCGGGTAGGATGAAATACCTTTACCATCGACTTCTTGACGGAAATTAATCAGTTGCTCTTCGGTAATGCGACCTTCTAAGAAGGCCCGTGCATAAATACCTGGGCTCGCGTGACCTTGGATAAACAGGAAATCACCACCGTCTTGTTCGGTCGCAGCGCGGAAGAAATGGTTGAAGCCAACATCGTACAACATTGCTGATGAGGCAAAGCTTGAAATATGGCCACCTAGCTCTAATTCTTTCTTCGATGCACGCAATACCATCGCTAACGCGTTCCAGCGAATTGCCGCGCGAATACGAGCCTCAATAGTGCGGTCACCCGGCATCGTTGGTTCTTGGCTTGCTGGAATTGTATTCAAATAAGCTGTGGTTGCTGTAAACGGCAAATACGCACCGCTACGGCGCGCCTTATCAATCAATGATTCCAGTAAAAAGTGACCACGCTCAGGGCCATCTTCTTCCAACACGACTTCGAGGGCTTCTAACCACTCGCGGGTTTCTTGCGGATCAATGTCTTCTTTTAAATGGTCAGTCATACTTCTGTCCTTACCCTTGCTGAGTTCGGCGGAGTGAGCGTTGAATGCGAGATTGTTCTCGATTCGAGGCTAACAACGCATGTTCAATATAGGCGAGTAACTGATGACAAGCTTCGCGCGCTTGCTCAGGTTCACCCGCCGCTATAGCGGCTACGATATGCTGCCGATGTTCATGAAGATCTTGCATCACCCCTGGTTTGTGCGCGAGGTCTTGCAAGTTCTGTTGAATATTGCGCTGCAAAATGCCCTGCATGCTACGCACCAAATGCAGGAGTACCACGTTGTGTGAGGCTTCGGTGATACGTAGGTTAAATTCCATCAGCTTTTGAGCGAGCTCTGCTGGGTCTTGGCCGGGCTCTTTATGCAGCTTGGCAAAAGCGTCATGAATGGCATCGATATCTGGTGGCGTGCCACGCAACGCAGCGTAGTACGAAGAAATCCCCTCCAGCGCGTGACGGAACTCTAATAAATCGAATTGAGACTCAGGATGCTGTAACAATAATTCCAGTAATGGCTCAGCTACCCGCTCTTGTAGATTGTCACACACATAAGTACCGCCGCCTTGCCGACGTTCGACTAATCCGCGTGCTTCTAGTTTTTGAATAGCTTCGCGCAAACTAGGGCGTGACACCGAAAATTGCGCAGCGAGATCACGTTCAGAAGGTAACCGTGCGCCAGCTTTCAGAGTGCCGTCCACGATCATGGCTTCAATGCGTTCCATGATCACATCAGATAACTTGGTCGGTTGTATGCGCTGAAATGTCATAACTTTCCTGAGGTCTACTGATCAAAAATCAATCTATGGTCATACCAATATACCAAACATTGTAGATCAGACCTCAGGAAAAGCCAATAGGGATGCGACTAAAGCCATCCTCCAATCGTTAATAATGCGGCAAATACGATATATAACAAGAAATTACGTTTTAGCAGCGCAACAGTGGTCAGAGCAGTTAGTGATTCGGCCTGCTCAGCAACTTTGGTCAATGCGATAAAGTTGTTTTGTGGTTTGTTACCAATTGAATTCAACCATGCTGCTGCAGCTGCTGAAAAATTACCTACCAGCAAGAAGCCGAGTGTCATTAAACGCGTGGGTAGCCAATCGACAATTTGATTCACCGTATGCCAGCGCTCATTACGGCTATGGCGCATATCTCGCAGGGTTGCATAAACCAACGCGCCGACCACACCGAGCAACATAAAATAAATCATCACTGCAAAATAATGCCGCAAGTGAATCCACAAAAGATAATGTTCCACCGGTGCTTTCTCTTTTCGACCTGAGGCCTGCCATAGCAACTGGTATTGACGCTCCAGCTCGTCATCATCGGCGTCGGTTTCGGCCGCTAAATAGCGTTTATAAGCGCGCCGTGCAGCGGGTGCTTGAATAGAACTTAATAAGCCAGCCACGCTCACCACAAAGGTCAACAGCGTGTTGTTAAACAGCAACAACAAAAAGCCAATCCCCAAAGCTGGGATAATGGCCCATAACACATAACCTAAGTCATGCTGCCGCCAATCGTCCAACTTGGTATGGCGAACTTGCCAATGTTGCCACCGTAGAATAATCCGGCGCCAATGAAGATTGCGGGTAAACCTAAAGGTTCGTTCCAGTGAGTACGCCAGCAAGATTGTTAACAAGTACATGATGCTACCTTTTCGTTCACCAATTGATAAAAGTAATCCCACGCAAACGCTGGGCCCGGATCAGTTTTGCGAACCGGGGCAATGTGTTGGTGCCCCACAATGCGTTGTCGCGTGAGAGCTGGGTAATGCTGAATGAGAATCGCTGCAACATCTGCTAAACACTGATATTGTGCCTCGGTATAAGGAATATCATCGGTCCCTTCGAGCTCAATACCAATACTAAAATCGTTGCAGCGCCGCCGTCCGCAATAATGGGATACGCCCGCGTGCCATGCGCGCTGATGAAACGGCACATATTGGATTAATTCCCCATCGCGACGAATGAAGCAATGCGCAGACACTCGCAACCCTGCCAATGGCGCAAACTCAGGGTGCGCCTGCAGATCTAACTGCCCCATAAATAAATCATCCACATAAGGCCCACCAAACTGCCCCGCCGGCAGACTGATGCCGTGCACCACCAACAGACTGATATCCTGTGGGTCTGGACGTTCATCTGCATGGGGCGATGGCCGCTGCTGAGCTTGTGTTAACCAACCATTGTTAAGCATAGATTCCGATTTCTATTTCGCAATTTTGGCTCACCATTAACCTGATCTTGGCCGCTATTGTCAACTTTCTTGTGTCCGTTTAAGGCTATCCTGTCCTTGTTTGCGTGACGCTGCCGCCCTACAATAGGGCTAACTTATTTTTGTACCACCGATGGATATCCTTGCGCATGAATACACGAGTTGATCCTGCTCTTCTCGCCGCCGACCGTGAACACATGGTACAGCGTGCTTTGCTGGAAGATTTAAATGGCTTAAGTGCCGAATTAGATATTACTGCCCAACTGATTGCTGCGGATGATACCGCAACTGCCACCGTCATTACCCGCGAAGATGCGGTGATTAGCGGCACTGAGTGGGTCAATGAGGTCTATCGACAACTTGGCGCTGAGGTGACCATCCAGTGGTTTGTACGCGACGGCGATAAGGTATTGGCAAACACGGTGCTGTGTGAGCTAAGTGGCCCGACCCAAGTCATTCTAACCGGTGAACGTACCGCCCTGAATTTTTTGCAAACCATGTCAGGGGTCGCCACCACTACGGCACAATACGTCAAACTGCTCGAGGGTTCACCGACGCGCTTACTCGATACCCGCAAAACCATTCCGGGGCTGCGCACTGCGCTCAAATATGCGGTGACCTGTGGCGGCGGTGACAATCATCGAATTGGGTTGTATGACGCCTATTTGATTAAGGAAAATCACATTATGGCCTGTGGTGGAATCGCACAAGCGATTACCAAAGCACGACAGCTAAACCCTGGCAAAGCCGTCGAAGTTGAGGTAGAAAACTTGAGCGAATACCACGCCGCTTTAGCTGCTGGCGCCGACATTATTATGTTGGACAATTTCTCGCTAGCCGATATCTACACAGCGGTTGAACAACGTACTGGGCATACCAAATTGGAAGTGAGCGGCAATATTACTGATGCTCGATTAAAGGAATTGGCCGCCACCGGCGTCGATTTTATTTCCTCTGGGGCAATCACGAAAAACATTCAAGCCATCGACTTATCCTTACGCTTGCGGTAAGCATCCTCGATTGACGGCTGCTTGGGGTGTGCTAAGGTGAAAGCAGTCCACCCCCACCTCCCAAATGGATTTAGGAGTTTGGTATGAGCAGCCCTCGCCCACGCGGATTTACCCTCATTGAATTGATGATTGTGGTCGCCATTATTGGCATTCTGGCCGCAGTTGCCGTTCCGATGTACAGCGACTATACCCAACGCGCGAAAGCGGCAACTGGTTTAGTTGCTCTTGCTTCGTACAAGACCGCATTAACAATGTGCTATCAAACCCACGGCAGTTGGCACCGCTGTGTTGCAGGGCAAGCCGGCATTCCGATAGGCATCAATCAGCCACAGCAGTTACAAGGGTTGCAACGGGTGGTTATTCCACAGCAGTGGAGTGCAGGCAGTGCCTATGTAGTGCAAGCAACGTTAGATGCGGTTGCCGCTGATGGCGCGCCTTTACAGGTTGAATTGATCCCGCTACCGGTGGCCGGCATTGGTATGAGTTGGCACCTCAATTGTTCTGATTGGGACGCCCAACGCGGTGAGTCACGGGTGGATGGTTGTCGACATGCCTTAGGCTATCGCCCTAATCCTAACGAGTAACCCACGGAGGGGTTCATGGTTCATGATCTTGACTTGCTCTTGCAGCAAGCCATTCAGCGGGGTGCATCCGATTTACATTTTGAGCCCTATGCCGATCATTATCGGGTGCGCTTTCGCATTGACGGTGTGCTGTATGAAGTGGCGCATCCCCCGCTCCATCAGGCACAACAGATTGCAGCGCGGCTTAAAGTTATGGCACAACTTGATATTGCCGAGCGTCGCCTCCCCCAAGATGGACGGCTACAACTGAGCCAATCTCAGGGTGATGCCATTGATTTTCGGATCAGTACCTTACCCACCCAGCACGGTGAGAAAGTCGTACTGCGGGTACAACAAGGTGCCGCTGCTCTGCGGGGCATTGATCAACTGGGTCTTACCAGCGCACAGCAGGCCCTGTTTCAACATGCATTACGGCAGCCACAAGGCATGATTTTAGTGACCGGACCCACAGGTTCAGGAAAAACAGCGACCTTGTATGCAGGCATCGCACAACTTAATACCAGTAGCCGTAATATCGCCACTGCAGAAGACCCGGTGGAAATGAGTGTGCGCGGCGTGAATCAAGTCGCAATTCAACCCAAAACCGGGCTGACATTTAGCCATGTGTTACGCGCCTTTCTCCGACAAGACCCTGATGTCATCATGGTTGGTGAAATTCGTGACCAAGATACAGCAGAAATGGCCGTTAAAGCTGCACAAACCGGTCATTTGGTTTTATCTACCTTGCATACGAACTCAGCCGCAGAAACCTTAGAGCGATTACAACAAATGGGGCTAGCGGCATACAACCTTGCCAGCTCGTTGCAGTTTATTATGGCTCAGCGCTTGGTCCGCTGTTTGTGTCGCGCCTGCAAAGTACCCGAAACGTTGCCGGAGCACGAGTTGCTACGCCAAGGCTTACGCCAAGCTGGGTTCCCGCCGCTGAACATCCACCAGGCAGTTGGTTGTGACCAATGCACCGATGGTTATCACGGCCGCATCGGTATTTATGAGGTATTGCCAATGACGCCGCTGCTGCGTGACTTAATACTACAGCAGGCCAGCGCACAGACTATTCAAGAGTACGCCGAGCAAGCGGGCTACATTAATTTACGCACTGCTGCGCTCATACAAGTGGCACTAGGCGTAACGAGTTTAGCAGAAGCGAACCGTGTGGTGGGGTTACCGCAGTTATGACCCGCTTCACACCGCCGCGGCGGCGAACTCCTCGTTATGCTGTGATTCGGGCAACGGATATCGCGGTATTTACCCGGCAAATGGCAACCCTACTTAGCGCTGGGATCCCGGTCGTGAACGCTCTCGAATTAATGGCGCAAGGCCAACAACATTCGGGCATGCAGCAACTGCTACTGCAACTTGCTTATACCGTACAAACCGGCGGTACATTAGCGCAAGCATTGCGCCAGCACCCGGCATATTTCGATACGCTGTATTGCGATTTAATTGAATCGGGCGAACAAATGGGGAAATTAGAGGAACTGTTCACTCAGGTGGCGGATTACCGCGAACAACTCGCACGGATGCGCCAGCAAGTTCGGCAAGCCTGTTGGTATCCGATCATGGTACTCATTTTTGCCGCTGTAGTAACCGCAGTTCTGCTGGTATATGTCGTACCACAATTTGCCGCGGTCTTTGCTGATTTTGGTGCACCACTGCCGTGGCTCACGCAGCAAGTATTAGCATTAGCAACCGGGGTGCAGCGTTATGGCTGGCTGGCGGTATGCTCTGTAGCGATCGTGTTCTTGCTCATTCGCCATCGTTATCGCCAGCACCGCACTCGACTGCAATGGGATACGCGGGTGCTGCATATCCCCGTCATCGGTAGTATCTTTGAGTTATTCATACTCACACGCATAACACGAACGCTGGCGCTAACACTTGCCGCTGGTGTCCCCATGTTGACGGCCTTAGTTGCTAGCGCGTCAACCTGTGGCAACCAGCTCTATCAACGCCATATCGCACAAGTGCATGCGCAAGTCGCCCAAGGAATTCAGTTGCACGCAGCGATGCGCCAGCAACAAATATTTCCTACTTTGCTGATTCAAATGGTATTTATAGGGGAGGAATCTGGTTCACTCGATGCTATGCTTAGCAAAATGGCGACTATTTATGAGCGCGATACACAGGAACGGGTCACCCAACTGACCCGCTTGCTGGAACCTCTGTTCATGGTTGTGATTGGCGGTTTAGTTGGCGGCCTGATTGTCGCTATGTATTTACCTATTTTTTCATTAAACAAGGTGATTGGCTAAATGGAATGGATAACACAGCTCCCGACCCACAACGTTTGGGTCACTACCTCTGGGTTATTACTCGGCTTGATAATCGGTAGTTTCTTGAATGTTGTTATTGGGCGTTTCCCGGTGATGCTGCAACGCCAATGGCAGCAGGAATGTGCTAACTTAACTGGTACTGAGTTAACTGCGCAAGAGCCCTACAACTTAGCAGTCCCACGTTCGCAGTGCCCGCAATGCCAACAGCCCATTGCTTGGTACGATAATATTCCGGTCATCAGCTGGTTGTCGCTGAAAGCTCGTTGCCGTCACTGCCACATGCCAATCACCATACGTTACCCGTTTATTGAGCTCGCCACTGGGATTATTTTTGCGCTGATTGCCTGGTACTGTGGCGGTACCGTCACTGCACTTGCTTATGGTTGGTTAGCCAGTTTACTCATCGTGCTGTTTTTCATCGATCTTGACCATATGCTGCTGCCCGATCAGCTGAATTATCTCGTCCTCTGGTCAGGCCTGGCCTTGGCTTGGGCGGGTTATTCGGTGCCATTAGCGGATGCGGTGTTGGGCGCTATGTTGGGTTATGGCTCGCTCTGGATAGTATTCTGGGCCTACAAACTGCTTACTGGCAAGGATGGCATGGGCTATGGAGATTTCAAACTACTGGCCGCATTTGGTGCCTGGCATGGTGCGCAATTATTACCGGTGACCGTTGTTGTGGCCGCAGTATGCGGTGCCGTAATTGGCGTGATCTGGCAACGTGCTAAGCAAAGCCATGGACAGCCCATTCCCTTTGGGCCATTTTTGATTATTGGCGGAACCATCACCTTGCTGTGGGGTAACCAGTTGCTCGGCATGTATATTAATTGGGTGCTGCGCTAATGTTTGTGGTCGGTGTGACAGGTGGTATTGGCAGCGGCAAAACCACTGTTACTAACTTGTTTGAACACTATGGCATTGAGGTGGTCGATGCTGATGTGATTGCGCGTCAGATTATGCACCCAGGAAGTGAAGCACTGACCGCCATATTGGCACGATTTGGTGACCAAGCCCTATTACCCAACGGTGACTTAAATCGACGTTGGTTGCGCGAGCGCATCTTTGCTCACCCGGACGACAAGCATTGGTTAAACCAGCTCACTCACCCCATTATCCGTCGCGAACTTCTCGCTGCATTAGCGCGTGCGCAATCCCCTTATGTGATCCTGTCAGCTCCCCTGTTAGTTGAAAACGGCTTAACTGAGTTTTGCGATCGGGTCTTGGTGGTTGACGTTAGCCCTGTAATGCAGCGCGAGCGCACCCAACAACGTGACGGCGTGTCGGCCGCTCAAGTTGAAGCAATTATGGCAGCGCAAGCATCGCGCGATGAACGGCTCGCCGCAGCCGATCACATCATCGATAACAGCGGTACTGAACAAAACTTGATCCCACAGGTCAAACAACTACATGAACTTTACTTACGCTTAGCACAGACAAAGCGTGCTAACGATTGAATCTTGATGTTAAGCGGTTATGATATAGCGGATGATACAAGAACAAGCACCGTCGACGATTATTTACGAGTACCCTTTACTCGAACGGGTACGCACATATTTGCGCTTGGAGAATATTCTACAAGCGTTACAGCCGTCGACCCCGGTCGATCAATATAACTATACCCGCTATTTCAATGCGCTGTTTGATATTATCGAACTATGTGAACGCAGTGATGTGCGTACTGACGTACAAAAGGATCTCGAGCGCCGCAAAGCCCAACTGAAGTTATGGGCCCAACACCCCGATGTTAACCTCGAACAGCTCCAAGTCACACAAGCCAAGGTTGGTGATGCGTTAACAGCCATTCAACCGATGAGCCGGGTGGGTAGTTCATTGAAGCAGCATCGACTGCTCAGTGTCCTCCGACAACGTTTTGCGATGCCCGGGGGAACCTGTAACTTTGACGTGCCTCAGCTCCATTATTGGCTGCAACAACCACAAGAGTTCCGTGATGCTGATACCCAACAATGGTGGTCAGAACTCACCGTGTTAGCCCATGGGATGTTGTTGGAATTGGAGTTAATGCGGAGTCAGGCTCGTTTTCGGCGCGTCGTAGCGGTCAATGGCTTGCTGCAAGAAAGTACTGAGCCGCTGAGCTTATTGCGGATCCGTATTCCCAGCTCAGTGCCCGCATACCCAGTCACATCAGGCCATAAACAGCGGTTTAGCATTCGCTTTTTACGCTATGAGCCGATTCACGGCAAAGCATCCTTAGACGAAGATATTGAGTTTGAATTAGCGCTGTGCCCGTAGGCGCTCAATGATGGGTTCGTTGGCGGATGGAAATGGATAGGCCGCGAGCTCATGGCGTTCAACCCAACACCATTCCTGACCTTCACGTTGTTGGGGTTGCCCAGTAAATGCCGTTACCAACCACACATCGAGTAGCACTTGCTTATCGGGGTAGTCGTAGCTAATCACGGTAAATGGCGCTGCCGCTTGAATATCGATATTACACTCTTCTTTTAACTCGCGGCATAGCGCTTGATACACGTCTTCGCCCGCCTCCACTTTACCGCCGGGAAACTCCCATTTATTCCCTTGGTGTAAATGGGCGTGGCGACGACTAATAAACACTTGGCCGTTGGTATTTTGGATAATCCCAACGGCCACATGAGTGCGGTTAGACACGGCCATGACAGTGTTTATATTTCTTCCCTGAGCCACATGGGCATGGGTCATTACGGCCAACTTGTGCGGCTGCTCGAGCGGGCTGTGGTGCTGAGCTGGTACCACTGGTGGCGGCACCTTCATGCTGAAACTCTTTCGTTTGAGCAGCATCTGCAGCGCGGCGTTTTTCTTCAATGGCATCTACTTCTTCTTGCGCTCGCACCTGAACTTTACTCAGAATGCTAATAACTTCGAGCTTCAATGCTTCTAGCATTTCCGCAAAGAGTTCAAAGGCTTCACGCTTGTACTCTTGTTTCGGGTTCTTTTGTGCGTAACCACGCAAGTGAATACCTTGTCGTAAGTGGTCCATCGCCGCGAGGTGGTCTTTCCAATGCATATCGAGACTTTGCAGCATGATGGTTTTTTCAAATTGGCGTAGTACTTGCGCACCAACCACGTCTTCTTTTTTCTTGTACTCATCAATTAACGCATTCAGTACCCGCTCGCGAATGGTGTCGTCATCCATGCTGGTTGATTCATCCAACCACTGCTGAATCGATAACTCGATGGCAAAGTCGGCTCGTAGCCGATCTTCAAGGCCGGCCACATCCCACATTTCAACCAATGACTGCGGCGGGATATACTCGGCGACGATCCGCTCCACCACGTCTCCACGGATGGCGTCAATGGTTTCAGAAATATCACCCTCATCAAGCAACGCGTTCCGTTGCTCGTACACCACTTTCCGTTGATCGTTGGCGACGTCATCGAACTCAAGTAATTGCTTACGAATATCGAAGTTACGTGCCTCAACTTTGCGCTGAGCATTTTCAATCGCGCGGCTCACCCACGGGTGTTCAATCGCTTCGCCCGGTTGCATACCTAAGCGTTTCATCATGCCCGCCATCCGCTCGGACGCGAACATCCGCATCAAGGCATCTTCCAGTGATAAATAGAAACGCGACGAACCAGGGTCACCTTGACGGCCAGCACGACCACGCAGCTGATTATCAATTCGGCGTGACTCGTGGCGTTCGGTCCCTATGATATGTAAACCACCAGCAGCAATGACCGCATCATGACGTTGTTGCCACGCTGCTTTCACCTGTTCTATTTGCGCTGGGGTTGGGTCGGTTAATTTTGCTAACTCAGCTTGTAAGTTACCGCCCAAAACAATGTCTGTTCCTCGACCCGCCATGTTGGTGGCGATGGTCACTGCACCTGGTAGACCTGCATGAGCGACTATTTCCGCTTCCTGGGCGTGGAACTTAGCGTTCAATACATTATGTGGAATCTTACGCTTTTTTAAGAGGTTCGAGAGCAGCTCAGAGCTTTCAATTGAAATGGTACCAACCAGCACCGGGCGCTGCTGCGCGCGGCACTCTTCAATATCTTTCACAATGGCTTCGTATTTTTCTTCCGCGGTGAGGAAAATTAAATCTGGGCGGTCATCACGAATCATCGGACGATTGGTTGGGATCACCACAGTTTCCAAGCCATAAATGTGTTGGAACTCGAATGCTTCAGTATCCGCGGTCCCCGTCATCCCCGCTAACTTGTTGTACAAGCGGAAATAGTTCTGGAAGGTAATCGAAGCTAAGGTCTGGTTCTCATTTTGAATGTTTACCCCTTCCTTCGCTTCCACCGCTTGGTGCAGGCCTTCTGACCAGCGGCGGCCTTCCATCGTCCGGCCAGTGTGCTCATCAACGATAACCACTTGACCGTCCTTGATGATGTAATCCACATCACGTTGGAATAAATGGTGGGCGCGCAATGCGGCATTCACATGGTGCAATAGCGTAATATTCGCTGCAGAGAACAAGGACTCATCCGCGCCCATCATGCCCCGTTCTTTCAAGATTTCTTCAACGCGTTCCTGACCACGCTCGGTGAGATGCACCTGTTTAGACTTTTCATCGACAGTGAAATCACCATCGCCAATCTGCTCTTCGGTATCTTCTTTGTCCTGCTGTTTTAATAGCGGGACAATCTCATTCATTTTGATATACAGCTCAGAGCTGTCTTCTGCCGCACCGGAAATAATTAATGGGGTACGTGCCTCGTCAATCAAAATAGAGTCAACCTCGTCCACAATCGCGTAGTTCAAGCCACGTTGAACCCGTTCTTGGGGGCTAAACGCCATATTGTCACGGAGGTAGTCGAAACCAAACTCGTTGTTAGTACCGTAGGTGATATCTGCGGTATAAGCGGCGCGCTTATCAATCGGGTTCATCCCGGGAATATTATAGGCCACCGTCATGCCCAAAAACTCGAACAAGGGGCGGTTAGTTTCTGCGTCACGACGAGCTAAGTAGTCGTTTACCGTGACAATATGCACACCCTTGCCGGAGAGCGCATTCAAGTACGCAGGTAAGGTTGCCGTTAGCGTTTTACCTTCACCGGTCCGCATTTCCGCAATGCGGTTATCGTTAAGAATCATCCCACCGATGAGCTGAACATCGAAATGCCGCATCCCAAAGACACGTTTTGATGCTTCCCGCACCGTGGCAAAAGCTTCGATCAACAAATCATCGAGGGTAGCACCGTCGGCAAGGCGTTGCTTGAATTCCGCCGTTTTTTGCTTCAATTCTTCGTCAGAGAGGGCTTCAAATTGCGGCTCTAATGCGTTAATGAGCGCGACTTTCTTTTGTAAACCTTTCAGGATGCGGTCGTTACGACTACCAAACAGCTTACGAAATAGACTACCTAACATGTGAGTTTATATTCCTGTTGTCGTGATCGCGCAACTGTTATTCAGCAGTGCGATAAACGTATTTATAAGGATCGATTTGGCGATTATTACGCAGTACTTCATAGTGTACATGCGGCCCTGTGGAACGTCCGGTACTACCGATAAGAGCAATTTTTTGCCCACGGGTGACCACATCCCCTTCTTTCACCAATAGTTCCTTGCTGTGTCCATAGCGGGTTTTCAAACCACCGCCATGATCAATCTCGATGAGCAAACCATAACCTGAACGCTCACCTGCCCAAGTTACAACGCCGGCACCCGTAGCATATACCCCAGCACCTTCTTCGAGGCTCGCAAAATCGAGCCCTTTGTGCATGGCAGGACGGCCGTTGAAAGGGTCCTTACGAATCCCATATTGCGAAGACAACCAACCTGACTTGATTGGCCGGCCAGCAATATAGCTCTCTGCAGAGATATGGTGACTCATCATCACCGACTCAAGGAGGGACAGTTGTTTTTGTTTACTGGAGAGCTCCACCATTAAACGTTCAATCTGATCAATCACGTCACGGCCATCAACACGTGGCGCGTCAACAATAGAGGCTTCCGGCCCACCCATAATCTCTGCCATGGGTTGCTCAAATGCAAACTCGCCGTTATCCAACTCCGCTACCGCAGCTAAGCGCTTACCCAGAGCATCAAGGCGGCGTAATTGGGACTGCATCTCACCAATGTAGATGGTCATGGCGGCAAGTTTTTTTTCTGTTTCATCTTTTAAGTCGCGAATTACTTGCTGCTGAGCAGCAATGGCGACTTTTTCTTTGGCTATTTTTGCTTGGGCGATTTCGGGGTGAAGCCCCTTATATTCCCATGGCTTAGTAACTGCCAACACACCAAGCGCAGCTAACCCAACCAACGAAAATAATCGTCGTCGACTGAGCTCAAATCCGAATTTAACTTTGGTGCCTCGGTAGAAGACTGATAGACTCATGCAATCTCTCGCTGCTTATTATAATTTAACTGGCACGCAACCATGGCCCGAAAAAGACCACGTAATATCCAACAACTTTTTAGCAGTCAGCGCTTTCAGCGTTTTACTGACTTTACCGAGCAACACCGACGCTGGCAACAGCAATTGCAACAATGTTTTGCTGCATTACAACTCGCGCCACTCAGTCAGCATTGTACAGTGGTGTCAGTTCGCGCACACACCCTCATTATTGAAGTTCCTTCGGCCGCCGTGGCGAACCGTTTAAAACTTCAACAACAGCGCATTATAACGCATTTTCAAGATGAATCTACGGGGCAAATCACGCAACTTGAGCTTCGGATTCGTCCTAAGGCGTCGCCAAGCAGTCAAAATCCGCTGGCAGCAGCACCAAAACAACCACCGAAACCACCTACCAACGAA
>Ga0209075_1001113_pt1 | contig 25670 bp, 28 predicted proteins | sample Stecom2011_FD_187523 | JGI IMG/M metagenome (GOLD analysis project Ga0209075, IMG submission 187523) | Agricultural soil microbial communities from Utah to study Nitrogen management - Steer compost 2011 (SPAdes) (version 2) | ecosystem: Environmental > Terrestrial > Soil > Agricultural land...
TTGTGCGGGCGGGGAGACTCGAACTCCCACACCTCGCGGCACCAGATCCTAAGTCTGGCGTGTCTACCAATTCCACCACGCCCGCAATGAGGCTGCAAATATAAAAATAAGTTTTAATATACAATCGTATCTTTCATAAAAATTCTACTTGTTTTTGTATTTTTGATGAAATTCAATAAAAAAGTTTAAAATGAATAACATTTCCAACTACGTAGAACAGCATAAAGAACGGTTTTTAAATGAACTTATCGATTTGCTTAAAATCCCATCTATAAGTGCTGATTCGGCGTACAAAAAAGATGTTTTACAAACTGCCGAAGTTGTAAAAACCAGATTAGAAGAAGCTGGTTGCGACCAAGTTGAAATTTGCGAAACAGCGGGATACCCAATTGTTTATGGCGAAAAAATAATTGATAAAAATCTACCAACGGTTTTAGTATATGGCCATTACGATGTACAACCACCAGATCCGTTAAATTTATGGAACTCACCGCCATTCGAACCTGTAATTAAAAAAACAGAACTACATCCTGAAGGAGCGATTTTTGCTAGAGGTGCTTGCGATGATAAAGGACAAATGTACATGCACGTAAAAGCATTGGAGTTTATGACTAAAACCAACCAATTGCCTTGTAACGTGAAATTTATGATAGAAGGCGAAGAGGAAGTAGGAAGTTCAAACTTGGCTATTTTTGTTAAAAACAATCAGGAGAAATTAAAAAATGATGTCATCTTGATTTCTGATACCGGAATGATCGCCAAAGATGTGCCTTCTATTACAACGGGATTGCGTGGCTTGAGCTATGTTGAAGTGGAAGTAACGGGACCAAATAGAGATTTACATTCCGGTCTATACGGTGGTGCGGTGGCAAACCCTATTAATGTTTTAACAAAAATGATTGCTTCATTACATGATGAAAACAATCATATTACCATTCCTGGCTTTTATGATAAAGTTGAAGAATTATCAAAAGAGGAACGCGCAGAAATGGCTAAAGCACCTTTTTCTTTACACGCTTATAAAAAATCTTTAGACATTGATGCTGTTTATGGCGAAGCTGGTTATACTACCAACGAAAGAAACTCGATTAGACCAACATTAGATGTTAATGGTATTTGGGGTGGATATACGGGTGAAGGTGCAAAAACCGTAATAGCTAGTAAAGCTTTCGCGAAAATCTCTATGAGACTAGTCCCTCATCAAGAATGGGAGGAAATTACTCAGTTATTTAAAAAGCATTTTGAAAGCATCGCGCCAGAGGGTGTTAAAGTAGAAGTTAAACCACATCATGGGGGGCAAGGCTACGTAACTCCTATTGATAGTATTGGATACCAAGCGGCGAGCAAAGCGTATTCTGACACATTCGGAAAAAAGCCTATCCCACAACGTAGCGGAGGAAGCATTCCTATTGTATCTTTATTCGAACAGGAATTAAAAAGCAAAACTATTCTTATGGGATTCGGTTTGGATAGTGATGCAATCCACTCTCCTAACGAGCATTTTGGTTTATTTAACTACTTTAGAGGTATCGAAACCATCCCTTTATTTTATAAATACTTTACTGAGTTAAGCAAATAGTAAATTTCATGCAACCACCAATCTGTGGATAGGTAAGACATGAAAACAAAATAAAGCCCATTCATTTTAAATTAATGAATGGGCTTTTTATTTGGTTTATAAGAACGCCGAGTTGTATCCTAACTCATTTATAACAGGCTTATTCCTTTACAATTTTAAAAGTGGCGACCTTCTCATTCCCCTTAATTTTCAAATAGTAAATTCCAGAAGCAAAAGCAGACATATCTATTCTTGATTTCTTTTTATTTGAAGCTGTTTCTAAAACCAACTGACCAGAAACATTGTATAAATAAATAGAAATATTTGATTTCAAAGATGAGTTTATAGTTAATATAGACGTAACCGGATTAGGTGTAATTTGAAAATAATCTGAAATAGAATCTTCAATGGCAAGGGTTACAAATGAAATACAATCACTCATTTCAGTACAAGATCCTACTGTTATTTCAACGGCGTAACTTCCAGAAACAACTGGCTGAAAATCCTGACCAGTCTCTCCAGTAAGCATGGTATTTGTATCGCAATTATACCATTGATAACTTGCCGAACTTTGGTTGGCAGACAAACTTGTCTGATTAACCGTTACACTATTGTCTACTGAAAACAGGGCGCCTTTTGTGGCCATATAAGCGGTTACCAATTTGGTGATTTCATGAAAATATGGCAAATCTAAAGTGCTCAATCTGTCCGATGAAGAATGATAATATGGAGTTTGATCGTTGGTCTCCCACGACTCACCAACTAAAACAGCTGGATACCCTTGATTCCAAAAAGATGCATGATCACTTCCGGTAGTTCCTGGATTAACAACTATAGGGTTTAAATCAAACGTATAGGTGTCGAAAATACTTAACAAATCATCCTTAATAGTTAAAGAGCCATGCACGTTTCTTACATCTATATCAAAATCATTATCACCAAGTTCTCCAGGAGCATCCCCATCGTAACCAACCATATCCAAATTAATGACTCCTAGGATATTTAGATTGGAATTATTTGCTTGGGCCGCGTAATACTTAGAACCTCTTAAACCAATTTCCTCCTCATCCCAAAAAGCATAAACAATGGTATTCTCCATACATTGTCCAGAAAGAATTCTTGCTATTTCTAAAACGGCTGCAGTTCCTGTAGCGTTATCATCAGCACAGTAATCTGTAATAGAATCGTAATGTGCTGTTAATAAATAGATATTATCAGGATTTGTTTTTCCAACTTGGGTGGCTATAATATTCTTTCCAAACGTGTTGAAATTTTGCTCTTCAACAATTAAATTATCAAATTGCTGAAGTCTTTCCTTAATATACGCCGCAGCTAAATCGTTATTGGCATGCTGTCTGTTAATAATGCTTACTTCGGTTCCATTAACAGTAGTGGGTTGTTCTCCAGAAAACTCACTCACTATTAATTCCAAATTATTAACGTCTACTTTATCAATTAGATCTTGAACTGTTTGCCCAAACGAGCTTACAGAAAGCAAAACCAACACTGCAACAAGAAGTCTTTTCATCTATTTATTGGGGATTTTATTTGGGGCAAATATAGGTTTTTAAAAAATAACCCTTAAGGACATTTTTATTATTTACACAACAAGACAACTCTATATACCTGAATCTAAACCCATAAAGAATGACTTAATTTTACTAAAACTTAAAGTACAATTGGAAATCAGGGACAGAAACCAGAAATAATATTCACAAAATAAGCAGTGAAACACATGTTTTTCTGATGCCATTAAAAACTTTATCATTATTTTTACAACTACCTGTAACAGTAATAATTATAAATTTATGAGCAGTAATTTATTTAAGAAAATTGCTTTATTACCGAAACTTATCCGAGAGGGAAGGGCTAAATATCTTTGGACTGCCTTTTTAAATAGAGTGCATTCAAAAGAAATTGCCTTTGGTTTTAAACGCGATTTGAGCGTGCCCTATAAAAAACCTCGCACACTGAAACCAACAACCATTCGAGAGTTTCAGAAAGAGGATGCCGTTTATTTCGTAGAAAACCCAAATAATGGCTTAATAAATAATTTCCATACCTGCTACGTAGGTATAACTAATGAAAATATTCCCTGTGCTAGAGTTTGGTTGATTGATTCAAGTCAAAACAAGACTTTAAAAGCCACTTGGGGAGACAGATTTCCACAATTAAGACCCGATGAAGTGCTATTAGAGAACGTGTTTACGGTTCCTAAATATAGAGGTATGGGAGTCATACCAGCCTTCCTGTATGATGTTGCCGAAAAAAGTAAGGAGCTCGGAGCACGATACGCCATTACCTTTGGCGAAATAAAGAATATCAATACGTCTAGAGCTTATAATTATGCGGGATTTAGCCCCTACATCGTAAGAACCGTTTCCTATTTCCTATTTATAAAATCCATTAACTACGAAGAAATTTCAAGTGAGCATATGGATTTTTATAATAAATCAATCAACAGAAAAGTCCCTGTAAAATAAAAGTTTATTGTTTCACCTTCTTACCAGTAGCACTCATTTTCATACCTTTTTCAAAAAAGAACCTTTGAGGAATTTTGTAGAGTGCTAATTTCTTGGAACAAGCCTGAAGGATTTTGTCTTTTAATTCATCCTCATCATAAGGAGTAATAGGAACAATAGTAGCTTGAATTGCTTCCCCATACAAATCGTCGTCGTAACCCGAAATTGTACAATCTATAACTTCTGGTACAGAGAGAATCACTTCTTCTATTTCTTTAGGACTCACCCTTTTTCCTGCTACTTTTAAAATCTCCTTTTTTCTTGCTACCAAATAATAATAACCATCTTCATCCATAACAGCAACATCCCCAGTATGTAGCCAACCATCCTTAATGGTGTTTTGGGTTTCTTCATCCTCCTTATAATAACCCAACATAATATTCTTACCTCTAGCCAACAATTCCCCTTCTTGTTGCACACCTAAAACATCACCACTTTCATTCACAATCTTAAATTCCACTCCCGGAATAGGCTTACCGATGGAACTTGTTTTTTTATGAATCATACTAGGTTCTAAATAAGACAGCCTAGCCGTAGCTTCGGTTTGCCCATACATAATATAAAAATCTTTGTCTGGAAAAGCTTGGGTGAATTCATCTATAAAAACCGAATGAAGCTTCCCTCCCGCCTGAGTGACATATCTTAAATCGGGGAATAGAGTAGTTTTAAAGGTCTTAGATTTTTTTAACAGGATTTGAAAATGACTAGGAACCCCTGCAAATCCAGTACACTGATACTCTTTTAAATCATCTAAAACAGCTCCTAAAAACATAAAACTGTTGTTTAGAACTATAGAGCCTCCAACTTTTAAATGACTGTGTAAAAGTGATAATCCATAGCAATAGTAAAACGGTAAAACCACACACATAACATCTTCAGACCTCAGGCTTAAGTAGGAAATAATAGACCTTGTATTAGCTATAATATTCTGATGACTTATCATGACGCCTTTTGGGGAACCCGTAGATCCAGACGTAAATATAATTTCAGCCAACTGATCATCTTCAACCTCAATATAATAATCTACAACGACTTGATTTTGAATGATCTGCTCCAACCCAACCTCATCCACAACATGAATATGTGGTGGTATCTGGTATTTTGCTTGAATACTTTTTGCCATAAAAACAATATCGCAATCGGTAGTATCAATTATAAAATCTAGATTTTCTTGTTCAATACCAAAGTTTAAAGGCACACACACATTTCCCGATTTCAATATGCCCAAATACGCCGAAATAAAAAACTTAGAATTCGGACTTATTAAAATCATGTTTTTATTAGCTCCAAAATACCTATTTAAAAATGAGGCTAATTTTAAACTTTCAGTATGAAATTCCTTAAAAGAAACCGACTCCTTTGAACCTAATAAAAAGTTCTTGTCTAGGTTTTTTGAATTTTCAAAAAGGTAATCGAAAACATTCATCTGTTATAATTTAAAAAATTGGACGCATTCGTAAATACTCAGTTGTTTTTCTTTTTCTTTCAAAACTCTTATAGATATTTTCAATTTCTTTGGTTGTTTTCCCCATAACTTTCCCTACCTCATCGGCAGGATAATTATTTTCCCAACCATACCAAATTAAATCCATGGACTCAAAAGGCATTTGATAGAAAAAATCTTCTTGAGATTGTTCTGCTGTATAAGTGTCAGTAGTTGGAGTTCTATCTATAATTTCTTGAGGCACTCCCAAATGTCTTGCTAATTGATAAACTTGTGTTTTAAACAAGTGTCCAATTGGCATAACATCTGCTCCACCATCTCCATGCTTCACAAAAAAGCCTTGCTCAACCTCATGTTTGTTTGGAGTTCCAATGACAGCATAATGCATGCGCTCGGCATGATAATAAAGCATAGACATTCGACTTCGTTGTTTGAAGTTTGTAGATGCCACAATTTGCAGATACTCTTTAGCAGGCAAAAGTTTACTTATTACTTCCCCATCTGGCTTAATAACTGTAATGGAAAAAATGGCAGGAATATTTTCAGCAATATTTTGTTTGATTTCAATTTTCGCCTTGTCTTTAGCTTTATCAAAACTAGGTACTACTCTCAAAATGGCTTCGTCCCTTCTTTCATAGCACCCAAAACCGTTTAAGGCTTTAGTAATATCTTCTATCAAGGTACTTACTCCAAATTTCGCTGCTAATTTTTCGGCTAACTCCCGACTATCATCACTTGAATCTTGCTCGGGTAGCATGATGGCTAAAACATTTTGAGGTCCAAAGGCTTTTGCCGATAAAGCCAAGCAAACGGAAGAATCTATACCTCCACTTATTCCAATAACACCACCACGACGCTGAAGTTTTTTGGCTACATCGGTTTTTAGTTTGGCTATAATATCGTTACAAACTTGGTCGATATTTTCTATATGAATAATATCTTTCGAAAAAGGTTTACGTGTTTCTGATTTCATAGTTTTTTGGTTTTATTCAATAATTATTTTATCTAAATTGATTAACTCGCTTTCCAACAGGTTCGGGATGGATCTTTTTACAAACAAATCGTATAAAATTTGAACGGATAAAATAGCCGTCATAGCCATATTGTCTATTTCTGACACACCCTTATTGGATGTTATTTTTGAATGCAAGGTTTTTACATGCTCCAAGTTAAAAACACCAAATTCTTTAATACATGCTTCTGAAAGCATCTCTTTTAAGTAATCCGGTAAATCTTCTGAAACAAAAAGACTTCTGATGGGAGCGCGATAAGCTTGTTTCGATCTGTTTAAAATTTCTTCGGGCAACCTTCCTACCATCATCTTTTTTAATAGGTACTTTTCATTTAAACCATGAAGTTTTAAATCTGGATGAAGCTGCATGCAAAATTCAATAACCCGATGATCTAAAAATGGGTAGCGCCCTTCAATAGAGTTAGCCATCCCCATTCTATCTCCCTGACTAGACAACAAATAACCAGACATAAACAATTGAATTTCCAACCACTGTGCTTTGGTTAAATAATCGTAGCCTGACAATTTAGACTCCAATTGTTTTTCTAAATTTTCAATGGGTGTATAATCTTTAATTCGTTCTTTTATCGAGTCCGAAAAATAGTTTTTTATCCTACTGGTATTGTGCCACCTTAATAAGTGGGAATATACGGGCGACTGGGTTTCACTAAGTTTATATCCGAAAAACATTTTTAGCATATTGCTACTCGAATTGCTTATTTGAGGTAAATAAGGATATAGTTTTTTTAGTAATAACGGTCTGTATTTTGAGTTTGGATCTTTAGCCCAAAAATGCTTGATTTTTGTTTCTTTAAAAATATTATAACCTCCTAAAAGTTCATCAGCTCCTTCGCCAGTTATCACGACTTTTATATCATGATCTTTAACACTTTTTGCAAGCAAACTCATTGGAGTTGGAGCTGTTCGCAACAAAGGGGCTTCGGAATACCAAATTACATCCTTAAAATGATTTGAAATATCTTTCTCACTACAGGTTACGCTGGAGTGCTCTGTTTTAAAATACGTAGCGGCAATGTTTTGATAGGACGATTCATCAAAGTCCTTCTCGGTGAATCCGATGGAAAAAGTTCGTAATTTTTCTGGTGAAATCTGCTTTATAAAAGAGGTTGTTATGCTAGAATCAATACCTCCACTTAAATAGGCAGCGACTGGCACATCAGCACGAAGTCTTAATTTAATAGAATCTAAAAAGATGTTTTCAAACGCCATAGCTGCCTCTTCTACATTTTTAAAAGTATAGGCATCTGGTTTTACAAGTGGTAACTCCCAATAAGTAGTTGTACTCATGTTTTCAGGTTGAATCAACATATAACTTCCTGGAGCCACCTCAAAAACATCTTCAAAAACTGTGTTTGGAGGTAAAGCCGTCCAAAAAGTAACATATTCTGAAAGCGCCTTTTCCGAAAACTTTAAATCAATACCAGGATACTCTAAAAAGGTTTTTATTTCGGAACCAAAAACAAAATTGCCATCTAATTGCGTATAAAACAAAGGCCTAATTCCAACACGATCTCTTGCCAGAAACAATTCTTCTTTAGTTTTATCCCAAATAGCAAAAGCAAACTGCCCGTTCAACATCTTAACACATTCAGGACCATATTCTTCATACAAATGAACAATCACTTCCGTATCTGTACTTGTTTTAAATTTGTGGTTTTTCTTGAGCAAATCTTCTTTTAACTCGATATAGTTATAGACTTCACCATTGAACACAATCCACAAGCTTTCGTCTTGATTGGAAATGGGCATAGCCCCACCAGAGCTCAAATCGATAATACTTAAGCGCACACTGCCCAGGCCTACTTTATCAGCAATATAAACACCGCTTTGGTCAGGACCACGATGTTTAATTCTAGTAAGCATGTTTTGTAATGTCGAGACGGATTGCTCTTTGTTTAAATTTCCATAAAAACCAGCGATTCCACACATAGGATATTAGTTGTTGGTTGCTGATGAAATTAAACTTTAACGGCTATTTTGTTGTTTACAAAAGAGACAATATTATTTATAGATTCGAAGTTTTTCGGATTCAACTCCTCGTCGTTAACCTCCACTTTAAAGGTTTCCCCTAAAAATTCAATTAGAAATAATAAGCCCATAGAGTCCAACAAGCCATTTTCAAAAATCAAAGCATCATCTGCAACATCTTTAACTTCGGATAAAGATGCTTCTAAAATGTATCTTTTAATCTCTTTTTTAATGTCGTTTTTGTTTTCCATTTTTAATATATCATTTAATAAATTACACGATTCATAGCATAGATTTAGAATCTCTATCTATTCTACTATTAATTATGGTTAGGGAAGGGATTAAATAGTTTAGATAACAGCAAGTTAATGATTCTAATATAGCCCTATTTTAGGTAAAAAAAGAACTGGTATTTAAACTATTCGTTAAAACGACAAAACATCAGATTAACGTTCTTAATCTATCTCATTCATCGACAATTTTAGCATCTAAAAACTCCTTGATCACTAATAAGTTTTATAAAGCGCCCATTATTATTATCTTTATCGAAAGAACAATTAAGATGAAAGATATCGCTTTAATCGATGACGATTTTATAGATCAAAACACCCATTTTCCTAGTTTAATTGCGACAATTAAGGCTGCTTTTACATCTTCAAGCATTCAGGTTCCCATGCGTCATCATCACGATTTTCCAAATCCAAAGGAAAATACGGACTCTACCTTACTACTAATGCCAGCTTGGAACCCCGGAAAAGAAGCTGGAGTAAAAATAGTAACGGTAAGCCCAAACAATGGGGTTTATAATTTACCCGCAATTCAAGGCACATATTTGTATTTAGATGCTCACAAAGGCACAGTAAAAGCTATTTTAGCAGCAAAAGCGTTAACAGCAAAGCGCACAGCCGCAGCATCAGCCTTAGCTTCTAGTTACCTTTCTCGAGAAGATGCTAGTTCACTTTTAATGATTGGAACAGGGGCCTTATCTGTAAACCTAATCATGGCTCATGCCAGTGTCCGACCTATAAAGAACGTATATGTTTGGGGACGAAATTTCAAAAAAGCAGAAGCCATTTGTCAGGAAGCTGCTTTAAAGGGTTTTAATACCACACCTATCCATGACCTGGTTGAAGTTATCCCTAAAGTAGATATTATTTCTTCAGCTACACTTTCAAAAACACCTTTAGTTTTAGGTAAACACCTAAAAGAGGGCCAACATATTGATTTGGTTGGAGCCTACAAAAAGGATATGCGCGAAGCCGATGATGAAGCTATAAAAAAATCAAGTGTATTTTTAGACACCTACCAAGGCGGATTAAAGGAAAGTGGCGATATTGCCATTCCCTTAAAAACTGGAGTTCTTCTAGAAAACGACATAAAAGCTGATTTGTTTGACTTGTGCTCAAACAAGAAGCAAGGCAGACAAAACTCTAAGGAAATTACCTTTTTCAAGTCTGTTGGACATGCCTTGGAAGATTTAGCTGCAGCTACTTACTATTATGAAAAATATAAAAATGAAAAACACCTATAAAAACATTGTATCGAAAACAACTTTTGAACCAAACAAAGATTGGTTGCAAATTAAAACAATAGACATGCATACGGGCGGCGAACCCTTACGTGTCATAATAAGTGGTTTTCCTGAATTAATAGGAAACTCCGTTTTGGATTATCGAAGATATTGTAAAGATAATTACGACGCCCTACGAACAGCTCTCATGTTTGAGCCTCGCGGGCATGCCGATATGTATGGTTGTATTTTGTTACCTCCAAATGACGAAGAAGGCGATTTTGGAGTAATCTTTTTACATAACGAAGGTTACTCTACCATGTGTGGACATGCAATTATTGCCATTTCCACCCTAGCGGTAGAAATGAATTGGATAGCTGTAAAAGAAGGAGAAAACATCTTGAAAATTGATGCTCCTTGTGGAAGAATAACCTCCTTTGCTCAGGTGGAAAAAGGCAAAGTAACAGGGGTTCGATTTCATTGCGTCCCAAGTTTTGTTGTTGGATTAGATAGAACAGTTGAAGTAGAAGGCCTAGGAAAAGTGACATACGACCTGGCTTATGGCGGCGCCTTTTATGCCTATGTTGACATGAATAAAAACACTTTTGAATTCGACCTAACTCCTAATTCATACCGAGCGTTAATTTCTAATGGAATGGCTATTAAAGAAGCGGTTATGAAAAAAGACAAAGAAATTCTACACCCTTTTGAAAACGATTTAAGCTTTTTATATGGAACCATTTTTATTGGTGATGCCCTAAATAAAGAGAACCACAATAGAAACGTATGTATTTTTGCTGAAGGCGAAGTAGACAGAAGTCCAACTGGATCTGGGGTGTCAGGAAGAATGGCTATTCACAAGGCTAGAAAAGAATTGGATTTTGGCGAAAAAATGCGAATTGAAAGTATTACGGATTCTGTTTTTACTGGATCTATTGTATCAGAAGCAGATTACGGACCTTTTACAGCTGTAATTCCGGAAGTTGAAGGAACCGCTCATATTACCGGGATGCATACTTTCGTTATCGATCCGAAGGACCCAATGAAAAACGGCTTTATTTTAAGATAAATCAGCTTCGTTTAAATCTATTTTAACGCTATAAGAAACTTAAATTATGAAAAAACTACTAACAATCTGTTGTCTATTAGGAATTTCAATATGTTCGGCCCAGACGATTGAAAGTGAAGACAAAGCAGCTATTTTATCCGTTTTGGAAACCCAAGAAAAAGCATGGAATCAACACGATCTTGAAGGCTACATGCAAGGCTATTGGAAAAGTGATTCGCTGAAATTTTATGGCGGAAGCGGATTAACCTATGGCTGGAAAAACACTTTAGTCAATTACAAAAAAGGCTATCCAACGAAAGCTGAAAGTGGAGCGTTGAAATTTAAAATTAATGACCTATCCAAAATTGAAGACAATACCTATTGGGTTATGGGCGAATACCATTTAACTAGAGATGTGGGCAACGCCAAAGGCGTTTTTATGATCATCTTCAAAAAAATCGATGGCGAATGGAAAATAATTGCAGATATGTCCTGCTAATTAAGCGGCATCCTCTGTTTTAAATTCAGTGTATAAGTCTTTGCATCCAAAACCAACTATTGATAATTGTTTCTTTAAAACTATAGCTTGATTATGAAGTCTTGCCAAGGCCTTTACTCCATCCCTATCGATACTTTGAAGTCCTCCAATGCTGATTGTTACAGATTGCAATTTCTCAAAAATATCTTCAAACTCTTCTTGAAACTTTTTAACAGATTGTCTATTTAATGCTCCTGTAACTTCAAATAAATTATTGTTGTAAGTAATTGTAAGGTTCATAATAACATAAATTAAGTTAATTAATTCTATCTGGCTATGCTATTAATCAGGGTCGATGGGATAAATGTAATAAGAATAAGGTGTTTAAAGCAAAAAATTCGACAAAAGCCCTAAGTATCAGACCAACAAACAGCTCCTGTTTATTTACTCGACAAACTGCAAAAAACACCTCGACTTAACACGCAATATGTTAAGAACTACATTTTCTTTACATACTTAGTAATAATTACAATATTCTGACCATCTACTCTTCCTTCTATAAATTCAGAGTTTTCATGATCTAAACGAATGTTTCTTACAGCAGTTCCTTGCTTTGCAACCATGCTTGAGCCCTTCACTTTTAAATCCTTTATTAAAACTACTGAATCTCCAGATTCTAAAATAACTCCGTTAGAATCTCTGTGAATAATTTTATTGGCTTCGTCTTCATGCTCTCCTGTAGCTCTTGCTAAAGCCAAAGCTTCATCATCCAAATACATCATGTCCAACAAATCTTTTGGCCAACCTTCGTTACGCAGTCTTTGCAGCATTCTCCATGAAAGAATTTGCACAGCAATATGCTCGTTCCACATACTGTCGTTTAAACATCTCCAATGGTTGGTATCCATCTCTACGTTCTCTTCAATTTGATCTAAACAGGTTTTGCAAACCAATACGCTATTATCAACCGATTCATTTAACGATGGAGGTAAGGTATATTGAGTTAATCCTTCAGTAGAAGTACATAGTTCGCAAGTGTTATTGCTTCTTTCTTGTAGTTTTTGTAATACGCTCATGGAATGTAAGATTTTCTATTGTTGATTTACCATTATTGACTCGCACAAATACCTCTTTCGACACAGGCGAGCCTTGCTTGCAGAAGATAAAATTCTACGCTGCAAACGTACTGTTTTTTATTCCTACAAGCAAGTGTTAAAAAACAATGTGGTTGTAAGGAGTGAATTGAATAAAACAAACTTCCCGTTCTTCCTTTTGAAACCTGATGTGGCTATACATCAAGGGAGTCCCTCATTTTTTTAGTCATCCCTTTCACAACCATATCATAGGAGTGGTCTATGAGTTCGCAAATAAATTTTGGCGACAATTCGCCTTCGTGAATATAAAGGGTATTCCAATGTTTTTTGCTCATGTGGTAGCCAGGACGAATACTACCGTATTCGGCACGTAGTTCTTCAGCAAAATTAGGATCGCATTTTAAGTTAATAGCTTTCTCGCCCAACTCCCATTTTTGAAGGCCAATTAAGGCAAACATTTTTCCTAGCACTTTAAAAACTAACGTATCTGCATCAAACGGAAAATCCTCTGTAACCCCTTTTTTTAATAAACAATAAGTGCGGATTTGTTCTATATTCATAAAAAAACACGTCCAAATTAAAGCTTGGACGTGTTTAAAATTACTGATTTTTTATCAAATTAGAAATACTTTCCAAGCCACTTACACTTCGGAATTCCTTCAACTGATAATACAGTAACTTTATCGGGAAAAGATGCCATAACATTTGGATCGGATTCATGAATGCTTTCAATTTTGTATTCTATAAAATTAAACCCCGCTTTTAAATTTAAATGGTAAGTATAGGAGACTTCAGCATCTCCTTCATCCAACATAAGAGTAGAAATACAGGTTCCTGTATATTGAAATGGTTTAGCCACATAAACAAGTTTAAAATACGAGCCTAAAATAGGCTCCATATACGCTGGATCTTCCAGCCAAGGCACTAAATCAGCATCTGAAACTGCAAAAATAACGCCTACATATTTATTGTTAGTTGTCCATAATGAAAGAGAACCCGTGTCTAATGAAAATATGTTATCCGCCTCTGCCACCATCTCAACGCCATTGTTGCAAAGCGAAAACAAAGTGTACCATAATTTTGAGGATTCACTTTCTTTTACTTCATCTGAAACCTTAGACAGTTCCTTGGGAAAATCAAAATTCACGAGACCCTCCTTGCTTATTCTACCAATCTTTATTGGATTTTCCACGCCCAATGGCATAACCATTAATTGAACATCTAAACCTCCCATGGAATAAGCTTCAATTTTTGCTTGGTTTTGCGAAAACCCTAGGACCTGGAAGAGCACACCGATAAAAATAAAAACACCTGTTTTCATATCTGTTTTTTTTAATTAATTAAAGGCTTAAGTAGTCTCAGAAGTCACACCCCATAATACCCTTAAAGTTTAATCAAAGCTAATTCAATGCCTTCCTTTTGAATATAAGATATGTCACATAGTGTGTAACTATTGTTGCAACTTCCTTTAAAAGCTAAGTTTTCATGAAATTTTAATCGGATAAATGTGTTTTCCATTAATTGATAATAAAAAAAGCTGCTACAGGCTTTTAAACCATTCTGCATATTTTTCTCCTAAAATAGGAACCACCTTTTCTGTTCCATTAATAGCATTTATTAAGCCCATGATCCACATGTATAATAAAACAAAAATTCCAATAATATTAATAAGCCAACCTATAATTGGGATGATCCCAATAACACCTAAAGCAAAGCCTGTTAAAGCCAACCCTAAAGATTGTTTAATATGAAAAGATGCAAATGGCTCTTTTTTATCGTTATTCATTATAAAGGCAATAATTAGCCCAATTACAGTTATATAGGCTATAACAGCTATGTTTTTTCCTTCGGTTGCAATACTTGTTTTTTCTGTTGTTTCCATGATTTATTATTTTAATGAGTTTAAAATGATTTCACTTTTATAGCATAAACTTATAAAAGGTTAACATCAAATCTATAAAAAATCATCAGAACCACCTCATAAAGAAAGACTTTAAAACACCTTCACCGGATTCGAAGCGGGTAATACCATCCAACCGAAAATCACTTTGACAATAAAAATTTATTATGAAAGGTGAGAATACAATACACCAAGTGTCCTTAGGAGACCTCCTTTAGAAACCAAAGCTCATTTACTTTAGGCAATAAAGTTCAACCTCCCAAATTAATGAGATGAACTAGGTGCTACGAAGCTAGCACATCTAAGTATGCTACCCCAAAAAGACGTTTATGTTAACTCGGTAACTTTATATAAAACGGGCCTACTAGGCGAAGCATCATTTTCAAATGGAGCTATTTGTATATTCAGAAAGTAAGTACCATCTGCTACAATATTTGGGACAAATATAAACTCAGTGATGGTCGCATCCATTCTAGCTCGTCCCGAAGTATTCCAAAATGCATGATGAGCCAATAACTCACCATCATCCTTTTCCTTATCGATACTTGGCAAATCTACCAGCAAATGTTTCACCCCTTTTTCACGTAAATAAATAGCGGCCTCAGATAATAAATAAGGAGGATTGGTATGAGAATATTGATTGGATAACTTCTCTCGAGTATTAGGAATCGTACGAATAATTACAGCCTCACATTTTTTGGTTCCTAAGGCAAACTGAAGTTGTTTTTTAGAAATAACAAAATCCTTTCCTTTTTTTTCTGGCGCGACGGTTATCAACTCTGCTAAAAAGAAAAACTGTTTTAAATTTTGGTTGATGGAATACACCTTTTCAGTAATATGCCCAACACATTCTGTATGTGTACCATGGGCATGCGGATTAAACCATATATTGTTAAAGTTAATATCGGCACCCTCTGCCACACTTGCAATCCATTCGCCTTCTTGAACAGGCTCTATTCTAGGCGCATCTAAATACCAAGCATTAACATTGCTTTTTGAAGCCCTAAGTGGAATAGAAATATCCAAAGGTTTTGATAAATCTATTTGATATTTTTCGGATTTGTATTGAATACTTGCAATCACTTCTACAATATTTTATAGGTAAATAATTTATAAATTAGTTATACAAAGCCCTTATCCCTTATAAGCTAAAAGGACGTCTGGTTTTATATAGACTTGTTTAATGGTAAAAATTAAATATATAAAATTAGTAAGAACAATAAAAATAGGAACGGCAATATTCTTAAAATTCGGTTTTACTACAGTTTAAATAAATCCGAAGCAATACCATCGCTTAAAAACTTCCCTTTTTTGGTTATCACTAAATGAGATTCATCAAGATACAACAATCCTTGATGAATATGCTTCTGAGATTGTTCTAAAAGATACTTTTTATATAGGTCGCCAAAGTCGGTTTCAATTTTTTCTAAAGAAACACCCCAAATAGTTCTTAAACCAGTCATCACATATTCGTTATATTGTTCTTGAATTGACAAAATCTCTTGGGTACTTGGCAAGCTATTTCCCTCTATACTTTTAATGTATTTGGTATTGTTTGAAACATTCCAACTTCTTATATTTCCGCAATAGGAATGTGCCGAAGGCCCGATTCCCAAATAGGGTTTACCTTGCCAATAACTGGTATTGTGTTTAGAAAAATAAGAGGGTTTTCCAAAATTAGAAATCTCATAATGTATAAATCCTTGTTTTTCGGTTTCTAACATCAAATGATTGAAGTGAAGCTGTGCCAATTCATCATCTATAGCCGGATACTTGCCACTTTTAATAAAAGTATCCAAAGCCGTTTGAGGCTCGACGGTTAAAGCGTAACTAGAAATATGATTCACACCAAAACCAAAAGCAAGTTGAAGATTTTCGTTCCATTTCTCCAAGCTCATATTAGGAATCCCATAAATTAAATCAATGGTAATATTCTCGAAGTGTTTGCTTGCTTCAGATAAACAGCGCTTAGACTCGTCTGAAGTATGAGCGCGATTCATTTGTTTTAAATCGGCTTCAAAAAAGGATTGAATACCTATACTCAACCTGTTTATCCCTATTTTTCTATAGTCTTCAAAAATGGTCCTTGATTGATCCTGAACAGATGTCAAGTCGTCCGGATTGGCTTCTAAAGTAATTTCGGGATTCTCAATAACTTGATAGTTTTTATATACCTCAGCAATCAAAAAACCTAATTCTTCAACGCTTAACAATGAAGGTGTGCCTCCTCCAAAATAAATGGTTTCAACAGCAATATCTTTAAATTCATCTTTACGAAAAACCAATTCCTTGGCTAGAGCTTGTACTAAATCATCCTTTTTCTTTAAAGATGTAGAAAAATGAAAGTCGCAATAAAAACAGGCCTGTTTGCAAAATGGAATATGAATGTAGATTCCGCCTCCTTTTAACTTCCCCAAAGAGGAAGGGTCTTTACTTAAACGACTAAAATCCATTGTATTCTCCATATTTCCCAAAACAATTTGCTTCTCAGCTCCTACGACTTCTTGACCCGATCTTCATTCTGTTTTACAAAACTAGCCCAACCGGAATAACTTTTACCTATTTCAATTTTACCGGCATTATAAAAATGACAAACTGCCGCAGCCAAACCATCCATAGAATCGAGGTTTTTTGGCAGTGTTTTAATACCTAACATACTTTGAAGCATTTTAGCCACCTGCTCTTTACTGGCATTTCCATTTCCAGTAATAGCCATTTTTATTTTTTTAGGTGAATATTCCGTAATAGGAACTTCTCTACTCAAGCCTGCGGCCATAGCAACCCCTTGAGCCCGTCCTAACTTAAGCATACTTTGAACGTTCTTTCCAAAGAATGGCGCCTCAATTGCAATTTCGTCTGGATGATGAGTTTCTATAAGTTCAATGGTCCGTTCAAAAATAAGTTTTAGCTTTAGATAATGATCGTCGTATTTTTTTAGATCCAACTCGTTTAGCTGCAGAAACTGCATATTTTTTCCAACCACTTTTATAAGACCAAATCCCATAATAGTTGTACCTGGATCAATACCTAATATAATTTTTTCTTTGCTCATTAATCGCAATAATAACAACCACTTAATGAATAAGATATTCCTAGGGTTGCAGTTAATAAATTCCCGTTAAACGAGCCATACCCGTCAGTTACAGGATCGAAATCACTACTAAACCCGTAAATATAGGAGGTATCTAAATAAATAGTCAATTGATCGGAAATTTTATGGTGGAACTCAATGCCGGCCATGACATTTAAAAACGAGGTTTTATTTTCACCATATTCTCCCAATGGTTTAATCATACTAAAACCTGGTCCAACATGAGCAACTATGCCAAAACCAATTGGCAAAAAGTTTATTTTTGAGCTTGGATCGTAAACAAATTGCGCATTTATTCTTGAATAGTTTACCTTAAAATAAGGAGAACTAGCATCGTGCGACAAACGGTTAAATCCAAAATCCAATTTAGCGCCAAACTGACTTCTAAACATATGCTGCAACCCTAAATTAACGGTTGGAAAATTTATAGGTTTGCCTTCAAAACCACTTACAAATCCACTAGAACTTGGATTATTAATACCAAGAGCAACTTGAGCCTTCCACTTACTAGTTTCAGCTTGACTGAATCCAAAAACCGAGATAAATAAAAAAATAACAGAAAGAGTCGTCCTTTTGATGTTTATAAAAAATGTATTCATAAAACTATATTGTTTAATTTGCGGCAAATAAAGTGCTAAATCTAATAATGCAAAAAACCTTACCCTACAAAACTAATCAATTCTTAATTGTGCTTCTAAAAATAAGCATTGTAGTTGGTGCATTTTATTTTATTTATCACAGATTAACCACAAACAACCAATTAGACTTTAAAGTTTTTAGTGAGTTTTTATCCGAAAACAAGGTGTTTTCAGCAAAAAATACCTTGTTTCTATTCCTTTTAAGCGCTTTTAATTGGATTTTTGAAATTTTAAAATGGAAAGATTTAGTTTCTGTTTTCAAAAAAATCAGTTTTAAGGAAGGACTTCAACAAACCTTAGGCTCATTAACAGCCTCAATATTTACACCTAATAGAATTGGAGAATATGGCGCCAAAGCTATTTGTTACAGCTCCGATTTAAGAAAAAAAATAGTCCTTTTAAACTTTCTTGGAAATAGCATGCAAATGCTAGTAACCACAATTTTAGGTCTGATTGGCCTATACGTACTCACAACAACCTATCCCTTAGACATTAATTATCATAAAACAGCTAGATTTTTAATTGGTTTATTGGTTATTTCAAGCCTCGTGTTTTTTGGATGGAAGAAAAAAAACCTTACAATCAAAGGCCTTTCAATTGAAAAACTGGTACTTTTTTTTAGAAAGATTCCTTTTAAACAGTATCTAACTTGTTTGAACTTCTCCCTCCTGAGGTATTTTATTTTTTCATTCCAATTTTATCTGTTACTTCAGTTGTTTGGAATTGAAATATCCTACAGCAATGCCATGACCATTATTACTTCTATGTATTTATTGGCTTCTGTTGTACCATCAATTTTTATATTCGATGTAGTCATTAAAGGCAGTGTGGCAGTTTACCTGTTTTCTTTAGTTGGCCTTAACGAGTTCACTATTTTATCTGTTGTAACTTGTATGTGGCTTTTAAACTTTGTGCTCCCAAGCATCTTAGGTGCGGTTTTTGTTTTAAATTTTAAACCTCCTAAAAGCCTCGTCTCATGATTCCCATCATTTTTACAATCACCTTAATATATCTACTTTTAATAGGAAGTTTTATTTATGGTTTCAATAAGGTTTCGGAATTCAACTTTAAAGAACCCCTAACCAAAACAAATTTTTCTATTATAATTCCCTTTCGGAATGAAGCACAAAACCTACCTGCTTTATTAAACACCATTTCAAAATTAAAATATCCTTTATCCAACTTCGAGGTAATTTTTGTTGATGATGCTTCTGAAGATGCTTCCGTTAAAATAATTAAACAGCATCTAGATAAAACGGAGGTCGATTTCAAAATTTTGCAGAATCAAAGAAGGTCGAAATCCCCAAAAAAAGATGCCATAACAACCGCAATAGAACAAGCTAGCTGCGAATGGATTTTAACGACAGATGCTGATTGCCTAGTGCCTGAATTGTGGTTGGATATCTATAACAGCTATATTCAAAACACTAAGGCAAACATGATTTCTGGGCCTGTGGCTTACTACAGCCTTCATTCGTTTTTAGACCGATTTCAAGCCTTTGACTTTTTAAGTTTAATTGGAGCAACCATAGGCGGATTTGGATTAAAAACGCCCTTTTTAAGCAACGGAGCTAATTTAGCTTACAAAAAAGATTTTTTTAAAACCCTAAATGGTTTTTATGGAAACAACGATATCGCTAGTGGCGACGATGTGTTTTTATTACAAAAAGCCATAGAAAAACACAGAAATTCCGTCTTGTTTTTAAAAGCAAAAGAAGCGATTGTTTTAACCAAACCGCAACCAGATTTTTCTAGTTTAAAATCGCAACGCGTTCGTTGGGCTTCAAAAACCACACATTATAAAAACAGTTTCGGAAAACTTACGGGTCTCGTAGTTTTATTAATGAATGCTGGGTTAATTGCTTACTTGTTGTTTGCTTGCCTAGGAATCTTCAACTTCAAGTTATTACTACTTGTTTTCATTTTAAAATCGAGTATTGACTTTGTTTTACTATACAAAACCGCGTCATTTTTTAACCAAAAAAAATTATTCAGAAGCTACCCATTAAGCGCAATATGCTATCCAGCTTTTTCTGTTTACATTGCTTTTATCGCTATTTTTTCAAGCTATAAATGGAAAGATAGAGCTTATAAAAAATAGTGTGCAAATCATTTATTTTTGTTAGATTTACCAGAACAGTAATCCTATATCTAATGAAAAAGCTCGTCTTTATATTTTGTTTATTTCTATCCTTTTTATCTGTACATGCACAGAAATCATATACCATAAACGGTGAAACCCTTGAGTTAAAAACTGAAGTGGAAGGTAATTTAGACCTGTTATGGAATACCATAGATCGCCAATACAGATATTTTGTTAGAACAAAGGACGGTTCCCTTAAAGAATTGGTAAACACCAAAAACCCAGAGACTAAAAAACACCAACAAGAATATAAAGTATTATTAAAAGACTTAACACAGGAATACGGTCTATCACCTGATGATGTTAAATTGACACTGTCGAGCTTAAAGGACTACATCAATATGTACAATTCCACTAGCGACCTTAATTTTAATTACGAACCCAGAGCGAAGTTACAATCACGTTTAGGAGTTTTTGGCGGATTGACCAATCAACCTTTTGTTGAAAACCTCAACAACACTTCTGTTCCGTTTTTTGGTGCAGAATTTGAAGTTTATAGAGACACCAAATTAAGAAACCATGCCGGGTATTTTAATTTAAAAACAGCTTTAGATTCCGACGAATTCGATTACTCGTCTACCCAATTAGGTATAGGATACAGATACCGCTTTATTAATAAAACCAATTTCAGTGTATATGGGAATCTAACTTTTGTGACTTACAGTTTTTACAAAGGTACCATGCGTTATGACGACCCAGATACCCCAGGTGCATATATCTATGAAAAACAATCTGATTCAGAAATGAAAGCACCATTTATTTTTGGCTTAGGAGGCGATATCAAAGTAACTAAAAATGGCTACATCACCCTGGCGTACGACAATTTGTTTGCCTTGTTTTCTGAAAACCAAGGGAATTTTCCAATAGATTTTGCTGTTGGTTTTAAATTCAACTTATAATAAATGCGTTTTAACAAAACTTCCAATCCTGCTTTTAACGATTACTTTTGGAAGAATGATACACGCTCAACAGAAAAAATGAGCGTTCGTGGTATTATCTTAAAATCCTTGTTTTCCATCCTAATCATTGCCTGCTTAGCTGTTTATGTATGGAATCTATATACCTCTGGAACAGACATTTCATGGTATGTTACAGGAGGCATGGTTTCGGCCCTTGTAATTAGTATAGTAATCTCTGTTAGAACTCAGTGGGCAAAATTTTTAGTACCGCTTTATGCCATAGCTAAAGGATTGTTTCTTGGTGGAATAAACAGTTATGCACATGCGCGGTTTCCCGATTTACCGTTTCAAGCGATTGGTGTGACTATTGTTACCTTCTTTGTTATGCTCATCCTCTATCAGACGCGGATAATTATAGTTACAAAAAAACTTAGAAGCGTTATTATTGCTGCCTCCCTGAGTATTTTTGTGATTTATATGATTTCATGGATTTTAAGCTTTTTCGGGATTCAGACTTTCATTTGGGGAACCTCTTGGCTAGCCATTGTTTTCAATGTTCTAGCCGCCATTTTTGCTTCTTTGGCCTTACTTTTAGATTTCGATTATATAGAAAGCCATAAAAACAAAGCGCCTAAAGATAAAGAATGGCTAGCCACTTGGGGGCTTTTAGTGACACTGGTTTGGTTGTATGTTGAAATTTTAAGACTGATGAAGAAATTAGCCATCCGATTTTAAGCCTTAATTCACTTGAATAATAACCGGCAAGGTAAAAGCTGTTTTTACTTGTTGCCCACGCTTAATAGCTGGGTAAATTTCTGGTAAAGAATCTAGGCTGTTCGCAAGAAGCTCGTCAATATTTGGGATTTCATGACGCGTTATAGAATCTACCTTGGCTTCTAATAAAGATAATACACCTTTTTCTGAAATTTGAAACTTTATAAAAATCGTGTCATCTATATTTTGAGTTACAACAAGGGTATCTCTCTGAATTTTACTTGTAATAATAGCTGTTAAGGTATTTTGAAAACAGGCCTTTTTTTCTTCTTTTGAAGCATCGTCATTACAGGATGCAAATGATGGATACTCATCCACATCACTCCAATTAAATGTTTTTAATTCTTCATTTAAAATAGCGTCTGAAGTTGTTTTCTTGACATCAAAATAATTGCAAGAAACAAGCAATATAAAACCGAAAAAAAGGTACAAATGTTTCATACACAGAATTAAACCCGAAAAGTACAATATTTTTGATTATTCTACATAAATGCCAGGATTTAAACCTAAAAAAACCGAAGACTTACTTTCGTTTTTGACTAGGAACCTACTTTTGCCTTTTATTTCTCCTTCATGGAACCAACGAAAAGATGCTGCAAGGTTTCTTTAATTCCTTGCTCGGACCATTTTAGGCAAAACAACAAACTCATGTCTGCCCCCAACCACCAACCCAATTTAAATAAAACAAGAAGGATTTTTACAACAAAGACCTAGAAGAAACTTGCAGGACACCATAATACTGGTATTTGTTTTGAATGTGAAATTTGTAACATACATTTGATATCTTCGTCATATAAAGAAAAAATATATGGACATTCTATTACTTATTCTCGGCTTCGTATTAATGTTGGTTGGCATTTTAGGTAGCTTTTTACCTGTACTTCCTGGCCCACCTGTAAGTTGGCTTGGTCTGTTATTGCTTCATTTAACGAAGGCCATTCCTAGCAATTGGACTTTTTTAGGTATAACCCTAGCCATTGCTTTGATCGTTTTCGCTTTGGATTATATTATTCCTGCCTTAGGGACAAAAAAATTTGGCGGGAGCAAGTATGGCGTTATTGGGACAACTCTAGGCCTCTTGGTAGCAATTATTTTTCCTGTGTTAGGAGTTTTTGGAATTATAATTTGGCCCTTTGTTGGTGCTTTTGTTGGAGAATTGTTAAATAGAACAGATTCAAAAACAGCAGCAAAAGCTGCATTTGGTTCCTTTTTAGGCTTTCTAACTGGAACATTTATAAAATTTCTAGTAGCCGTTATCTATCTCGGATTTTTTATTGTGAAAGCATGGGAACATAAATCCGCACTCTTTAGCTTCTAACAAAAAGAAACCTCATGACTCATAAAGATATTATAAGGTCACGAGGTTAGTGTCAATGCTATTATCAACTATTATTTGAGGGATTAATTAATTAGTTGTTGCTAATCCAAATATAGGCCTTAGCATTCAATTCTATTTACGGGAAATCACAATGGAGGGAAAATTGGATTATTAAATTAAAAACAAGCTCTTTATTCACCTAGTTCAGCTAAGCCACGCTGGTAAAATTCCAAACGTTCTTTTTCTGGTACTAAAGCGCCTCCTGTACCCCAAACAATATGGGTAGCCTGTTCCATATTTAAATTATTGGCACGCGCATAATTGGTCTTTAAAATCATCTGCGGTCCAATCAGCCCAGCCGTTGCAGAAGGCTCTAAGAAAATATGTTCAGAATCCATTAATTGAGCTAGTAGTTTAAAAAGCTCAGCATCCTCCATGGTGTACAGCCCACTAATTAGATGACTACTGATGGAGCTTGCAAAACTGGATGGGCGACCAACAGCCAAACCATCGGCTTCTGTTTTATTGTCTATGCCAAAATCTTGAACACTTATCCGTCCGTTTTCTCCAGTAATCAGACCTGTTAGTACAGCAGGAGAGTGCGTCGGTTCAACAAAAAAGCAATGGACATGATCGCCATAAATTTGTTTTAAGCCAAAGGCTGTTCCTCCCGGCGATCCGCCAACACCACAAGGGGAATAAACAAATAAAGGATGTTCGGCATCTACCTGAATATTTTCTACTTCTAGTTGTCTAGCAATCCGTAAAGCGCCTACGGAGTATCCCAAAAACAAATCTTTAGAATTTTCGTCATCAACAAAATAGGACATGGCAGCTGCTTGGGTTTCTTTCCGACCAGCAAGAATGGCTTCGCTAAAATCTCCTGAAAACTCAACGACCTTCACTCCTTTTTCCCTGAGCAACTCCTTTTTCCAAACTTTAGCATCGGCAGACATATATACGGTGACCTGAAATCCTAAGGCCGCACTAATAATACCAATACTCAACCCTAAGTTTCCCGTAGAGCCCACACCAATTTTATATTGACTAAAAAACGATTTAAAATCTGAAGAAGCAAAACGACGGTAATTGGAATCTTCTAACAGCCCCGCATTTAAAGCTAGTTTTTCAGCATGACTTAAGACTTCAAAAAATCCACCTCGAGCTTTAATAGAACCCGCAATGGGAAGTTGGTTATCGCATTTTAAAAATAATCTACCTGTTATTTTTGGATCCTGATGGTTTAAAAGTGCTTTCATATTTACCAGCTCTTTCAATGGAGATTCCAAAATGCCATGTGTTTTTCTGGTTTCCGGAAAAGCTTCAATGAAAAATGGCGTAAAGCGTTCCCACAAAGCCTCTGCTTCTAACATATCAGCTTTTGATATGGAAAGATCCGGCATGTGCAACCTGGTTTTCATATTAGGGTTAATCCAAGTCACAGGTTTCAAGGCCATGATATCCGTAAAAAGCGGTTCCTTCTTAACAAAATTGGCTATATCACTGTCTGAATACATAATTTCCCAGATTAAAAATTAAATAAGCCCTGATACTTGGTGCTTTTATCAATAGCTAAGATTTATTGACAACGCCTTCAACGCGCTGTGCACTATCTAGCTTATTAAGACTTAAGCGAACGGTACTGGTTTCAATGGCAGTTAAATCGTGAGGCACACCCCCGTCCAAAGCGATTAAATCTCCTCGTTTTAGCTGATGTACAGTTCCATTTACACCAAAATTTATCGCACCTTCAAAAACTTCAACAACAATCGGGAAGGGAGTTTTATGCTCCTTCATAGTTTGTCCTGCTTTAAATGCGATTCTAATTTCTTTCCCTGTTTCAGTTTCCATTAAAACTTGAACACTTGGTCTTGTTTCCTGATAGTCCACATGAGTTACTAAGGATGCTAATTTCATAATATGAGTTTTAATTAATTTATTTTCTTATTTAGACCCATTTAAAATTAGCAAATATTAACTCAATTCAAGTACAAAACGCGAAGAATTTGTTGAAGAAAATATGAAAAGTGAGACTTGATATAAAAAAGAAAATTACAAAAAGACGGAGCAAAGTATCCTAAAACAAAAAAGCATCCCAATCTTCGGTTAAGAAAAAAGGAAAGCTTTCCATCGGTTTAACTACTTAAACCATTGACAGACTACTACATCCGTCAAACAACACAACTAAATTTTATTGCCAAAAAAAAGCTCCAATTTCTTGGAGCTTTAGCAATTTAAGCGGTCTGGACGGG
>Ga0209075_1001114_pt1 | contig 25648 bp, 21 predicted proteins | sample Stecom2011_FD_187523 | JGI IMG/M metagenome (GOLD analysis project Ga0209075, IMG submission 187523) | Agricultural soil microbial communities from Utah to study Nitrogen management - Steer compost 2011 (SPAdes) (version 2) | ecosystem: Environmental > Terrestrial > Soil > Agricultural land...
TTTGGGTTTAGATCCGGATGCAGTTTTCTGGCCAGTTTGCGATAAGCTTTCTTGATCTCCGCTTGGGTAGCACTCTTGGTTAACCCTAATACTTTGTAGTAATCTATAAATTCCATCCAATTAACTTATTTTCGTGATGAAGGTATAAAAACTCTATGTGACAGTCAACCTTTGGATAGTTTCTTATCAAAAATTTAGCAGTCGAAATAGTTTCTTTTAAATGATTAAAAAATTGATTTTTTTATAACCGTTTTAATTGCTTATATTCTTGCATTTAATAAGAATTATTCATCCAATTGTGGCCGACAAATAATTACTAACAAAAGTCTCTCTTTTATTGTTAATTACTTTCCGAAGTATTGGTTTCACAAGTGATGACGTATAATTATATTAGCAACCCTACACCAAATCCCTATGATCGAAACACAATACACCGAAGACAACATTCGCTCTCTAGACTGGAAGGAGCATATCCGCATGCGCCCAGGTATGTATATTGGCAAGCTTGGCGATGGATCTTCTCCCGATGACGGGATCTATATACTTCTTAAAGAAGTGATGGACAACTCCATAGACGAGTTTGTGATGGGTGCTGGGCGGACTATTGAGGTTCGGATAAAAGAAAAAGAAGTAAGAGTGCGCGATTTTGGACGGGGCATTCCCCTTGGAAAAGTAGTGGATGTGGTTTCCAAAATGAATACCGGTGGAAAATACGACAGCCGGGCCTTTAAAAAATCGGTTGGTCTTAACGGTGTAGGAACCAAGGCGGTTAATGCCCTTTCTTCATTTTTTAAAGTAGAGTCGGTTCGCGACAATCAGTTAAAAGCTGCTGAGTTTTCACTTGGAGAACTTACGCAGGACCTTGCCATAGAGGAATCGTCCAGAAGAAAAGGAACTAAAGTTATCTTTATTCCAGATGAAGCTATCTTCAAAAACTTCAAATTCCGAACGGAATATGTAGAAAAGATGTTGAAAAATTATGTCTATCTCAATCCGGGATTGACAATTGATTTCAATGGCGAGAAGTTTTATTCCGAAAACGGATTAAAGGATTTGCTTGGGGAAACCATAAGTGAGGAAGATATGGCCTATCCAATTATCCACCTACGAGGGGAGGATATAGAAGTTGCCATAACCCATAGTAAATCTCAGTACAGCGAGGAATACCACAGTTTTGTAAACGGACAGAATACTACTCACGGTGGAACCCATTTAATCGCTTTTCGGGAAGCATTGGTTAAAACAATCCGAGAATTTTACAACAAAAATTATGACCCCAGCGATGTGCGAAAGTCTATCGTTTCGGCAGTTAGCATAAAAGTGATGGAGCCGGTTTTTGAGAGCCAAACAAAAACCAAACTAGGCTCAACCGATATGGGTGGCGATTTGCCTACTGTGAGGACCTTTATTAACGATTTCCTAAAAACCCAGCTCGATAACTATCTTCACAAAAACCCTGAAACTGCTGAGGCTATCCACAAAAAGATTGTACAGGCCGAAAGGGAGCGGAAGGAGCTGAGCGGCATTCGAAAATTGGCGCGCGATCGTGCCAAAAAAGCGAGCCTTCACAATAAGAAATTACGCGATTGCCGTGTGCACCTTCAAGATGTAAAGAATGAACGAAACTTGGAATCAACCCTCTTTATTACCGAGGGAGATTCAGCCAGTGGAAGTATCACCAAAAGCAGGGATGTAAACACCCAAGCCGTTTTCTCACTTAGAGGAAAACCGTTGAACACCTACGGGATGACCAAAAAAATAGTTTATGAGAACGAAGAGTTCAACCTCTTACAAGCGGCTTTGAACATTGAGGATTCCATAGAAGAACTGCGTTACAACAATATAGTGATCGCTACCGATGCTGATGTTGATGGAATGCACATCCGATTGCTATTGATTACCTTTTTCCTACAATTCTTTCCGGAATTGATAAAGGAAGGGCATTTATATATCCTTCAAACCCCGCTTTTTAGGGTGAGAAATAAGAAGGAGACCATTTATTGCTATTCTGAGGAGGAGCGGGTCAACGCTATTGAGAAGTTGAAGCCCAAACCTGAAATCACAAGGTTTAAGGGATTGGGGGAAATTTCACCAGATGAGTTTAAGCATTTTATTGGCCGTGATATGCGCCTTGACCCAATTATGTTAGATAAGGCCATGAGTATCGAGGAACTGCTTTCCTTTTATATGGGAAAAAACACGCCCGATAGACAGGAGTTTATTATCCAGAATTTGAAAGTGGAGCTGGATAGAGTGGAAGCATAGTTTTTTGTAATTTTCCAGCTTTGATAATTTTAAGTTTTCAATAAAAACATCCACTAGAAGAATAAAATATTACAGAATAATAAAAAGGATCTCCGCCTTCGCGGGAAATGAATATGAGTGAGGAACTCGACAAGAACGAAGACAATTTAATTCCGAAAGAAGAAAATAATTCTCCAGAAGAAACCATAACCAAAGTTACAGGAATGTATCGCGAATGGTTCCTGGATTACGCTAGCTATGTAATCCTCGAGCGGGCCGTTCCTGCTATTGAGGATGGTTTTAAACCGGTGCAGCGACGCATTATGCAGTCCATGAAAGATTTGGACGATGGGCGCTACAATAAAGTTGCGAACATTGTAGGGCATACCATGCAGTATCACCCTCATGGCGATGCCAGTATTGCCGATGCCATGGTGCAGATTGGCCAAAAAGATTTATTGATAGATACCCAAGGAAACTGGGGAAACATCCTTACTGGCGACGGGGCTGCGGCATCGAGATATATCGAGGCTAGAATTTCAAAATTTGGATTGGATGTAGTTTTCAATCCAAAAGTAACCACTTGGCAAGCTTCTTATGATGGTAGAAGGAAGGAGCCTATCAATCTTCCCGTTAAGTTTCCCTTGCTCTTAAATCAAGGCGCAGAGGGGATCGCGGTGGGACTTTCCACCAAAATTCTTCCCCATAATTTCTTGGAGCTAATTGATGCTTCCATAAAGCATCTTCAAGGAAAACGTTTTCAGATTTATCCTGATTTCCCCACGGGAGGAATAATGGATATCGCCAACTATAACGACGGTCTTCGAGGCGGCAGAATACGAAGTCGCGCTCGTATCAACCAGCTGGATCGAAACACTTTGGTGATTACCGAAATACCATTTAGCACCAATACTTCCTCATTAATTGAAACCATTCTCAAGGCAAATGAAAAGGGGAAAATAAAGGTTAAGAAAATCGAAGACAATACCGCAGCAGAAGTAGAGATATTGATTCACCTGCCAAGCGGAATTTCTCCCGACAAAACCATTGACGCGCTCTATGCGTTCACTGGTTGCGAGACCTCAGTATCTCCATTGGGATGCGTTATTGAGGATAACAAGCCTTTGTTCATTGGGGTTTCAGAAATGCTGCGCCGAAGTACTGACCGTACGGTGGACTTGCTTAAAAAAGAGTTGGAAATCCAATTGGATGAGTTGGAGGAACAGTGGCATTTTGCTTCTTTAGAGCGTATTTTTATTGAAAATAGAATTTACCGCGATATTGAAGAAGAAGAAACTTGGGAAGGAGTAATCTCTGCTATAGACAAAGGGTTGCAACCCTATATTCAGCATTTGAAACGAGCGGTTACGGAAGAAGATATTGTTCGATTGACTGAAATTCGAATCAAAAGAATTTCAAAATTTGATATCGATAAAGCACAGCAAAAAATTGATTCACTGGAAGATGCCATTGCTAACATAAAGCATCACTTAGCGCATTTAATTGAATATGCTATTGATTATTTCAAACGTTTAAAAAAGGAATACGGAGCGGGGAAGGAGCGCAAAACCGAAATTCGCGTTTTCGACGATATTGAGGCCACCAAGGTTGTAATCCGAAATACAAAACTATACGTGAACCGTGAGGAAGGTTTTGTGGGTACGAGTTTGCGACGGGATGAATACGTTACCGATTGTAGTGATATTGATGATATAATTGTATTTACGGAGGACGGAAAAATGATGGTCACCAAGGTCGATGCAAAAACTTTTGTGGGAAAAGGCATCATTCATGTGGCGGTTTTTAAGAGAAAGGACAAACGCACCATATATAATTTGATTTATAAGGATGGTCCTCGTGGGGCTAATTATGTGAAACGATTTTCCGTTACATCCATGACCCGTGACAGGGAATATGATTTGACCAATGGAGCAAAAGGTTCCAAAGCTCTTTACTTTACGGCAAATCCGAATGGGGAGGCAGAGTTGGTTACCATACATTTACGACAGACAGGAAGTATTAAAAAACTGAAATTTGATTTGGATTTTGCCGATCAATTGGTGAAGGGGCGAAACTCCAAGGGAAATATTGTCACCAAATATCCTATTCGAAAAATTGAGCTTAAAGAAAAAGGCCTCTCTACTTTGAAGCCTCGAAAAATATGGTTCGACGACACCGTGCAACGTTTAAATGTGGACGAGAGAGGAGAGTTGTTAGGGGAATTTAGAAAAGATGATCGTTTGCTAGTGATAAACCAGAAAGGTGTTGTAAAAACGGTTATTCCTGATTTACAGCTCCGTTTTGATGACGATATGATCATTCTAGAAAAATGGGATCCGAAAAAGCCTTTGAGCGCCATATATTGGGAAGGGGAAAAGGAATTATTTTATGTAAAAAGATTCTTGATCGAACATCCTGAGAAAGACGAAACAATAATCACTGAGCACGCAAATTCCTATTTAGAAAAAATATTTACCGATTACCGTCCTATGGCAGAGGTTGTCTTTGCTAAAAAACGAGGACAGGAACGGGAAGAAAATATGGAGTTGAATTTGGAGGAATTTATAGCGATAAAGGGAATCAATGCTTTGGGCAATCAACTTACAAAAGAAAAGGTTTTAGAAATCAATACGATCGATCCTCTTCCATATGAACCACCGGCGCCCATTGAGGCAGAGGAAATGGATGTGGTTGATTTAGAGGATATAGGCGTTGAGGGAGATGACAATACTGATGAAAATGACTCCAATCCTTCCAAAACTGATGAAGGCGGACAGGGACTTTTGTTTTAATTGCTACCTTTCATAATCCTACATTCCATCAAGCTCTTTACGAAAAACTAATTTCGAGGTCCAAACCTTTTGATAATCAAAAGAAAAACATTAGTTTTGCACCCCTTTTAGCGGCGAGTCAAGAATAAAAGGAATTGAAACAAAAACTAAACAAACCCTTCTGTGGGATAGCCGCGATCTCTTCTTGTAATAGCACAGAATACAAACCATTGATTTTTAAATATTTATCAAAAGATATTTAAAATCAATATTATTTAACAAATGGCTGATAAAGCAAACAAAGAAGTAGCTGGAGAAACGGCTGCAAAAGAGCAGGAAAATGTAACAGTTGCAGAAATGTCAACTGAAAACACCAACACTGAGGAGTCTACAGTAAAAGAAAACAAGAAGCCACAGGCAGAAGTTTCTTTGAAAGAACGCGATCCTGAGAAATTCCTACAGGAATTCAACTGGCACAACTACGAAGAGGGCATTGACCTTATCGATGAAACCAAGTTGGAGGAGTTTGAAAAACTTGTAAAGGCGAATTTCGTTGACACTCTTGACGATGAAGTAGTAGAAGGAAAAGTAATCCACATCACCGACCGCGATGCCATTATCGACATCAATGCGAAGAGTGAGGGAGTTGTTTCTTTAAACGAATTCCGCTACAATCCAGATTTAAAGGTTGGCGACAAGGTAGAAGTTTTGATCGACGTTCGTGAGGACAGTACGGGGCAACTTATCCTTAGCCACCGTAAAGCAAGAATTATTAAGGCTTGGGACCGCGTAAATGCAGCTCACGATGAAGGCACTATTGTAAACGGCTATGTAAAATGCCGTACCAAAGGTGGTATGATCGTAGATGTTTTTGGAATCGAGGCTTTCTTGCCAGGATCACAAATAGATGTGAAGCCTATTCGAGATTATGATATTTACGTTGGAAAAACAATGGAATTTAAGGTGGTGAAAATCAACCAAGAGTTCAAAAACGTTGTTGTTTCGCATAAAGCGCTTATCGAAGCGGATATTGAAGAGCAGAAAAAAGAAATCATCGGCCAACTTGAAAAAGGTCAAGTACTTGAAGGTATCGTTAAAAATATTACTTCTTACGGAGTATTTGTTGACCTTGGTGGCGTTGATGGACTTGTTCATATAACCGACCTTTCTTGGTCACGTATCAACCACCCGAACGAGATTGTTGAGCTTGACCAAAAATTGAACGTTGTAATTCTTGATTTTGATGAGGATAAAACACGGATCCAATTAGGTTTAAAACAATTGAACCCACATCCTTGGGAAGCACTTGGCGACGAGTTGAAAGTAGGGGATAAGGTTACAGGTAGAGTAGTTGTTATTGCAGACTACGGCGCTTTTGTAGAAGTTGCAGAAGGCGTTGAAGGTCTTATCCACGTTAGCGAAATGTCTTGGAGCACGCATTTGCGAAGCGCACAAGATTTCGTGAAAGTTGGGGACGAAGTAGAAGCTGTTATCCTTACTATGGATAAAGAAGAGCGCAAAATGAGCCTTGGTATCAAGCAATTAACACCAGACCCTTGGACCGATATTACTACTAAGTATCCAGTTGGATCTAGACATAAAGGAATTGTTCGCAACTTCACCAATTTCGGTGTTTTCGTGGAACTTGAAGAAGGAATTGATGGACTAATCTACATCAGCGACCTTTCTTGGACCAAGAAAATTAAGCACCCAAGCGAGTTTACCAATATTGGGGACGAACTCGATGTGGTTGTATTGGAATTGGACGTTGAAGGCCGTAAGCTTAGCTTAGGTCACAAACAGACTACCGACAACCCTTGGGACAAGTACGAAGATGAATTTGCCGTTGGAACTAAGCACACTGCCCAAATAGATGAGGTAGTGGACAAAGGTGCCACCATTAAATTCAACGATGATATCATCGCTTTTGTACCAGGTCGTCACTTGGAAAAAGAAGATGGTTCTATGTTGAAAAAAGGTGATGAAGCCGAATTCCAAATTATTGAGTTCAACAAAGAATTCAAGAAAGTGGTAGCTTCACATATGACTATTCATAAAGAAGAAGAAGCGAAGATTGTAAAAGAAGCTGTGAAAAAACAAGAAGCAGCCGAAGCAGAAGCCAAGCCAACACTTGGTGATGCCAATACAAAGCTTCAAGAGCTGAAAGACAGAATGGAAGGTAAAAAATAAGCTTTCCAATTCTCAATAAATAAGAACCTTTCTCTCCACGACCGTGGGGAGAAAGGTTTTTTCATTTTCAACAATGCTGTTTTAGGGTGAATAAATTGTCTTTGTTCATCAATTCATATTCCTTCACTTTTAGATGCCAAAAAAATCGTATTTTTGGCAACTGAATCCAATTCAGAATTTCCTATGAGCCAAAAAGTGTTACTGAACGCAACCGAGATAAACATTGCGCTGAACCGTTTGGCCTGCCAATTGATCGAAAATCACGACGACTTTTCAAATACAGTACTGATCGGCCTACAACCCAGAGGGGTCTTTTTGGCGGAAAGACTGAAAACCTTACTCGAAAAAGAATACGATATAAAGAATATTAAACTCGGGTATTTGGATATAACTTTTTATCGTGACGATTTCCGAAGGAGTGATAAACCACTTGAGGCCAACAAAACCAAGATAGATTTTATTGTTGAAGACAGAAGAGTTGTCTTTATAGACGACGTGCTTTTTACCGGAAGAAGCATCCGTTCTGCCCTTACAGCCATTCAATCTTTTGGAAGACCCATGGAAATTGAACTGCTAACGCTCATCGATCGTCGATTTAGTCGCCATCTCCCTATTCAACCAGATTATAGAGGCCGGCAAGTGGACGCCATAAACGGTGAGAAAGTGAAAGTATGCTGGAAAGAAAATGACGGGGAAGATGCAGTGTATTTGGTGAGAAATTAAATATTTTTAATAAACCTGCAACTTGCAACGTGTAAACTGAAACCTGAAACCAAAAAATGGAACTGAGTGTAAACCACTTATTAGGAATAAAATACATCACCGAAGCTGATATCCAACTCATTTTCGAAACGGCAGATCATTTTAAGGAAGTGATCAATCGGCCCATCAAGAAGGTTCCTTCCCTTCGAGACATAACCATAGCCAATCTGTTTTTTGAAAACAGTACGCGAACCAAACTATCATTTGAACTCGCCGAGAAACGTCTTTCTGCGGATGTTATTAATTTTGCCTCCTCCAATTCATCAGTAAGTAAAGGTGAAACGCTAATTGACACCGTAAACAACATCCTCTCCATGAAAGTGGATATGGTGGTTTTGCGACATCCAAATCCGGGTGCGGGGGTCTTCCTCTCCAAACACGTAAAATCGAGTATCGTAAACGCGGGAGACGGCGCTCACGAACATCCTACCCAAGCCTTATTGGATTGTTATTCCATTCGCGAAAAGCTGGGCGATGTAGCCGGAAAAAAGATTGTTATCGTAGGGGATATACTTCATTCAAGAGTGGCATTATCCAATATATTTGCGCTTCAAAAGCTTGGTGCACAAGTTAAGGTATGTGGCCCAAAGACCTTGATGCCTAGGTATATAGAAAAATTAAATGTAGAGGTTGAAACCAATCTACACAAAGCTTTGGAATGGTGCGATGTTGCAAATATGTTAAGAGTTCAAAACGAACGCATGGACATAAGTTACTTTCCAACCACACGTGAATATACCCAGCAATTTGGCGTGAACAAAACCCTGTTGGATTCTCTAAATAAGGAAATAGTGATAATGCACCCAGGTCCAATAAACCGCGGCGTTGAAATCACCAGCGATGTGGCGGATAGCAAACAATCCATTATTTTAGAACAAGTACAGAATGGAGTGGCCATTAGAATGGCCGTTATATATTTATTAGCTTCAAAAATAAAACGTCATGAAGATTGATAATCATGAAAAATTTGTGGTCCTAGAGGACGAAAAGGATGATATCGCGGATTTTGCTTCTTTTATTGGCTCCCAAATTCCTTCAAAATACAAGGGACAAAACGTGGTACTTAATCTTTCAAAATACGATTCCTTAAATCTATCACAACTTTTGTTGTTTCTAAACACCTCTAATCTCCATCGTAAGACCAAACATTCATTTGTAATTGTGAACGATGCGATTGATATAGACGAAGTCCCTTTTGAAATGGTGGTGGTCCCTACTGTGCAAGAGGCCGGGGATATCGTGGAAATGGAAGAAATTGAAAGAGACCTGGGATTTTAGATTTACGATTGCCGATTTTACTTTGTCTTCAAATCCCATATTTCAAAAATTCAAATTCCAAAATCGTAAATCGTACCTCGAAAATGAAATTATCTATCCTCGGCTGCCATTCCGCTACGCCAACTGCCAACGCGCATCCAACTTCACAGGTTCTGGAAATGCAGGGGCATTTGTTTTTGATTGACTGTGGAGAGGGAACCCAAATGCAGCTAAGGAAGTTTAGAATTAAGTTTTCGCGTATCCGCCATATTTTTATTTCGCATTTACATGGGGATCATTTTTTTGGACTGCCGGGATTGATTTCAACGTTTTTGCTCTTGGGAAGGGAGGCGGAGTTACATATATATGGCCCAAAAGGAATTAAAGAAGCAATTCTGCTTCTCTTAAAACTGGGAAAAACCTATACTAACTATCCCCTTTATTTTCACGAATTGGAGGAGAAAGAACCACAGCTAATTTTCGAGGATGAAAAACTCAGGGTGGAAACAATTCCTCTCGAACACAGGGTTTATACCAATGGATTCTATTTTATGGAAAAACCAGGAATGCGGAAACTTAACGTGGAAGCAGCCCGAAATGCCAATATTGATATGAGTTATTACAACAAGATCAAACAAGGCTCCGATGTTTTAAACCGAGATGGCATTAAGATATTAAACCAAAGTATCACTTTTGATCCCCCGCACCCAAAATCCTATGCTTATTGCAGCGACACGGTTTATCATCCCCCAATAATTCCCCAAATAAAAGGTGTGCGGGTGCTGTATCACGAATCCACATTCTTGGAGGAGCATCGACATTTAGCACAATCCACCAAACACAGTACTGCCAAGGAAGCAGCGACCATTGCCAAGGAAGCTGGAGTTGGCACTTTAATTCTCGGGCATTACTCAGGTCGTTATGGCAATTTGGAACTTTTTAGAAAAGAGGCGCAGGAGATATTTGATGATGTAGAATTGGCCGAGGATGGGAAGAATTTTTCCTTTTGATGGTTTTTATCCAACCATTTCAATTTTCCAATTGAAACGTTCCAAAAACTCATTAAACATCAAACTATTTAGTCTTAAATTTTAATGTCTCGCAGTTTCAAAACTTCCCTAAAACCCTTAACTTGCGTTAAAACATAGACAATGCCTGAAGACCTTTTTTCTTACCGAAAATCCTACGAAAAAGGAATCCTTTCCGAAGAAACAGTCGATCAAAACCCCATGCAACAATTTCGCAGTTGGTTTTATGAAGTAAGGGACAGTGGAGGAGTGGATGAAGTAAATGCCATGACGGTGTCAACCGTGAGCCTAGACGGCTATCCTAAGGGCAGAGTAGTTTTGTTGAAAAAATATGACGAAAACGGTTTTTACTTTTACACCAATTACAAGAGTGAAAAAGGGAAATCTATTTCCTATAACAACAAGGTTTCTCTTTCCTTTTTTTGGCCAAATATGGAACGACAAGTCATTATTAAAGGAATGGCCGAAAAAACCTCAGAAGATGATTCCACCAACTATTTCCATTCCCGGCCCAAGGGAAGCCAGTTGGGAGCCCTCGTCTCCCTTCAAAGCACAGTTTTGGAATCACGGGAAGCATTAGAAAAAGAACTTGTAGCCCTCGAAGAGAAATACAAAAACGTGGAAGTGCCAAAACCTGCCGATTGGGGCGGATATTTAATTAGACCAGTAGAGATAGAATTCTGGCAAGGAAGACCCAATAGATTGCACGACAGGATCCGATACACCTTAAAAGAGGAAGACTGGCTGATTGAAAGATTGGCCCCATAAAATTTATAATTACAGGAAATATGTGTTTCTTGAACTTGAACTTAATAATATGAAAACACTTTATCTAGTCCGACATGCCAAATCGTCGTGGAAACACGATGTAGAAGATCACCAGCGTCCGTTAAAGGAGCGCGGGCTCAAAGATGTGCAAATCGTCTCACAAAAAGTAAAAACTGAAATTGAGCCACCGCAAAGGATAATCAGCAGTGATGCGGTTCGGGCATTATCTACCGCTAAATTTTTTAAGGAAGCTCTTGCAGTTTCCGACAGTGATTTTGAAACCAATCACGAATTGTACGATTTCAGCGGGCAAAACGTTATGCGGGTAATAAAAGCTTTGGGAGACGACTTAAACAGCGTAATGATTGTAGGACATAACCACGCATTTACGTCTCTTGTGAACATGCTCGGCAACCGATATATTGAAAATGTGCCAACTTCAGGCTTCGTAATGCTTCAATTTGATGAGGATAAATGGAGTGATATAACAACAGGGGAAACCTTAAAAACTATATTCCCACGGGATCTTAAATAATGAGTGAAAAACTGACTTGCCCCCCCTTGGTAAAAAACCATTATACCAATCGTGAGCTTAGCTGGCTACAGTTTAACGCGCGCGTATTGCAGGAAGCCAATGACAAAAAAATTCCGTTGATCGAACGGCTTCGATTTTTAGGAATCTTTTCAAACAACCTTGATGAGTTTTTCAAGGTAAGGTACGCTACTATAAAACGAATTGTAGAGGCCGGAAAAACTGGTCGTAGCTTTTTGGGAGGTATTTCAGCAAAGGATTTGTTGGAAGAAATCACCCACACAGTAATTGAACAGCAGGCCAGCAGCTTAAAAATTCTAAGCGATATTCAGCGCGAACTCAAGAAAGAGAACATTTTCATCATAAATGAAACTGAAGTTAGTAAAGATCAAAGTGAGTTCATCTCCGATTATTTTGTGAGGTATGTAAGTCCTGCAATGATGACCATTATGATTGGTGAACTCGACGAGTTTCCGCATTTGTGGGATAGTGCCGCTTATTTAGCTGTGAAAATGGTAATGGCGAAGGAAGAAGGAGCTTCCCATGCCAAAAACAACTATGCCCTTATTGAAATTCCAAATACAATAAATCGTTTTGTTGTGCTTCCTTCAAAGGGGGAAAAGCAATATGTGATTCTTCTGGATGACCTTATTCGCCACTGCTTACACACTATTTTTAGTATTTTTAAATATGAAAGCATTTCCGCCCATATGATAAAAATTACTCGTGATGCAGAATTGGATATTGATAGCGACTTAAGCCGAAGCTTTATCGATAAGATTTCAAAAAGTGTAAAAAATAGGAGTATTGGTGATCCTGTGAGGTTTGTGTATGACAAAAACATAGATAAGAAAACCCTGGAATTTCTTCTACACAAAATGGGAATCGATAAAACCGACAGCATCATTCCAGGTGGCCGATACCACAATCGCCGAGATTATATGAATTTCCCAGCTTTGGGAAGACCCGATTTACAATATCAAAAAACCGAAGCCTTACCTATTCCGGGACTCAGCCTTCAAGGCAATTTGTTTGACAAGATTGTTGAGAGAGATTACTTGCTACATGCGCCTTATCAAACTTTTATGTATGTGATAAAATTTCTGAGGGAAGCCGCTCTGGACCCCAAGGTAAAGTCCATAAAAATCACCATATATCGTCTGGCAGAAGTTTCACATATTGCAAGTTCCCTTATAAATGCCAAGAAAAATGGCAAGGATGTAACGGTACAAATAGAATTGCAAGCCCGGTTTGACGAAGAAGCTAATATTGGTTATGCCGAACTTTTGCAAAGCGAGGATGTTCGCTTGATTTTTGGAGTGAAGGGTTTAAAAGTACATTGCAAGGCCTGTTTGGTGGACAGATTGGAAAATGGTAAATTAATGCGCTATGGAATTTTAAGCACAGGAAATTTTAATGAATCGACTGCTAAGGTTTATACCGATTATACCTTATTCACTGCAGATCAAAGAATTTGCAAGGAAATAAATAAGGTTTTTGAATTTTTTGAAGTGAATTATAAAGTCAAAAAATATCGTCACCTAATCGTTTCGCCCCATTACACCAGGAATGCTATCAATCATTTGATCGATACCGAAATAAAGAACAAGAAACTTGGGCTTCCATGCGGGATAAGGCTTAAGATGAATAGTCTGTCGGATTTTAAAATAATAGATAAATTATACGAAGCCAGTCGTGCGGGAGTAAAAATAAAAATTATAGTCCGTGGAATTTGTAGCCTGATCCCAGGGGTCAAGGGGATGAGCGAAAACATTGAGGCTATAAGTATTGTAGGTAAATATTTAGAACATCCTCGATTGTTTATATTCGAGAACGCCGGTAATCCTAAAGTGTATATTTCCTCTGCGGATTTTATGGGAAGAAACTTGGACAATCGCGTCGAAATCACTTGCCCTATTTATCAAGAAGAAATAAAGCAGGAATTACTCGAAAATTTTGAGATAGGATGGAGCGACAACGTGAAGGCAAGGGTTATTAGCGCCAAAAACGATAATGCCTATCGAAAAAACAACAAAACACCCGTACGTTCACAATTTAAAATGTACGATTATTATTTAAACAAACTTGAAGTAAATTAATTTGTTGAAAATTGAAAAATATGCAGGAATAGATATTGGGAGCAACGCCATTAGGCTGCTCGTAGTTTCTGTTATAGAACAAGAAGGAAAAGAGACACTTTTTAAGAAAATTTCATTGGTACGTGTTCCCATCCGATTGGGGGAAGAAGTTTTCTTGGAAGGAAAAATTTCAGATACAAATGCGGATCGAATGATCGATGCGCTTACAGCTTTCAAATTATTGATGCGGACACATAATATAGTTCGATTCAGGGCATGTGCAACTTCGGCAATGAGGGAAGCCTCTAACGGCCTCCAAGTTGCGGAAATCATTGAAAAGGAAAGCGGAATACCCATTAATATTATTAATGGAAAGGACGAGGCCGCCATTATAGCTTCCACAGATTTGCGGACTTTAATTCAGGACGACAAGGTGTTTTTATATGTTGACGTTGGGGGTGGCAGTACCGAACTGACCATTTTTGCCAGTGGACAGAAGGTGGCTACCCAAAGCTTTAAACTAGGGACCGTTCGATTATTAAATGACAAAGTTGATGATGGAATTTGGAATGAAATGGAAGTCTGGATTAAAAAAGAAACCAAAAATTACCCCAAAGTTTCCATGATTGGAAGCGGGGGAAACATAAACAGTATTTACAAAAGCAGTGGCACCAAAATCGGGAAACCTCTCAGTTTTTTCTATTTGTCCTCTTATTACGAATATATTAAATCCTTTACTTACGAAGAGCGAATGACGGAGCTCGATATGAATCCGGATCGTGCCGACGTCGTTATTCCTGCTACTCGTATCTATCTTTCTGCAATGAAATGGAGCCGGAGCAAGAATGTGTTTGTTCCCAAAATTGGATTGAGCGATGGTATCGTGCGAAGTCTTTATAATGAAAAAGTAGCTTCTGCGTTGGAAGTAGATTCTTGAATAGAGGATTCGATTCTTTCTTGATTTTATAAAGAAATCTTTTTCCCCGATTTTATCCGTGAATGGATTGATGTTTCCCCAAATCCTTCATGACTTCCGCTTCAAAAATTAGCAAGTCTTCCCATTTTTTATCCACTTCTTCTCTTTTGCCGTACTTTCTTGCAAAACCGAGAAACATAGTATAGTGATTGGCTTCGCTTACCATCAATTTCCTATAAAATTCCGCTAATTCACGATCTTCCAATTCCTCACTGAGGAGTCGGAATCGCTCACAGCTTCTGGCCTCTATAAGTGCCGCATATAGCAATCTGTGGATTAGATTATCCCTTCGGCTGCCTCCTTTTGGGAAAAAATTTATGATTTGGCCTACATATAGATCCTTTCTGTCACGCCCCAGGACCCAACCTCGATCTATAATTCTATCGTGTACCATTTTAAAATGACTGATTTCCTCCTTGACCAAGGCAGTCATTTCCTTTACCAAATCAGTGTATTCTGGATATGTAACAATTAGGGATATGGCAGTTGACGCTGCTTTCTGTTCACACCAAGCGTGATCGCTAAGGATGTCTTCTATATTTTTTTCAACAATATTAACCCAACGCGGGTCAGTAGGAAGCTTTAAGCCTAGCATAATAGTTCGTAAATTTTAATGAATAAATTGGAATCTAATTGACCAAATATATGAAACTAAAGGTCTAAGTCAAATTCCCTGCGCAACTCGTCGATCAACGGATTTATTTCCTTCATTCTCTCAAACTTTTCTCGAGGGGAGTATGCGTACTTCTTTTCTTCTTCCTCGTTAACAGTTATGTCGAGAATTATCTCATGATTTTGCAATTTTTCGCGAAGAAATACCAAGAGTTCGTGTTGGGCCCGTTCAACTTCGGTTTTAATGGTATGGTTTGGAAACTCAAGATGAATTGTGGAATCCTCCAGTTTTGGAATACCCATAGTTAGGTGTGAAAGCAGATTGTATTTGCCCTCAGCTTCTACTAAGTGGGTGTATTCTTGCCAAGCGCTTTTCATTTCTTCTTCTGAAAAAATCTCTGTAGGAAGTTGTTCAATCTCAGGTTGATTGGCGAATTGTTCTTGCTTAATTTCCTGTTTTTTCTGAATACTTTTAAGCGAAAGGGCTGAGATTTTCCGAGCGTTTCGTTCTCCCAATATTTGGGGTTGTTCTATAACCCTGGGTTCTGTGGGAATAGCGGGTTTCTCCTTGGATATTTCAACCTCATTAGGAATAGATGGGGTCTTGTTTTCAGAAACGCTTTCTTGCTTGTTAATTTCTTCCGTAGGCTCATTGGCATGAATTTCAGGGGAATTCTCCTCCGATTTAATAATGGCCTCTGGCACAGTTCTCCCTGCAGATGTTATTTCCTTTTTCTCTGGTTGAACTCCAGATTTGAAATGGGCAGGGGGAACTAAAAATGCTGCGTTACCGCTGGTCTTTTTTTTTTCATCCCCAAAAGTAAGGGATGCTATTTGCATAAGGCACAGCTCAACCAAAAGTCGCTGATTTTGGCTGGTTTTATACCTTAAGTCGCAATTGTTAGCGAGTTCAATACCATCGACTAAAAATTGGGAACTTGTTTTTTGCGATTGTTCATAATACATGGTCTTTACGTGTTCTCCAACTTCCAACAGCTCAATCGTTTCCTGGTTTTTGGAGACCAAGAGATCACGGAAGTGGGAAGCAAGGCCCATAATGAAATGGTGCCCATCAAAACCTTTTGAAAGAATGTCGTTATAAGTGAGCAGCGCCTGTGGAATATCATTTTGCAGACACATATCTGTTATTTGAAAATACCAGGTATAATCCAGTACGTTCAAGTTTTCGGTCACGGCTTCCCGCGTTAGATTTTTACCCGCAAAACTTACTACTCTATCAAAAATAGACAGTGCATCGCGCAAAGCGCCATCAGCTTTTTGTGCTATAATATGAAGTGCGTCGTCTTCTGCTTCTATCCCTTCAGCTTTGGCAACCTCTGCTAAATGATCTTTTATGTCGCGAACACCGATTCGTCTAAAATCGAATATTTGACAGCGTGAAAGTATGGTCGGAATTATTTTATGCTTTTCTGTAGTAGCCAGAATAAAGATGGCGTGGTTTGGCGGCTCCTCTAAGGTTTTTAAAAAGGCATTAAAGGCAGCGGAAGAGAGCATGTGTACCTCATCAATAATGTACACTTTGTATTTTCCGACTTGGGGCGGTATTCTTACTTGGTCTATAAGATTCCGGATATCGTCCACCGAGTTGTTGGAGGCCGCATCAAGTTCAAAAATATTAAAAGCGAAATCTTCGTCAGTTTTCTCAGTTCCGTCCTGGTTTATTCTTTTTGCAAGGATTCGGGCACAGGTAGTTTTACCCACACCTCTTGGCCCTGTAAATAGAAGAGCCTGCGCAAGATGATTGTTTTCTATGGCATTCTCCAAAGTATTGGTAATAGCCTGTTGCCCTACAACATCTTTAAAAGTGGTAGGACGGTATTTTCGGGCAGAGACAATGAAGTGTTCCATATTTTTTTCGATCTAAGTGTAGTAATTATAGCTTAGAACCGATACTTGAATTTAAACCAATGGCGAAATTACCATTTTGAACAAATATAAAGATGTGTAACGGGTTTTAAAAAAATACTCCTTTGTATTTACCCATATTTATTAACATTCAAGTACTTTTGTCCAGCAGACCGCCTTATCGCTCTCCCGATAGCTATCGGGAGGGAGGAAAGTCCGGGCACCATAGGGAAGCATAGCGGCTAACGGCCGTCGTCCCGAACTAGCTTCGGGATAGGACAAGTGCAACAGAAAGGATGTACAGGTAATGCTGTAGTGAAATCAGGTAAACTCTATGCGGTGAAATGCCACATAAACCTGCGTTTGAGGGTACCCGCCCGATGCAGGAGGGTGGGCAGATAGAGCGTCCGGATAACCGTACGCCCAGATAAATGATAAGGTGCCGAACTAGCTTCGGCAACAGAACCCGGCTTATAGGTCTGCATTTTTTTATTTTTTAAACTGATTGTTTTTAAAAGTCAGTTCAAAAAGCATGTCTCTTTAGATATGAGCTTTTAACCAAGCCACAGCTTCTTGGAAATCGGTAAAGGCTTCAAAGGAACCCTTTTTATAAAATTCTTTTTCAAACTTCGCATTCTTAAAGGAAGCTTGGTTATAACAAACGGCAGCTATTGCTGTAAGATTAGGGTGGACGGCCTTATATAGCTCCGGACTGAGGTCAATGGTGTAATCGTTTACTCGGTTGGTGAGGTAGCCAAATTTTTGATTTGGAAAGAAAGTGTCGAAAGTATCGAAGAGTTCCTTGAGATCATTGGTTCTAAAAATATAGCCTTCATTGATGTTTATTACTATAATATTATCGATAATAGACACTTTCCCAAAACTAGCCTCAAAAATTCTATTATCCATCTTTTAGTCTATAGTGAAAAAGCTAAAAACACTTCCCCCATATTTTCTCGCTTCAGAAAACTGCTTTAATCCCGATAGGTCCTTTTCTTTAGCGTGCTCAACGATAAATGAGCCCTCGCTTTTTAAAATATTTCTGTCTAATACCACCTGTAAGATATCTTCAAATTCTGATATATCAAAATCATAAGGCGGATCTATGAAAATAATATCAAATTTTTCGGAAGTGTTTTCCAAATACTTGATAGCATCAGCGTTTTTTGCGGTTATTGGAAAGGAGAGTTCTTCCGCAATTTTATTGATGTATTGAACGCACCCCTGATGCGAATCTACTGAAGTTATTTGTGGTACCCCTCGAGAAGCGAATTCAAAACTGATATTGCCAGTTCCCGCAAATAGGTCCAAAACGGAAATTTCATCAAAAAAAAGTCGGGAACGAAGAATATTAAAAAGAGCTTCTTTCGCAAAATCGGTAGTGGGCCGTACTGGCAGATTTTTAGGTGCCGTTAATCGTCTTCCTTTATGAGTTCCAGAGATAATACGCATTTACGGTATAAGGTTTAAAATGAAAGAGCGCTGAGGGATAGTTTCTGCAGCGGTCGTGAAAAGTGGTTCAAACTCAAAAAACTTGATATTTCTAATATAGGTATAAGCCATTTTATAATATTCATCCTTTTCCTCAATGTCACCTAAAAGTTCAAGTTGAACAGTTTCAGGGTTTAATTTCAGTTGCTCCATACAGAACAAGGTGTAGTATATAAAATCGTCGGGAGTAATGAATGGGTAGGAATTGCACAACTCCAATTTTCCGTTTTTTAGAACAATACAGTCAAAACTGTTTTTCTGGAAATGGAGGTAGATTTTTGGCGTAAGTGAAAATTTTTCTCTTTGAAGAATGGTTTTTAGTAAAATGGTACTTGAGTGGTAGTAATTAAAAGCCCCGAATTTATCAAAAAAATAGTTGTTAATGTTCATTAATGGTACATATACAACAACTAAATCGTGTTCATTTAATATATCGTGTGCCATATAATCATTGGCTAGAATTTTGGAGTTGAACTTTAAGTACTCACTTGCCTTACTTTCATCAAATAGGGGTAAGGGCACCAAGGTGTAAAGCTGAGTAGCATAAATAACAGAAACCTCGGAAAATGGTTCTTGTAATATGGGGTTTTCAGCGATAATTGATTCCGCCTCAATTAGTAGTTCCTCAGGGGTAGTGCTGTGTTCCAACAACATTTCCTTAAAAAAGAGGACGGCGTTTTTTTCTGGATCGCTTACTAAAAAAGAAAGCCCGTTCAAAGAAACTTGAACGGACAGTCTGTTTGTATTTGATTCTTCTATGTTGTTAGTTTTTAACAGTGTCGTAAATTTTTGGCCAGTTGCCCGCAGTATTTACATCTTCCATGGAACCAACTTTAATATCTGGTCCGTTTACTCCGTCAACTGATAATACTTGCTCTTCCTGCATCAAAAGATCCTTATCCAAATCGTGAAGCACAATCCTTTTTGGCACACTAGCTTCAAATACGGAATACTCGGCATCGTTTCTTTTAATTGTTCCCGCCTTTAGCTCAAACTTGGCATTTACGCCTTCAACTGGAACGTTCATCATCGTTTTGTAACGATCGGATGTTCCGAAAAGAGAATCCTTTACAGGAGTAAAGCTGAGGGTGTCTATTAATGATTTTTCAATATAATATCCTTCGGAAATACCGAAGGCCTTATTTTTGGCTACGTCGGCGTAACTGGTATCTCTTCTTTGGGTAATCGCAAACTTTGCTGTTTCAATGAAATTAACAAGACTATCAAAGTTTCCTGTGAAGCTTCCGGTTATTTCCTTGTGGGCAAGTTCGGCGGCTTGGATATCTTTTAAATTGCTAATCACTTTGGCATATCGAACTTCCTTGATTTTATTGAATTCCACGGGACCCATAATGGAGTTATATAGCTTCCAGCCCAAAAAGATGATGACAATCCAAAGAACAATCTGAATTACTAATTTCATTATTAATTTTATTTAAGTGTTGATTTACGAAAAGGTCTATCGCAAATCTACAATTTTTTTTTGTTCGCAAAAGTTTATTCCGAAAAAATGATGTCTATCTTTAAAGCCTCAATGATAGTAGTGAATGATGGATGTATCAGAATTTTATGCATTTTTAAAAAGGGATTTTCCCCATAGCCCCACCCCCAAACAAGATATCGCGCTTCAAATGTTGGCGAAATTTGTGCTGGGCACCAATAAAAACGAAACCTTTTTACTGAAAGGCTTTGCAGGAACTGGAAAAACGACCATAGTGGGATCCTTGGTGAAAAATTTGGGAAAAATTAAAAAACGCTCCATCCTTTTGGCTCCTACAGGAAGAGCCGCAAAGGTAATTAGCAATTATTCCAGTAAGCAGGCCTTTACTATCCATAAGAAGATTTATTTCCCGAAAAGTGAAAAGGGCTCAGTTTCATTTACGCTTCAAAAAAACAAACATCGCGATACTATCTTTATAGTGGATGAAGCCTCCATGATTCCTGACATCAATGTTGATCCTAAACTTTTTGCCAACGGCTCTTTACTCGATGATTTAATGCAATATGTATATAGTGGCAATAACTGTAAAATGCTCTTAATAGGAGACTCTGCACAATTGCCGCCGGTCCACTTGGACATCAGCCCGGCTTTGGACCCACAATTACTGGAACGACAGTACAATCGCGATCTAACCACGCTTGAATTGGATGAAGTTGTGCGTCAGCAAAAGGACAGTGGAATATTGGAAAATGCCACAAGAATTAGAAATCGCCTGGACGATGAGCTCTATGAAGCTTTTAAATTCTCGATAAACAAGTTCGTAGATATTATTCGCCCCACCGACGGACAAGAAATTATGGACGCTATTAATGATTGCTATTCCGACCTTGGGAATGAGGAAACGGTTATAATCGTACGTTCCAATAAAAGAGCAAATCTATACAACCAAAGTATCCGCGAGCGCATCTTGTTTCAAGAATCAGAATTGTCGGCGGGAGATTATTTAATGGTGGTGAAAAACAATTATTTTTGGGTAGATATAGCTAGTGAGGCTGGATTTATTGCAAATGGAGACATTGCCGAAGTACTTGAAATTTTCGCTTTTAAAAATTTATACGGTTTCCGCTTTGCCGAAGTAAAAATTAGAATGGTAGATTACCCTAATATGAAACCTTTGGAAACTGTACTGCTTCTGGACACCCTAACATCAGAAAGTCCTTCGCTCACTTATGACGAATCCAATAGACTATATCAAGAAGTTTTGCAGGATTACAGCCACGAAAAGTCTAAGTATAAAAAGTTCCTAGCGGTTAAAAACAACAAGTATTTTAATGCACTACAAGTTAAGTTTAGTTATGCCATCACCTGTCACAAATCGCAAGGTGGGCAGTGGAACACGGTTTTTGTTGAACAACCATATCTGCCGAATGGAGTGGATAGAGAATATCTTCGCTGGTTGTACACAGCCGTTACTCGTGCACGTGAAAAACTCTATTTGATTGGGTTTAAGGAGGAGTTTTTTGAGGAAGTTTAATAGTTTTTATGCCTATCTGTTAAGAGACCTATAAATAGACTTAAAAAATGCCCATTCGCATGCTTGGCAGATTCTATGTCACAATTAGAACCTTAGGTGGTTTTATGGACAATCATTACAGTTTTTTATAAACTCTCAAAAAGTTTCCAGTCATCATTTTTATGGGTAGGCCGGTAGTGTATAATTTCTAAAACCACAATTGGCTAGCGCGTTCTTAATTTTTTTTATCCTGAATAAAAATTGGATAATGAGCGGTAGTTGCAATTTTAAGCTTTTGTAAAAAGTGTCATCAAAAAAAGCGATTAAGAATTTAATCTTCTTATTTTTGAATCCGTTATTCAAAAACTTTTGCCTTGAAAATAATAGCTATGATTCCGGCGCGATACGGCGCCTCAAGATTCCCAGGAAAAATGATGCAGGACTTAGGCGGAAAACCCGTAATAGTCCGTACTTACGAAACTACCAAAGCTACAGACCTCTTTGATGAGGTGTATGTAGTAACGGATAGCGAAATCATTTTTAATGAAATTGAAAGTAGTGGTGGAAAGGCCATTATGAGCCAAAAGGAGCATGACTGTGGCAGCGATCGAATAGCCGAAGCCGTGGAGCATATGGATGTTGATATCGTGGTAAACGTCCAAGGGGATGAGCCCTTTACCTCCCGGGAGAGTTTAGAAAAAGTTCTCGCCGTTTTTGATGGACCGGATGCCGATAAAATTGATTTGGCTTCCTTGATGACCGAGATTCACGATTGGAAAGAGATAAACGATCCCAATACGGTGAAGGTTATAGTAGACAACAATAATTTTGCCCTATATTTTTCACGTTCGCCCATTCCGTATCCACGAGATAAAAATGTGGAAATCCAATTTTATAAACACAAAGGAATTTACGCTTTTAGGAAACAGGCAATAATGGATTTTTATCATTTGCCCATCGGTTCTCTTGAAGCTGTCGAGAAAATAGAATGCATCCGATATTTGGAAAACGGTAAAAATATAAAAATGGCGATTTCCACTACGGAAGGAGTGGAAATTGACACTCCAGAAGACTTGGAGAGAGCAAATAAGATTCTCAAGGAGAAAAAGCCGGATAGCGTTAACAACAAATTCCGAAACTTTCCTATGGTTCCCAAAGTAGTTTTCGGAGAAGGCTGCTTCGACCAACTATCTTCTATTTTGGCACCCCAACGAAAAGAACGGGCTCCGTTTATTTTCTTGGTCGATAATGTTTTTGAAAACAACCAGGCATTTCTCGATAGAATAACACTGCGTATTAATGATAAATTGTTGTTCGTATCTGCCGACGAAGAACCTTATACTTCACAAGTAGACGATTTAGTTAAAGACATTAAAACCGAATTCACCCATCTACCATCAGGAATTATAGGAATCGGGGGAGGAACGGTTATGGATTTAGCAAAAGCCGTTGCTATTATGCTCACTAATAAAGGGAGTGCCGCCGAATACCAAGGTTGGGATTTAGTAACTGCAAAAGCGGTTTATCACGTCGGAATTCCTACAATCTCTGGTACAGGAGCCGAAGTTTCCCGAACTACAGTGCTAACAGGCCCAGTACGCAAGCTGGGGATCAATAGTGATTATACTCCCTTTGACCAAGTAATTCTCGATCCTGAATTGACTCGAGGCGTTTCTAAAAACCAATGGTTCTTTACGGGAATGGATTGTTTCATCCACTGTGTGGAATCCTTAAACGGAACATTTTTAAATGCCTTTAGCCAAAGTTATGGCGAAAAAGCCTACGATCTTTGTATGGAAATCTTTTTGGGCGATTCCTTGTCGGAGGATGAATCCAGAGCTAAACTGATGATGGCATCATGGCATGGCGGAATGAGCATAGCATACTCACAAGTGGGGGTGGCCCACGCAATGAGCTATGGATTGGGCTACGTTTTAGGCACAAAACACGGGGTGGGCAATTGTATAGTTTTCCAACACTTGCAAGAATTCTATCCTAAGGATGTGGAATTATTCCACAAAATGGTAGCTAAACACAAAGTGGAAATCCCCCAAAACGTTTGCAAGGACCTTTCCGAACAACAAATGGAAACGATGATTACCGTTGCCATTGGAATGGTTCCCCTATGGGAAAATGCCCTGGGCAATGATTGGGGGAAAGTTATAACTCGAGAGAAACTCAGAGAACTGTACGAAAAAATGTAAGCACAGAAAAAGCTTAAATGAGCATACCTAAATTTGTTTTTTACCGGTTGATGGGCTGGAAAATTGAAGGACAATTTGACCGCAACATCAAAAAGGCGGTTGTAATAGTAGTTCCACACACCAGTTGGCACGATTTTTATATCGGTGTTTTTACCAGAAGAATTCTAAAAATAGAAATCAATTACATAGCCAAGAAGGAGTTATTCAAATGGCCCATAGGATGGTATTTTAGATGGATGGGTGGGGAATCACTGGATCGAACTCCAGGCCAGAATAAAGTAGAGGCCATTGCTGAAATATTTGAAAATAAAGAAGAATTTAGGCTAGCTCTGGCTCCAGAAGGCACCCGAAAAAAAGTGCAGAAATGGAAAACAGGTTTTTATTATATAGCCATAGCAGCGAATGTGCCAATAATACCTGTAGCCTTCGATTACTCCATCAAGTCCGTTGTAATTCACGATGCTTTTTACCCTACAGGAGATATTGAAAAGGACACTTTAAAACTCCGGACTTTATATAAGGGAGTGGTCGGAAAGAATAAGGAAGGTTCTTAAATTATTTAAATAGCTGATAACCAATAACTCCTTGTTAAACATCTGTTAAGCGGATATATGGAGGTTTATTTTTTTATACTTTAATGGTTCAAAATTAAAAAAAAGAAACAATGAAAAGAGTAATTTATTTAACAGCAATGTGGGGAATGATGTTCTCCTTTTTATCGTGTACTTTAAATGACGACGACAGAGGTGGAGGTGGAGGAGGCCAAACGCCTATTCCAATTTTGGCAAATCTTTATATAACAAGTAATACAACCAATACTATTGGGATCGTAAATTTTGTTCCTAATAACCTGGTTTTGAGTAGTTACACCATTGGCTCAAAGGACAACGAGGGTGTCTTTTACGACAAGGATGCCGATGAATTGGTAATTGTATCAAGAGAACAAAAGGCAATTAATACCTATGGGAATATTAAGGATAAGACAAGCGGAGAGCTAAATTTAATGCTTTCAAGCAATGCTGTTTTGCAAAGTCCCAGAGATATTGCCGTAAAAAATAATGTTTACGTAGTATCTGATAATGCCGATGTAGATGGTGACCCAACTACTGAGGATGGAAGATTTTTTGTTTTCACCCGCGATAATAATGGCTATACCCTCCGAAATACCGTAACTGTTGACTATTCCGTATGGGGAATTCAATTTATAGGAGATGATTTATATACGGTAGTGGATAATACAGGTGATTTAGCCGTCCTCAAGGATTTCCTGACTACTTATACTACAGATGTAACCGCAGCTGCCGACAAGAGAATAACCATTGAAGGAGTTAACAGAATCCACGGTATATGTGAAGATAAAGGAAATGTTGTAGTTACCGATATTGGAGATGCATCCAACGATACAGATGGTGCTTTTCATTTTATAGGCGGATTCATTTCCAAGTTCAACGATACGCCTGATGGCGGTTTATTAGATTTAGTCGGAAAACAAGTAAGAGTTTCCGGAGGAATGACCAAGATGGGGAATCCCGTTGGCGTAGATTACGACCATGAAAGAAGAACAGTTTGCATAGCCGAACGGACAAATAGCGGTGGCAACGTGCTCCTTTTTACTGATATTGGAGCTGGTGGAAATATGCAACCTTCTTTTCAGCAGCCTTTTGCAGGTGCTTCCTCACTTAATTTTATAGATAGATAATCTCCTGAAGCAGAATGTTATAATTGAAAAGAGGTCGTCTAAAAACAATTTAGGCGACCTTTTGTATTTAGGTTATTTTAAATAAAACTACTCAATAATTGAGTTTCAGGTTTAAAGTTCCAAGTTTAAATTTGGGCAAAGCGATTTCTACATCGCTAATGTTACCTTTTTAAGGTTATGTGCCATTGCAATGAGCCCTATTTCGGTTTCTACCTT
>Ga0209075_1001115_pt1 | contig 25645 bp, 20 predicted proteins | sample Stecom2011_FD_187523 | JGI IMG/M metagenome (GOLD analysis project Ga0209075, IMG submission 187523) | Agricultural soil microbial communities from Utah to study Nitrogen management - Steer compost 2011 (SPAdes) (version 2) | ecosystem: Environmental > Terrestrial > Soil > Agricultural land...
ATTTGACCAGCGAAGGCCTTGACGAAAAATTAGTACTTCGTTCAGACGGAACTTCGGTTTATATCACTCAAGATATAGGAACCGCTATTCAACGGGTAAAAGATTTTCCGGATGTAAACGGAATGGTTTATACCGTGGGTAATGAACAAGATTACCACTTTAAAGTATTGTTTTTGATACTTAAAAAGTTAGGCTATTCTTGGGCAGAGAATCTATACCATTTGTCTTACGGAATGGTTGATTTGCCTTCCGGAAAAATGAAGTCTAGAGAAGGGACTGTAGTAGACGCAGATGATTTGATTTCGGATATGGAAGCCACAGCTCGTGAGATTTCTGAAGAACTCGGAAAGCTTGACGGCTATTCAGACGAAGACAAAGCGAAACTCTATAAAATCATTGGTTTAGGGGCTCTGAAGTATTACATTCTGAAGGTTGATCCTAAAAAGAGAATTCTTTTCAACCCTCAAGAATCAGTTGATTTTGCAGGGAATACAGGGCCGTTTATTCAATATACGTATGCCCGAATTCAGTCGATTCTCCGCAAAGCAGATTTTGACTTTTCGCAACCTGTAAGTCAAACGGTTTTGGGCGAAAAAGAAAAAGAAATTATCAAACAAATTGCTTTGTTCCCGGAAGTAATTCAAAATGCAGCTGCTACATATAGCCCTGCTTTGATTGCGAATTATGTGTATGATTTGGTGAAAGAATACAATTCGTTCTATCAAAGTGTGCCGATTTTGGCAGCCGAAAATCAAGTGGATAAAGTTTTCCGTGTACAGCTTTCTAAGAAAGTTGGGGATACGATAAAGGCCGGATTTTCGTTATTAGGAATTGATGTTCCGGAGCGAATGTAATTTAAAACTACAATTGTATGTCAAAAATACTCATTATAGAAGACGAAGTAGCCATCCGTAGGGTATTGTCGAAAATCTTATTAGAGGAAGATGAGAAATACCAAATAGAGGAAGCTGCAGACGGACAAGAAGGGTTAGATAAAATCAAAAAAGACGATTATGATTTGGTGCTTTGTGATATCAAAATGCCCAAATTCGACGGAATCGAAGTACTAGAAGCCGTAAAGAAAATCAAACCCGAAACGCCTTTTATAATGATTTCCGGTCATGGTGATTTGGAAACTGCTGTTAATTCGATGCGATTAGGAGCTTTTGACTACATTTCAAAACCACCGGATTTAAACAGATTGCTTACGGCTGTTCGCAATGCTTTAGATAAAAAACAACTCATTGTTGAGAACAAAATCCTCAAAAAGAAAGTGAGCAAAAATTATGAGATGATAGGTAATAGCCCTGCCATCAACCGCATTCGTGAAATCATTGAAAAAGTAGCCCCAACTGATGCCAGAGTTTTGATTACGGGCCCTAACGGAACCGGAAAAGAACTAGTGGCTCATTGGTTACACGAGAAGAGCGAACGCTCATCAGCTCCGTTTGTAGAGGTAAATTGTGCCGCCATTCCGTCTGAACTTATCGAAAGCGAACTTTTTGGACATGTAAAAGGAGCTTTTACCTCAGCTGTAAAAGACAGAGCCGGGAAATTTGAAGCTGCTCACAATGGAACCTTGTTTTTGGACGAAATTGGAGATATGACTCTTTCGGCTCAAGCCAAAGTGCTTCGCGCTTTACAGGAAAACACTATCTCAAGAGTAGGAGCAGACAAGGAAATCAAAGTGAACGTTCGGGTTTTGGCAGCTACCAACAAAGATTTGAAAAAAGAAATTGCCGAAGGTCGTTTTAGAGAAGATTTATACCACCGTTTGGCAGTTATCTTGATTCAAGTACCATCGCTCAACGAAAGACGTGAGGATATTCCGCTTTTGATAGAGCATTTTGCGGATAAAATAGCAGTCGAACACGGGAGCGCCAAAAAGAAATTCTCATCAAAAGCGATTGCTTTGCTTCAAGAATATGACTGGACAGGAAACATTCGTGAACTTCGAAATGTAGTAGAGCGATTGATTATTTTGGGCGGTGCTGAAATTTCTGAAGACGATGTAAAGCTTTTTGCTAATAAATAAGAGAGGATGTTTGATGCTAGAAGTTATCTTGAACATGCTCTTCTGATTACATAAGAGGTTTTTGTTTGAGTTCTCTAAAATATTCAATTTTTGAAAGGAACATTTTAGCCATTTGAGCGCCTCTCCATTTGGCTTCTTCGGCTCTTGTTCCTTCAAAAAGTTCGTCAACGGTTTGGTTGAATATGGCCAGCCATCGGTCGAAATGTTCCATTTCAACAGGCAATTCCGCATGCGGAGGGAAAGGTCTTCCGAAATAAGTGTGCTCATCCAAAAGTACTGTTTGCCAAAAGGTGTACATCTTGGCCAAATGCTTATCCCAACGATTTTGGATTCTTTCGTTGAAAATTGGGCCAATCAATTCGTCTTTTTGGACTCTTCCGTAAAAAGTATTTACCAAGAGTTTAATGTCTTCTAAAGTTGTGATGTCTTGAGTCATTACAGTGCTTTTTTAAAATACAAAGGTACGGAAAATAAAACCTTTGTATCTTTGCTGTCACTGAAAACAAGACAAATGTTATTTCTATACGACATACTCATCGCTTTCGTAGGGTTTTTGTTAAAAATCATCGCCCTTTTCAATAAAAAAATCAAACTTTTTATAGACGGAAGGAAACAGTCTTTTAGAATCCTTTCGGAGAAGCTCACTCCAAACGATAAGACGATTTGGTTTCATGCTGCTTCGTTAGGAGAATTCGAACAAGGGCTGCCTGTGATGGAAGAATTCAAAAAGAAATTTCCGAATCACAAATTGGTTCTGACGTTCTTTTCTCCTTCTGGTTATGAGGTTCGAAAAAACAATACGGTGGCTGATGTAACGGTTTATTTACCATGGGATACGAAACGAAACGTAAAGAAATTTCTCAAGATTGTTCAGCCTGAAAAAGCGATTTTCGTAAAGTATGAGTATTGGATGAATTACCTCACTGAGCTCAAAAAACAAAATACTCCAACGTATTTGATTTCAGGGATTTTTCGTGAAAATCAAGCCTTTTTCAAATGGTACGGAGGTTTTTACAGAAGAGCTTTACACTCTTTTACTCACTTTTTTGTTCAAAACGAAAGCTCCGGAAACTTGGTTAAAAGTTTAGGTTTTACGAATGTCACCGTAAGTGGAGACACGAGATTCGACAGAGTATATGCCATAGCCGAGAGAGGCAATCACTTGGATTTTATAGAAGAATTCAAAGCCAATGATTTGTTAGTCGTAGCAGGAAGCTCTTGGGAACCGGATGAAAAGTTGCTCGTGGAATACATCAACCAAAATAAAAAGGGTGTAAAATTCGTTATAGCTCCACATAACATTAAGTCGGAACAAATACAGAGTTTAAAATCTCAAATCAATAGGCCTGTAGTTCTTTTTTCTGAGAAAGAAGGTAAAAATCTATCGGATTTTGAAGTGTTGATAATAGATACGATTGGAATTTTGACCAAAATTTACAGTTATGCTGACATCGCCTACGTTGGCGGAGGTTTCGGAAATCCGGGTGTTCACAATGTGTTGGAGCCTGCTGTTTTCGGAATTCCGATAGTGATAGGGAAGAACTATACTCACTTTGCGGAGGCTACACAATTAGTGAATCTCACAGGAGTAATTTCTATCAAAAACCAACAAGAATTGAATCAAGTTTTTGACAAATTAATTACCGACAATAGTTACAGACAAGAAAAAGGAAAAATTTGTTCTGATTATATTTTAAGCCAAAAAGGAGCTACCACGAAAATTATGAATTATGAGTTATAAAATGAGAATTACCTGCTTATTTCTGTTGTTTTTTGGTTTTTGTTATTCGCAGAATCAATCGTGGGGAAGTTATTTTTCATACAATCATATTGTTGATTTAACTCATTCTGAAAATCGCATTATTGCCGCAACCGAAAATGCTCTTTTTTCGCAAAATCTTGTCAATTATGAGGTACAAACTATCAATTCTATTGACGGGCTAAAAAGCGAACTTATCACAACTGTTCATCATAGTAAAGGTTATGGTAAAACCCTTATCGGGAATATCAACGGACTTTTGATTATCTATAATCACAACAACAATCAGGTTATCAATAAGGTAGACATCATCAATAACGTTCCTGTCCCGCAATCTATCAAACGAATTAATCACTTTTTTGAACACGAAGGAAAAGTTTACATCTCGACCGATTACGGGATTACTGTTTTTAACCTTGCTACGTTAGAGTTTGGAGACACTTATTTTATTGGTCTGGCAGGACAAGAGACACAAGTGTTGCAAACCACAATTCATGACGGATACATTTATGCGGTTACTCCTAACATAGGGATTCGAAGAGCATCTATTCTGAATCCATTTTTGATTAATTTCAATTCTTGGGAAGTGTTTCATTCCGGAAGTTGGAAAGGTATTGCCAGTATTGGGAACTTTCTGGTAGGTTCGGGCATAGACAACCGTTTATATCGTTTTTACGAAGATTCTACGCTTTCGATCATCACAACTGCTCAACCGATTTTGAATATTCGTTCTGAGAATGGATTCCTAACGGTGACAACGGCTTCTACGGTTTATGCTTTCAATCAACAGTTGGCGTTGGTAGCTCAAATCGGACAAATTTTTGGAGAATCTCTTCAATACACAAGTTCTTTGGTGGTGAGTAATATGCTTTATATTGGTACTCAAACCAAAGGAATTTATATGCTAAATCTAAATAATCAAGGTTTTTATGAGAATTATGTCCCAGCAGGACCATTGCGAAATAAGGTTTATTCCATCAAAGCAACTTCGGATAACTTATGGTGTGTTTTCGGAGACAGTGATTATCAGTTGAATCCGTATACGTATGGGTTGTCAAAATTCGGAATTTCGAAACTTACACCTGACGGATGGTTTCATATTCCGTATGAAGATGTTTTAGGAGCCAGAACATTGTCTAAAATCGTGCTACAACCTAATAATGAAAATATTGCTTATATAGGCTCCAATTATTCAGGTATTTTAAAGGTAGAAAATGATGTGCCTATAGAGCTGTATAACCAAAATAATACAGGTCAGAATGGTTTAGAAACCTATCTTGAAAATGGTACTAACGATGTGCGTATTCATAGCCTTACTTTTGATAAATCAAATAATTTATGGGCAACCAATGCCGGAGGAGGAGGAAATATTAAAGTACTTCGCACTACCGGAAACTGGCAATCCTACCATATATTAGACGGAGTAAATCAATATTGGGATATCGTTACTGATAAAAACAATACTAAGTGGGTAGCCTCAAAAGATAGGGGACTTATTGGTTTTAACGAGAATTATCAAAATCGTAGAATCTATATTAATAATTCTTATTCCAACGGTCTTCCGATTAATAACGTAAGGGCTTTGGCTATTGATAAAAACAACCGATTGTGGATAGGAACACAATGGGGACTTCGCATTCTGCCAAATATAGACAGATTTTTAACCGAAGATCAACCTTCGGTGAATCCTGTAATTATCATGGAAGAAGGTGTTCCTCAAGAACTTTTATACAGACAATATGTCTCTAAAATTAAGGTAGACGGAGCAGACCAAAAGTGGATAGGAACTTTCGGTGCCGGAGTATTTTTGGTTTCTCCCAATGGTCAAGAGACTATTTATCACTTTACGAAAGACAATTCACCATTGCCAAGTAATTCGATTTTAGATATCGATATCAACCCAAAAACAGGAGAAGTTTTCTTTGCTACCGACAAAGGAATGGTTTCCTATAAAGGAGCCTCTACCGCACCTTCTGATGACTTGTCGGGAGTGTATGTTTATCCGAATCCGGTTCGTCCGGAATATTCGGGAACGGTAAAAATAGCGGGACTTACAGACCAAGCCAACGTAAAAATCACCGATATCGAAGGTAACTTGGTTTTTGAAGCCAACAGCAGCGGAGGAACCGTAGAATGGGATACTACGGCTTTTGGACGATATAGGGTTTCTTCAGGAGTTTATATGATTTTTATTGCAACCAAAGATGCAACCGAAACTAAAGTCAAAAAGGTAATGATTATCCGATAGTTTTTTGCTTAAACGGAATTTCTTCGTCTAATATTTCTTTTAACAATCGAGTAGTCTCTTCTAAGAACATTTCTTTTATTTCCGGAGTAAAAGTGGTAATTTCCTCTTTAGCTTCGGTTTTGAAAAGGAAAGGAAGAAATCCGTTTTTAAGGTTTTTGAACGAAATAATTCCAACCTCGATAGGATGTTCCGCTTGCTTTTCAAACATATAAGCATAGCACAACAATTGGATAATTTTGTTTTTGGTTTCATCTTCTAAGAAGTCTTTCCAATCCGATAAGGACAGGTTTTTTCCTTCTACTTTTCCGGTTTTGTAATCCAAGATTCTCACTCGGTCATTTCGGATTTCTACTCGGTCTATGTATCCTGCAATTTTAACGGGGAATGGCAATTTTTCGCTGTCTAAGATTTTTTCGAATTGTTTTTCCAGATAGAGAATTTTTACGGCATCACCTTTAATCAGCTGTTGTTTTTCGAGTTTCAAGAAGTTGAATACACTGCGCTTCGAAGCTTCATAAGCCAAGAGGTTTTTTCCTTTTTTGATTTCTCCTTCTTTGAATTCGAGTTTGAAGTTTTTAACCAGCACTTCTTCTACTTGTGCCTCCATTGTTTCTACATCTTTTTCAGAAAGGTAACGATTCAAGAAAGGAGTGTATAACTCTTCGAGAGTTTTGTGAATGATGTTTCCTAAGGTATTGGCTTCGATAGTTTCTTCTACTTCTTCTAGCTCACAGATACGAAGAATTCTTTGGTAATAAAAATCAAGCGGATTTCGAATATAGGCTGAAAGGGCAGAAGGAGAGAATCCTTTTTGAGCAATTTCTCTCAGCCGTTCCATTACGCTCTCGGACTTTTCTATAACAACTTCGTTTGAAGCAACGCTAGGAACTTCGGCCTGATAAATATGATGAGTAATAGTGTGATTTGGTTGTTTTTCAACCTCTAGCTGGGTGATAAAACGGCTTTTTTCACCTCCATCAAGACTGTCGTTATCGGTATTGTAAATCAAATATACTTTTTTAGCTCTTTGTAGAAGGCGATAAAAGTGATATGTATATACTGCGTCTCTTTCTCTGTAAGAAGGAAGTCCGTATTCTCGTTTTACATCCATCGGAATAAACGAATTATGCGATTTTCCAAGAGGAAATTTTCCTTCGTTCATCGAGGCTATAATCACATTTTCGAAGTCCAAATTTCGGGATTCCAATATTCCCATAATTTGTAAACCCGAAAGCGGTTCTCCTTCAAAAGAAACTTCTTTTGTTTCGACCACTTGTTTATAAATACCGTAAAGAGCATTCAAAGAAAAAGGTTTTCCGCTATTTGAAAAGTGATTCTTCAACTGATTAATCACCTTGTAAATTTCGTACAAAAAGGCTTTAGTGATTCGGTCTATACCTATTTGGTCGTCCAATCTGTTTTTGATGTACAACAAGATGTCTGATATTCGGTCGAGTATTTCGAGAGTATTATCGCTCCATTTGTCGAAAATTAGATGGAAGAAATCGTTTTTATCAGTTTGTAGTTCGATTAACTTTTGATAGGTAAGAAAAGTAAAGTTATTCGATTTGATAATATTGATGACTTCTTGAGCATCTATAAAAGGCTCTACGATGGGGTGCGAGAGCACTTCGAGTACGTCTTTATAATAAAATGTATAGCTGTTCTCGGATTTGCTTTTCGCAAAAGTGTGCATTTTGAACAATCTGTTAATTAGAAATTGCACTGGATTGTTTTTTGAAGGATATCCGAGAGTGATGTTAAGATCAGCAACCGAAGCCGGCAAGGAATATAAAACAGCAGTAAGCAAGTTTTTTTCCGGAAGGATAATCACGGTTTTACTTAAATTTTGTGGATTTTGTAGCAAATTTTCCACAATTTCCCCAATTATCCTCGCCTGTCCTACGGCTTTTGGAGTACCTATTACCTCAATATTTTTAGGTTTTGAGAAGTCGTCAAAGCTCCAATTGAAGTTTTGGGAAGCATAATAACTCCAATTTTGTTTAATTTTTCGCAAGAAACGACCTGCCTGATGGTAGTTGTCTTCGAGAAACGTTTTATCTGCGTCCCAATAAATTTGAGATTGAGTATGAGACAAAAAGTGTTTGATGATTCGCTCTTCGGAGGTCGTAAGAGCATTAAATCCGGCAAAAATAAAGAATTTATGTTGGTGTTTTTGAGTATACTCTTCGAGCTTTTCGATAGATTTTTTATAAGCAAGTCCCTGATAGCCCTTATTTTTTTGGAGTAATTCTGCTTGAAATTCTCGATAATAAAGAGGTAATAAACTCCAGAACCTCAGGTGTTTTTCGATGAGTTTAGTCTTCTTTTCAGAAAGAGACCAATGCTCCATTTCTTTGATGTCTTTCAAATATTGTAAGACCTTTTGAGGGTCGCACAAATATGCATCAATATCGTTAAAGTCTCTGAGCAACACTTTTGCCCAAGGAGCGAATTGCTCGAAATTTTGTTTTTCTTCTTTAGTAGAAACCCTTTCATACACCTTATAAAACTCAAATAATAGTTCTATGGCATTTAGTATACGAATGTCTGAAATTTGTTCTACAAGCTCCTCAATACTAAATATTTCGGGAGCAAAAAAAGTGGTGTTTATTTGATTTTTTAAAGCCTCAATCAAAAAGACTTTAGATCTTTTGTTAGGCAGAACCACAACCACATCGGCTATATTATTGCCAAACTTATTAGCGATTTCAAAAGCTATTTTATCGAGAAAGCTATTCATAGGATAAAAATAAAAAAACGTCCCGAATTTCGGGACGTTTCTAGTAAAATTTATTTTCTCTGTATTATTTTACCAATTTTACTTCAACTCTACGGTTGTTAGCTTTACCAGCAGCCGTTTTGTTCGTGTCGATTGGTCGAGATTCTCCGTATCCTACAGAAGTCAAACGGCTAGCATCGATACCATTTTCGATTAAATAGTTTTTCACTGCTGCAGCTCTATCTTCTGATAGTTTTTGGTTAAGAGCTTCACTTCCGTCGCTATCTGTATGTCCTTCGATAGAGAACTTAGCTTCAGGATATTGTTTTAAGATTGAAGTGATAGCTTGTAGCACTGGGTAAGTTTCTTGTTTGAAAGTAGCTTTACCACTGTTGAACAAAATTGTTTTAGCGTATTGGTTCAATTGTGCTTGGTGCTCTTCTGTAAGCTCAGGACAACCGTTGTTAGTTTTAGTTCCTTTTACATCAGGACATTTATCGTCTTTATCTGGCACACCATCTCCGTCTCTGTCTGGCCAAGGACAACCTTTATTTTCTTTTGGTCCGGCTACGTTAGGACAGTCGTCGATGTTGTCTGTAAGTCCGTCACCATCTGTGTCTGGCCAAGGACAACCGTTGTTTTCTTTTGGTCCAGCAACGTCTTTACATTTATCTATGTTATCTGGCACACCATCTCCGTCAGAGTCAGGACATCCGTTAAATTCAGCTGAACCAGCTTCGAACGGACAAGCATCGTCTTTGTCAGGAATTCCATCTCCGTCAGAATCAGGACATCCATTAAATTCTAGCAAACCTGGTTCATCCGGACAATCGTCTTGTGGGTCATAAATTCCGTCTCCGTCTGTGTCTTTTCCTCCAAATTTAATTGTAATACCTACAAAGTGTTGGAAGTGTTCAGGATGATCTCTTCTGATATCTTCAAAAGAGTGTTTGTAAGTAGAACGAAGAGTAAGAGCGATTTTTTCTGTGAACCAGAAGTTGATACCAGCTCCTCCGTTTACTGTACCACCACTGTTGTCACCGTAGAAAGTATAACCTCCTCCGATGTGTAATGAAGGATCAAACCATTTAGAACCAATTAGGTTTTGGAATGAATACTTCACAGCAGCATCTATACCGTAGTATTCTAAATCTCCAGGGTTTGTAACTTGATAATCAGTACTTACATGTTCAACATATTTTGTAATTCTGTTAAGAGATCCGGTTACTCCGAAAGAGAAGCCATTACCGATGTACTTATCCACAGATACATAAGTCGGAGCCGGAATATAGTTCCAGTGGTCTTTTACATTAAAGAATTCACCAAATCTGTCCGCAAAAGGCTCTTGAGCTCCTACTCGGGTATCTACCGCATTGATACCAAAGCTAACTGCCCATTTGTTGTTTTCGTCCTGAGCGTATGAATTCATAGCCAGAGACACCAACATAACTGCAAAAATTTTGTTTAGTTGTTTCATACTCGTAGTTTTTTTGAATTTAACATTGCAAAGGTAGTGCCACAAAATAGGTTAACAAAAAAAATTAACATAAATTATATCACACCTAATTTTTTTCCAACAGTAGTAAATGCTGCTATCGCTTTATCTAAGTGCTCTTTCGAGTGTGCCGCAGATAGTTGAACACGAATCCGTGCTTTATCTTTAGGGACAACAGGGTAGAAAAATCCAATTACATAAATACCTTCTTTTAACAATTCGTCTGCCATAACCTGTGAAAGTTTAGCATCATACAACATAACCGGAACAATCGCAGAATCTCCATCAATAATGTCGAATCCCGCTTTTTTCATTCCGTCTTTGAAATAGTTTGTGTTCCACTCTAGTTTATCGCGAAGTGAAGTATCTTTTTGAAGCAATTCGAATACTTTGATAGAGGCTCCAACAATAGAAGGTGCTAATGAGTTCGAGAACAAGTAAGGGCGAGATCGTTGTCTTAAAATTTCGATAATTTCTTTTTTACCAGTTGTATAACCTCCCATTGCTCCACCTAAGGCTTTTCCAAAAGTACCTGTGATGATATCAACTCTTCCCATTACCCCTTTAGCCTCGAGAGTTCCTTTTCCGGTAGCGCCGATAAATCCTGCAGCATGGCATTCGTCCACCATAACCAGAGCATCATATTTATCTGCTAAATCACAGATTTTGTCAAGTGGGGCAACTAAACCGTCCATAGAGAAAACCCCATCGGTTACGATGATTTTAAAACGTCTGTTTTCTGCGTTGGCTTTTTTAAGTTGCTCTTCTAAATCAGCCATATTGTTATTTTCGTAACGATAACGGGCAGCTTTACACAAACGAACTCCGTCAATAATTGAAGCATGATTCAAACTGTCTGAAATGATTGCATCTTCTTCAGAGAAAAGAGGTTCAAAAACTCCTCCGTTAGCATCAAAAGCTGCAGCATACAAAATTGTATCTTCGGTTCCGTAGAATTCTGCTACTTTTTGTTCCAGTGTTTTGTGGATGTCTTGTGTCCCACAAATAAAACGCACTGATGACATACCAAAGCCATGAGAGTCAAGAGCGTCTTTAGCAGCTTGAATTACCTCGGGGTGAGATGAAAGGCCTAAATAATTGTTAGCACAAAAATTCAGTACTGTTTTTCCATTTACTGTTATTTCGGCTCCTTGTGGTGAAGTAATAATCCTTTCTCTTTTAAAAAGTCCGTTTTCTTCAATGCTTTTTAATTCGTTTTGAAGATGTTGTTTAATTTTTCCGTACATATCTTTTTGTTTGAGGTTTTGACTGACAGCAAAGTTAAAACTATTTGGAGGATTAACCTTGAGAAAGGACTAGATTTAATTCACAGGTATAGAAAATTGTAGAAGGTTTCCACTATCCAAGGTAGAAAAGTTCTAAATAATTCAAAATTCGCATAGATGTTAAAATAGTTTGATTGAGTTCAGCAATAATGAATTACCTTTGTATCAGAAAATATTATACAATGAAAAGTAGTTTGCTTTTAATTGCGGTAGGACTGTTTTTTGTGAGTTGTACAAAAGAGCAGCCGTTAGAGTTTTCTAACGTAAACTACGAGAGAACTTCAGAACTAAATGAAGGAAACGAACAGGCTAAAGTCAATATCAGTATTCCTTCCGCCCTTACTGGAACTGTTGTTGCAGACAGCATAAATACATCTATTTACAATTTTATAGAATCTGTCATTAACTTTGGAGAAGGAGAACGTCGTTTTTCTTCGTACGAAGAGTTGGCAGACTCTTTTATTGCTTCTTATAATGAAGTTCAAAAAGACTTTCCCGAGTCTATAGGCTGGGAGGCTAATGTGAAAGGAAAGATTATCTTTCAGACCGAAAACCTTCTGAACATTAAAATAGAATATTACATCTTTACAGGAGGGGCTCATGGGTATTTTGGGATGAAGTCTTTGTTGTTTGATATCAGAAACGGGAAAAGCTTGACTCATCAAGACTTGTTTATGGATTTGGCTAAACTGGAAAGATACGTAGAAGAACAATTTCGCAAGTATTTTCAGATAGGAGAGAACCAATCTATCAATGCCACAGGATTTATGTTTGAAGACGACACTTTCCACCTTCCGGAGAACATTTTTTTCACAGATGAAGGGCTTTTATTTCATTATAATGTATACGAAATATCTTCGTACGCAGATGGATATCAAACATTTGTAATTAGCTATGACCAAGTCGACTTGTTCTTGAAAAAAGACTACAAGCCTAGCTTTGCGAAACTTTAAGAACAATATTAAATAGCACCGATTTTTAGATTTTTAAAAAAATAATTTTACATTTGTAACCTCGTTTGGCAAGTTTTTCGTGCAGGAAAATTTGCAAAATATCATGATGGGTATGAAAAAAAAACAAAACGTATATAACAATGTGTTAGAGCTTATAGGCGACACACCTCTTATCAGACTAAATAAAATTTCTCAAGGGCTCAAAGGAACTTTTTACGCAAAAGTAGAAGCTTTTAACCCAGGACACTCCACTAAAGATAGAATTGCTTTACACATCATAGAAGATGCTGAGAAAAAAGGAATTCTGAAACCAGGTGATACGATTATTGAAACTACATCAGGAAACACAGGTTTCAGTATAGCAATGGTGAGTATCATCAAAGGATATGAGTGTATATTAGCAGTGTCAAATAAATCTTCTAAGGATAAAATAGATATGCTTAGAAGTATGGGAGCTAAAGTATATGTTTGCCCTGCTCATGTTTCGGCTGATGACCCTCGCTCGTATTACAACGTAGCTAAAAGACTTCACGAAGAAATAAAAGGTTCCGTATATATTAATCAATACTTTAACGAGTTAAATATTGATGCACACTACCAAACTACAGGTCCTGAAATTTGGAAACAAACCGAAGGAAAAATCACTCACCTTGTGGCTTGTAGCGGAACAGGAGGAACCATCTCAGGTATTGCTCGTTACTTGAAAGAACAAAATCCAAATATTAGAATTCTAGGAGTAGACGCTTATGGCTCCGTATTGAAAAAATACCACGAAACCAAAGAATTTGACGAAAACGAAATCTACCCATACAGAATAGAAGGATTAGGTAAAAACCTCATTCCAACAGCGACAGATTTTGATGTGATAGACGAATTCATGAAAGTAACAGACGAAGAGAGTGCTCATACGGCTCGTGAAATCGCTAAAACTGAAGGTCTGTTTGTAGGATATACTAGTGGAGCAGCATTCCAAGCAATTAAACAATTCGCTGAGCAAGGAGAGTTTGACGAAGATAGTGTAGTGGTAGCTGTTTTTCCTGATCACGGCTCTCGTTACATGAGTAAAATCTTCTCAGACGAATGGATGAGCGACCAAGGATTCTTTGATAGTGTTAATATTGAAGAAGCACAAAAAGTAGAATTTATAAAGTAATAAAAAAGCCTCTGAAAAGAGGCTTTTTTATTTAGAACACTAGCGATGCATTGATGTCAAATTCGTCTTTGATGGCTTTGTCTGCTAGGTCAGGGAAAATGCTGGCAGAACGGTATTTAATGTCATACTGTGTTCTGTCTATCTTAACAGCAGCCGTAGCCGTATTGCCTTTTACTTCCATAGTGAAAGTAATTGATTTTTTGATGCCTTTTATCGTAAGGTCTGCCTCAATCGAATAAACTCCTTTTGAAGTTTCTTTTATTTTTTTGAAAACTAAAGTGCTTTCAGGGTGGTTTTCTACATCAAAAAAATCTTGACTTTTAAGGTGCCCGTCAAGACGCTCTTTTCCTTTTCCGGACATATCCGTACTTGAAATGGTAGTCATATCAACAGTGAAACTTCCGCCTTTGAGTTTGTCTTTTTCGAAAATCAATTTCCCCTCTTTCAGGTTGATAGTTCCCTCGTGTGAACCCACTACTTTGTGTCCTTTCCAAGTTAATGTACTTTTTTCTATGTCAACAGTTTTAGTTTGAGCCGATAGCGACATAGCAAATCCTGTAAATAGCAGGATGGCGATAGATTTAATCATTCTCATATGTTTGGGGTTTTAAATTTCTCTAACAAAGAATAGAGTTGTTCTTTTTCTTCTTGGCTGAATGCAGCTGTTATTTTCTCTTCTGCCTCTTCTACCAAAGTATCTACAATTTCTAAGAGTTGGAGACCTTTTTCAGTAATAGTAACTTCCATTTTTCTTCGGTTTTGTGGGCACACTTGTCTGTCTACCAACCCTTTGAAAAGCAGTTTGTCTACCAAACGAGTCGTATTGCTGGTCTTAGCAATCATTTGTTCTTGTATAAATCCCATGTTGGCAGGCCTCCCTTTTTGACCTCTCAAGATCCGTAAAACATTGAATTGTTCTATCGAGATGTCATAAGGCTTAAGGGTCTCCATAAGTTTATCCGCAATGATGTTTTGGGCATACATTACGTTGAGAATAACTTTCTTAGAAACAGGAATATTTGGTTTCAAAACAAAAAGAATTTATAATTTTTTTGGAGGTAAAATTACAAAAACAAACTTGTATATACAAATAAATGGATTTGTTTCTGATAAATTGCAACGTCTTTGGCTCAGAAAAATAAAAAGCGTACTTTTGACTTCTCGAAAAAAAGCCACACAAAATGACAATTTTACTTTTAGGTTCAGGAGGAAGAGAACATGCTCTTGCTCACAAAATAGTTCAGAGTAAGCATTGCTCTCGCCTTTTTATTGCTCCCGGAAATGCCGGAACACAAGGTTTAGCCCAAAACGTAAACATAAATCCGAATGACTTTGATGCCGTTAAGGATTTTTGTCAAAAGAATAAAGTAGAAATGGTTGTTGTGGGCCCGGAAGACCCACTAGTAAACGGAATCTACGACTATTTTAAAAACGATACCTCACTTGCTTCTATCCAAGTTGTCGGGCCATCGAAATTGGGAGCTACTCTAGAAGGAAGTAAAGAATTTGCTAAGAAATTCTTAGTAAAAAACAATATTCCGACTGCAAGATACGAGAGCTTTATGAAAGACAATATCGAAGCAGGTAAGGCTTTTTTAGAAACTTTGGAACCTCCTTATGTGCTCAAGGCAGACGGATTGGCAGCCGGAAAAGGAGTTTTAATTATTAACGATTTAGAACAGGCCAAAGCAGAACTATCAGAAATGTTGCTCAACCAAAAGTTCGGAGGAGCAAGTGCTAAGGTGGTAATCGAAGAGTTCCTCGACGGAATTGAATTGAGTTGTTTTGTACTTACGGATGGTAAAAACTATAAAATTCTCCCTACCGCCAAAGATTACAAACGAATCGGAGAGGGCGACACCGGATTAAACACTGGTGGTATGGGAGCTGTGTCACCGGTTCCGTTTGCGGATGAAGTTTTGATGAAGAAAATCGAAGACAAAATCGTAAAACCAACTATTCAAGGACTTCAAAACGAAAATATCGATTACAAAGGATTTATCTTTATCGGGCTTATCAAAGTAAAAGACGAACCTTATGTAATTGAGTACAATGTGAGAATGGGTGACCCTGAAACTGAGGTCGTAATTCCACGGTTGAAAACGGATTTAGTAGAACTTTTCCTTGCTTTGAAAGAACAAAATTTGGATAAGCTAGAACTAGAAGTTGACCCACGAAGTGCTACCACAGTAATGGTTGTGTCGGGTGGATATCCAGAAGATTACGAAAAAGGAAAAGAAATTTTTGGTCTTGAGAACATACAAGATTCGATTGTCTTTCATGCAGGAACAAAATTTGATAATGATAAAATTGTTACCAACGGAGGTCGAGTGTTGGCATTCACTTCTTTCGGTAACGATTTTAGAGAAGCCTTAATAACTTCTTATCAAAATATAGGAAAGATACATTTTGACAATATGTATTACAGAAAAGATATAGGGTTTGATTTATAAGGTTTGTGATCAAAAATTCCTAACTCAAGCAAACCTTTAATAAGTATATGACAAAAACATTTTCATTTGATGTAATTTCAAGAACCCTTACTCACATTGGGAGATATTTCTTGATGTTGAAAGAGGTTTTTGTGAAACCTACTAAACCTTCGGTAATGAGGCAGCTCATTCTGAAGGAAATCGATGATTTAATCATTGGTTCACTCGGCATTACGATGTTTATTTCGTTTTTTGTGGGTGGGGTTGTGGCCATTCAGATGGCATTGAACCTTACCAATCCGCTTATTCCTAAGTTTTTAATAGGTTTCGCTACCAGACAATCGGTAATTTTGGAATTTGCCCCGACTTTTGTGTCAATTATTATGGCAGGAAAGGTAGGGTCGTTTATTACTTCAAGTATAGGAACCATGAGAGTGACTGAGCAAATAGATGCGTTGGAGGTAATGGGAGTGAATTCCCTCAATTATTTGGTTTTCCCAAAGATAGTAGCCATGCTTTTATATCCTTTTGTGATTGCTTTAGGAATGTTCTTAGGGATTTTTGGAGGATTTTTAGCAGGAGTGTACGGAGGGTATACTTCATCAGATGAGTTCATCTATGGACTTCAAGATTCCTTCATTCCGTTTCACGTAGTGTATGCCTTTATAAAGACTTTTATTTTTGCGATGATTTTGGCTACGATTCCGTCTTATCACGGTTATTATATGAAAGGAGGAGCTCTCGAAGTAGGTAAAGCAAGTACGACAGCATTTGTTTGGACAAGTGTGGTGGTGATTTTAGTCGATTATATAGTAACCCATTTACTTTTGAACCAATGATAGAAATCAAAGACGTAAAAAAATCATTTAACGGAACAGAAGTTTTAAAAGGAATTTCGGCTGTTTTTGAAACCGGAAAAACCAATCTTATTATTGGTCAAAGTGGATCGGGAAAAACCGTATTGCTTAAATCTCTGTTGGGTATTCACACTCCCGATAGCGGAATCATTTCGTTTGACGGAAGAATTCTTTCGGATTTATCTAAAGACGAACGAAGAGAGCTCAGAACCGAAATCGGAATGGTTTTTCAAGGAAGTGCTTTGTTTGACTCTATGACGGTAGAAGAAAACGTTGGATTTCCTTTAAAGATGTTTACTAAAAAAACAAGTAGACAAATCAAAGAACGTGTAAATTCGGTTCTAGAACGTGTAAATATCGTTGATGCCAACAAGAAAAAACCTTCTGAAATCTCTGGAGGGATGCAAAAAAGGGTAGCCATTGCCAGAGCTATCGTAAACAACCCTAAATATTTGTTCTGTGACGAACCCAATTCCGGTCTTGACCCTAAAACCGCTATCGTAATCGATAATCTGATTCAGGAGATTACAAAAGAGTATAACATGACGACCGTTATCAATACTCACGACATGAACTCCGTTTTGGAAATAGGAGAAAATGTGGTTTTCTTAAAAGAAGGAGTATTAGCATGGAAAGGAAATAAAGAAGAAATTTTAACTACAGACAACGAAGCTGTCGTTGAGTTCGTATACTCATCTAATCTGTTTAAAAAAGTTAGGGAGAGTCTCATTAAGTAGAATGTTCTTTATTCTGTTGCAGAATGAAAACCAAAGCTCTTGTCATAAATACCGTAAAATATCAAGACAAGTCTTTAGTCGTAAAGTGCTTTACGTTATCAGACGGTTTGGTTTCGTTTTTCGTGCGAGATGCTTTTTCGAGTTCCGGGAAGTCGGTCAAAAAAGCAGCCTATTTTCAGCCTTTGACCTTGTTGGAGATAGAATTCAAACCGAAAAACCGAAATACACTTTCTTACTTTTCGAATATAAAACCTCATGTTTATCAATCTATTGCTCACGATATTGCCAAAAGCACTATGGTGATGTTTTTATCGGAGGTTTTTAATGCTGCCATAAAAGAAGAAACCAAAAACGAAGACTTGTTTCTGTTCTTGGAAACCGCTTTGCTTTGGCTTGACCAAAACGATGATATTGCAGACTTCCATTTGGTGCTTTTGCTCGAAATGACCAAATTCTTAGGGTTTTATCCAAGTGCTTCCAAAGAAGACTTTTTTGAAATGATAGAAGGTGTTTTTGTACCGTTAGAGTCGAATAGTTGTCTTTCTAAACAAGAATCAGACTGGTTCAAAGTGTTGTTGAGCAAAAAAATTCATATGCCCGAAAAGACTTTTACGCACTCTCAAAGAAGACACCTATTGGATATTCTGATGGATTACTACTCCATACATATAGAAAACTTCCGCAGACCGAAGTCGTTGGAAGTTTTAAAAGAAGTTTTTTCGAATTGATTTTTATGCTGTCAACGCTTCTTTAATGCGTTTCAATGCTTCTGTTAGGACTTCCTCGCTAGTTGCATACGAAAGGCGAATACAATTTGCATTTCCGAAAGCTTCTCCCGTAACCACAGCTACGTGAGCTTCTTCTAGCAAATACATCGCTAAATCTTCGCTGTCTTTGATTTGTTTTCCTTTCAGTGTTTTTCCGAAATACCAAGAAACATCAGGGAAAGCATAGAAAGCTCCTTCTGGAACGTTGGTTTTTACATTCGGGATGTCTTGTAAAAGACCAATTACTAAATCTCTTCTCTTGTGGAATTTTTCTACCATATAGCGAATGTCTTTCGGGTTAGCCAAAACAGCAGCAATAGTAGCTTGTTGCGCTATGGAATTTGCTCCACTAGTGATTTGCCCTTGCATTTTCGTACAAGCTTTAGCAATAAATTCCGGAGCTCCGATATATCCGATTCTCCATCCGGTCATCGCAAATGCTTTAGATACTCCGTTTACGGTGATAGTTCTGTCATACATACCGTCAACAGAGGCCATAGAACAGAAATTGCCCGTAAAGTTGATGTGTTCGTAGATTTCGTCTGATACGACAAAAATATTTGGGTGTTTTTTCAATACTTCAGCCAAAGCCGTAAGTTCTTCACGGTTGTAAACCGAACCACTCGGATTACAAGGAGAGCTGAACATAATCATTTTGGTTTTCGGAGTAATGGCTTCTTCTAATTGTTTCGGAGTAATTTTAAAATCCGATTCTACCGAAGTAGGTACAATTACAGGAACACCCTCTGCCATTTTGACGATTTCAACATAGCTTACCCAATACGGAGCCGGTAAAATACACTCATCTCCAGGGTTCAAAAGTACTTGTGCCGTGTTGAATAACGATTGTTTAGCCCCCGTAGAAACAACAATCTGCGAGGCTTTATAATCGAGGTTGTTATCTCTTTTGAATTTTTTAGAAATCGCTTCGCGGAGTTCTGCATATCCATCTACAGGTGGATAAGTGCTATAATTTTCGTTAATGGCTTTTATAGCTGCTTCTTTTACAAAATCAGGGGTGTTGAAATCAGGTTCCCCTAAACTAAGACTGATAACGTCTTTTCCTTGGGCTTTCAGTTCTCTTACTTTAGCAGCCATAGCCAAAGTCTGCGAAACAGAGAGATTGTTAATTCTATCTGATAACAAATGGTTCATAAAATTATGCGATTACCGGTTTTTGTCCTAGTTCTTTTAAGTGTTTGAAGTGAGCCGCAATAGCCTCTCTAGTGGTTTGGAACTCGTAATAAGGTAAGTTGCATTCTTTTGCTGTTTGTTTTACGATTTCCGCTATTTTTCCATAGTGAACGTGACTGATATTCGGGAAAATGTGATGCTCAATTTGGTGATTTAAGCCACCTGTAAACCAGTTTACAAGCTTGTTTTTCGGAGCAAAGTTAGCTGTTGTATAAAGTTGGTGAATAGCCCAAGTGTTTTCGATTTCACCGTTTTCGTTCGGAACAGGATTTTCAGTGGCCGGAACAACGTGAGCTAATTGGAATACAACACTGAGAATTAATCCAGCGGTGTAGTGCATTACAAAAAAACCTAGGAGTACTTTCCACCATACGATTCCTAGTAGCATCGGGATGACTAACCAAATAGAGAAATAGATGATTTTTGTAATCACAAGAACTGTCCATTGAATTACCGGGCTTTTGAACTCTCCGTAAGACAATTGTCTTTTCAGATAGCGTTTCATCTGTAAGAAATCTGTTGTGATAGCCCAGTTGAACGTTAGTAATCCGTATAAAAACACAGAATAGTAATGTTGGAATTTATGGAAGCGTCTCCATTTTGCCTCTTTCGTAAAACGGATGATTTTTCCGGCATCCAAATCTTCGTCGTGCCCGTGAATGTTGGTATAAGTGTGGTGCAACACGTTGTGTTGAACTTGCCAGTTATAAACGTTTCCTGCCAAAATATAGATGCTGGAACCCATGAATTTATTCACCCAGCTTTTAGATGAATAAGAACCGTGATTTCCATCGTGCATTACGTTCATTCCGATACCTGCCATTCCGACACCCATAATGATGGTCATTAAAAGTTGTGTCCAAGCAGGAATGTCAAGCGATAATATCAAGAAATAAGGGCCCAAGTAAAGAGCAAACATGATGAAAGCCTTCAAGTGCAACTTCCAGTTTCCTGTTTTTTTAATATTGTTTTCTTTAAAATAATTGTTTACCCGAGTGTTTAAAGTTCTAAAAAACTTCATAGGATCTTGTCGGGAAAATGTGGGAGTAATTTGCATTTAAAATAGTGATTATTAATAATAAAATTATGTGCCAAAGATACGGATATAAACGCAAAATGATGTTAAATATTTCAAACAGTATATTTTTTTATTTTTTTGTTTGGAATTTCCGAAATATGCGTATATTTGCAACCTCATTTTGATACAAAATCCAATTGCAGCGGGCGTGGTGAAATTGGTAGACACGCCAGACTTAGGATCTGGTGCCTCACGGTGTGAAGGTTCGAGTCCTTTCGCCCGCACAAACAAAAAGCCTCAACGAAAGTTGAGGCTTTTTGTTTTTATACATTCATAAGTTCAATTTCTTTGCCAATATACACCAAAGTCTTTTGAGTTACAACAAATCCCATGTCATGTAAGACATTCGCATAGTTCTGGAGTTGAAGTTTGTATTTCTCTTCTTTTTTACCTGTTTTGTAGTCTAATAATAATGCTTGATGGTTAGGTTTCAGCACCACTTTATCCGGTTTTAAAGTAGCATTTTGACAAATCAAAGTTCGCTCATTAAAGATTTTGTATTCCGGGTTAAAAAAATCTGTCAGCTCCGGATGGAAGACAATATTCGTGATCGTATTCTGAATATCTTCTTTTTGTTCAAGAGTTATCAATCCGTTTTCGACAGCTGTTTGAATCGCTTTTTCGATATCTTTTTGAGAAGTGATGAGAGACAAAACTTCGTGAACAGTATTCCCGAATTCGATAGATTCTCTCGTTTTGTCGTTCCACATTAAGGCTTCGCGAGTGGCAATTTTTATGTTTTTAGCATCAAAATTCTCAGCTGTTATTTTAATAATACTACGGTTTTGTACTTCTTTCTTAATAGTAGAAACTCGAGAGCTATTTCCGAATTCGTAACTGTGTTTTTCAGGCAAAAACACATTTTTACTTATTAAGTAGCGAATGAAAAACGACGCCATAGTATTGCCTTTCGGTTGATTGTTTTTATTCAAATCCATTTTCGAAAGGATATAAAGCTGTTCTTCAGCTCGAGTGAGCGCAACGTAAAGAATGTTAATGTTGTCGAGAAGTTCTTCTTGTGTTTTTTGATTATAAATTTTTGAGGCGCTCTTCGAATATTTTTCAACGGTTTGACCGTTATCGACAAGCACTTTCGGAAGTTCGATTTCTTCAAAATCGTTTTCCACCCAAAGCTTGTCTTTAGGTCCGTGAGAATAATTTTCGTCAGCAAAAGGCAAAATTACAACAGGAAATTCCAAACCTTTTGATTTGTGAATGGTCATGATTTGAATGGCATTCCCGTCTGGTGATGGGATGCTCAACTTTCCGCAATTTTCTTTCCAATAATTCAGAAAATCATCGATAGTAGCCTGTTTTTTTAGGTTTTGTTCTAATACGATATCCAAAAAGGTCTGAACATAAATATTACTTTTTTCTTTTACGAAAGTAGAAATAATGATTTCAACAGCTTCATACAACGATTTTCGTCTGATTTCTTCAAAAGAAAAATCAAATCCAAACAAGCTCAACCAATTTTCGAAAGCTTTTTCATCCGAAGTATTTACGCCTTGTTTCAAGAAATCATGCATCGGAATAGCAAGCTCTAAATGCGTTCCGAGATAATACAAGAATCCTGCCTTAGCTTGGTTGTTTCGCTTGTTTTTTAGGTATTCCAAAAGGTTAACCAGGAAAATCACGTCATCAGAATTGGCAATCAAAAGCGTTTCCGATGAAATAATCGGGATGTTGTTTTCCGTAAGATAGTTAGCAACGAGTATTCCTTTATTTTTCTTTCTGACCAAAATCACTATTTCTCTGTACGAAAAACCATCGGCAACCACCTTTTGAATTGTTGCTACGATTTTTTTCAGATACCGTTCGTCTGTGGTTTCGTCATCAACCATAGGATTTTTTACATCTAAAAACGAAAGGTTTACGTAACCCCCTTGTTTCGCATTTGTTTTTTGAGAACTATGCTCATAAAGGTTTTTATAACTTTCGTCTGTAAACTCATGGGCTAAAAACTTAAACAACTCGTTGTTGAACTCAATGATTTCGGAATAGCTTCTGTAATTCGTTTCCAGATTATAAACTTCAACATCTGTATTTTTAAACGGAATATCTTTCTCAGAAAGTCGGATGAATTGCTCTGCTTTCCCGCCCCTCCAGCGATAAATCGACTGTTTCGGGTCCCCCACAATCATTAGTGAACCCGGCTCACCGTAATCATTTTGCCCGGAAAGGGAATTTTCGATAAGTGGAATCAGATTTTCCCACTGCATTTGTGAGGTATCCTGAAACTCGTCAATGAAAAAATGAGTATATCGATCTCCGAGTTTTTCGTAGATAAACGGAGCAGGCTGATTCTGAATTTCGTTGTGAATGATGTTGTTGAACTCCGAAATAGAGAGCATGTTTTGATCTTGTTGCAAACGCAAAAGCTCTTGATTTACGGTATTCAAAACGGAGAGCGGAGTCAAATTTTTCAAGAAAGCTTTATAAAAGAACAGCTTTCCGGTTTGAGCATTAATTCTTTTGAGAGCCTCCAAAACGTCCAAAGCAATTTCGTCTATCAAGTCTTTTTGGCTTTGAGGTACGGATTTGGCATAACGCTCCTCAGGATTTTCTAATCGTTTGTAATGAGTGACGTTGATTTCGAATTTTCCTTGAGAAATTTTCACAAATAAATTAGGAACATAACTTTTGGTAAAAGAAGTATGTTCAATTCCTTTATCGGATATTACTTGTAAAATAGCTTTGGCGGTATAAGTGATTTCGCTTTCTAAGTCAGAGCAGATTTTATAAATACGTTGTTTAATTTTTAGGAATTCAGCTATGGTTTTGTCTTTAAAAACCGAAACTTCCGAACGGTGGTTTTCGTTCGTAAGCATGGAGCTGATTTCCAAGAAATCTCGTGTAATGTTCCACGATTTATCCTCATCTGCTTTTTCGGTTGTGAAATCAACCAATAGTTTAGTCAAGTTTTCGTCTTCACCGGCTTGAGCAATCACAGCATCTACCGCTTCAGACAATAAACTTTCTGTGTCTAATGACACTTCAAACGAAAGAGGCAAATCTAAATCTAAAGCAAACGAACGAATGACACGATGGGTGAACTTATCGATAGTGGATATATCAAAAGAAGCATAGTTGTGAATGATGTTTTTAATAATCCGCTTTGATTTATCACGAATTTCAATCGGACTTTTTTTGATTTCAACAGCTATGTCAGTCAGCATTCCGGCTACTTTGTCGCTCGGATTGTCTTTAGTGAATTCTGATAAAGTAGAGACAATACGAGACTTCATCTCTTCGACAGCCTTGTTAGTGAAAGTGATGGCCAAAATGTTTTTATAGGCATCATCTCGTTGGGCTGCCAAGATGATTTTCAGATATTCTTTTACCAGTGTATAAGTTTTCCCGGATCCTGCCGAGGCATTGTATATCTCAAAAGCGTTTTTTTTCAACGAGAATAGGAATTTAGGTTGATTTCTAAAGAGTTGAAAACTTCAACTCTCAAAGGCTAAAATAGTTAAATTATTTGTCTTTGAGAGCTAATTTTCTGAGCAATGCTGTGCTCATGCTGTCGGTATACATTCCGTAAGCTGTTACTAAAATACCTTTTACACCATCTTTTGAGCGAATGCCATAAACAGTAGCCTCATCACTTGGGTTAGAATCTCCTTCATAACGATACACCTGAACAATCTCGAAATCATCAACGTTGTATTTGTCTAACCCACAAACAAGACAATTCTCATCTAGGTTGAAATCTACTGTGAATCCTTCTTTTCTGAGGTTTTCTATAGCCACAGAGGCTGATGCATATTTGTACTCGATTTTTGACATAACCCACAAGTTTTAGATTTTGCATAAAGTTACGGAAAATATGTGTATTAGCTCTGTAATTCTTTCAGAATTAAAATTAAAATCCCTTAAATTGGTTTTTTTTAACTTCGTGTAAACGAACGTTTCATATAAATTGTGTAACTTTGAAGAATCAAAAATTAACTCAAAATAGATGAATTATGGCTTTTGAATTACCACAATTACCGTATGCATATGATGCCTTAGAGCCTCATATTGATGCAAGAACGATGGAAATCCATCATACAAAACATCACAATGCTTATACTACCAATCTGAACAATGCTATCGCAGGAACAGATATGGAAGGTAAAACTATCGAAAATATCCTTATTAATCTTGATAAAAGTAATGCAGCAGTAAGAAATAACGGGGGGGGTTACTATAACCACAATCTGTTTTGGACTGTTATGTCTCCGAACGGAGGCGGAGAGCCAAAAGGGGAATTGATGGCTGCTATCGAAAGAGATTTCGGTTCTTTTGACGAGTTTAAAGAAAAATTTGCGAAAGCTGCTGCTACACAATTCGGTTCAGGATGGGCTTGGCTTTGTGTACACAAAGGAGGAAAATTAGAAATCTGTGCTACTCCAAACCAAGATAATCCGCTTATGCCGGGGGTAGGTTGCGGAGGAACTCCGATCCTTGGTCTTGATGTTTGGGAACACGCTTATTACCTAAACTATCAAAACAGAAGACCGGATTACATCCAAGCTTTCTTCAACGTGATTAATTGGGAAGAAGTAACCAGAAGGTTTGCAACAGAAAAATAATCCCTTATAATAAAAGACCTCAATTTGAGGTCTTTTTTTTTATACTTTTACGACCCTTTGGAACTCCTTTACGAATGCTGGAAATACTTTATCAAGACGACAATATCGTAGCTATCAACAAACCTCACGGACTTTTGGTGCACCAATCTCCGATAGCCAGAGATGCTGAGGAATTTGCGCTACAGATGCTACGCAATCAGCTAAACAAAACGGTTTATCCGTCACATCGGCTTGACCGAAAAACTTCAGGAGTTTTGGTTTTTGCATTAGACAAAGCTACCGATAGCATTATGCAGCAGAAATTTCAGAACCGAGAGGTCGAAAAGAAATACCTGGCTTTGGTCAGAGGTTT
>Ga0209075_1001116_pt1 | contig 25632 bp, 16 predicted proteins | sample Stecom2011_FD_187523 | JGI IMG/M metagenome (GOLD analysis project Ga0209075, IMG submission 187523) | Agricultural soil microbial communities from Utah to study Nitrogen management - Steer compost 2011 (SPAdes) (version 2) | ecosystem: Environmental > Terrestrial > Soil > Agricultural land...
AGGGGGTGCCGTTGACGGTCAAGGTGACGGTGTCGCCCTCTTGTACGTCGCCCCCGGTGGTGCCGGTGATGGGGATCTGCTGACCCAGTTCCTCGGCGCTGATGATGTCATCGGCGGTGATGTTGGCCTCCAAGCTGATGCTGGCGGTGACGGGCTCAACAGGTTCAATTGGCTCTGTCGGCTCAACTGGATCTGTGGGCTCTACCGGCTCTGTAGGTTCTACCGGCTCAGCAGGCTCGCTGGGCTCTGGGGGCTCAATTGGATCGGGTGACTCATTACGGGGAGTAAGGTCGCTCTCGCCGCGCGCTGTAACGGTGGCCTCAGCTAGGTTGTTAAACTCAAACAGTTGTCCATCGACAGACTCGCTAATGCGCTCGAGCTGGACCAAACTATGACTACCGTCGGAGCCGGCCTGACCTGCAGCGGGAGCCTCGTTGAGGATATCCAGAAGGTCTTCTTCACCACCCAACAACAGGTTATCGTTTTCATCGAGATTGGCTAGGATCTGGTCGAATCGGTCATCGAAGACACTGGCATTCTCAGCGGATGTTGCTGTTTCGGGCCAAATATCCGGGCTCATGGCGACATCGTGTGTGCCGTTTAAAGTGACAGCGGCGTTATCGCCAAAATCCAACTCAATACGGGTATTGGACTCGGTGACTAATTGCTCATTGGCTGCAATAACGTCGCCCACGGCTAACTCGCGAAGTGAGCCATCCTCTGCTCTAGCCCATGCTTTTCCTTGCAATACATTCACAGTTGCCGATTGAGTCGCCATGTTGTTCTCCAGTGCTAATCACATAAATACGGTATTTATACCGCTTGGTATAAATTTTTATGGATCACAGACTAGAGGGAATTCGACGACACCGCTATTGTACTTAAGTCCAATAGCGGTCGCATGGCAAAGCACAGAGAGGTCAAAGGAACGCTTTAGGGCCGTTTATGTTTGATCGCGGCTGATTAACAGTGCCAGCTGCATACGGTCGCGTACGCCCAGCTTGTCGAAGCAGGAGCTTAAATGCGCTTTAACCGTGCGCTCGGTGATGCCCAACAGGCGCGCCACCTCTTTGTTACTTTTACCGCTCGCTACCGCTTGAGCTACCGCGCGCTCGCGCATACTCAGCTGTTCGCCAACGGCGGGACGAGGCTTTGCTGGGGCCGAAAGCGCCATCAGCTCGCTCAGCAAGTGTCTACCAAGCCAAAAGCCATCGTATTCGATGGCGTTTTTTACCTGTATCAGCAGCTCTGGGGCCGCCAAAGCGTGTACGTAACCGCTAGCACCTAAAGCAATTATGCTGCGCGCTTCTTTAGCGGTTTCATTAAGCGTCATAGCAATAACTTTTGCCCCAGCGGCTAAAGCAACCTTTAAATGCTCGCGCCAAGGTCCGGCTAACACCAGCCAAACCAGTGTGCGATCATCAACCGGCAACTCGTTAGGTGGGCAATCCAAAAGCACGTTGGCATCGGCAATCGCCTTACGCCAGCGTGCAGAATCAATTTGTGAGGTCGAAACAAAAATTGACTGCATAGTTATTATCGTTCAGTTAACGCGTTTTGTTTGGCCCTAAGTATGGGCTTAAGCAGATAGGCTAACACGGTCTTCTTGCCGGTAATAATATCGACTTGCGCGGTCATCCCGGGAATGATTGGCAGCGCTTGGTCAAAGCCCGACTCGCGCGTGCGCACCCGCACGATGTAATAAGTTTGCTCTTGATCGTCGGTGACGGTGTCGGCACTGATGTGTTCTAGGTCTCCCAACAGCCCGCCGTAAACCGTAAAGTCATAGGCGGTTAGCTTAACCATCGCCTGCTGACCAGGGCGTAAAAAAGCTATGTCTTTGGGTGGAATTTTAGCTTCGATTAACAGCTGATCTCCGAGCGGTGTCATCTCTAACACCTCGCTGCCAGGTTGCACCACCCCACCCTCGGTGTTGATCAGCAACCGCTGCACAGTACCGCGTAAAGGGGCGCGAATATCGGCGTATTTAACTCGGTCGGCCAAACCAGTGCTGGCCTCGGATAAACTCGATAATCTCGCCAAGGTTTCGGACAACTGGCTGCGCCATTCATTTCTGGCAACTAAGTCCACCTCTTCGAGTTTATTTTGCGCCTCTAGGATGGACGATTGAATACGCGCCTGTTGCGCCGTAGCCTGCTCTTGTTCACCTTTGGCGTTCGAGGCATCGCGCTCTAAGCGTAAAATCTCGACCTCGGAGATAGCGCCACTGCCCAACAGTGGCCGAGTGACTTTTAACTCTTGGCTGGACAGCTCGTAAGCACGCGAGGCCTGAGCCAAGCGCGCTTGTATTTCGTTTAGCTCTGCACGCCTTTGCGTTAATTGTTGCCGAGCTTGCGATAGTTTTTGCTCTAGCTCGTTAAGGTTTGAGTGGTACAAAATAGTTTCATTTTTTACCACTCTGGGCTCGCTCTCACGCACCACATCGGGCATTTGTAAATCGCCGCCTTCGACCAGCGCTTGCAACCGCGCCGCGCGCGCCTGCAAAGTTAAGTACTGAGCGCGATTTTCCCGCAGGGTAGAGATAAACCGAGTCGGGTCAATTCGCATTAACAGCGCCCCTTGCTCGACCACCTGCCCCTCTCTGACTAAAATCTCTTGCACCACGCCACCGTCAAATGACTGTACAATTTGGGTGTGACTGGAGGGGATAACCTTGCCCTGACCGCGGGCGACCTCATCGATTTCGGCAAAACCGGCCCAAACAAACAGCGCCACTAAAATCAATAGCATGCTGTACAGTAAGCCCCGAGCACGCAGTGGCGCCTGCTGTATTCTGGCCCAATCGGCGTCCTCTACCCAGTCTTTACTGTGGCCTTGCGACGGCGTCATCCAGCGGTTAAAAATCTTCTCCAGCAACAGTCCAAACGGCCGGCCCAGTTTGTTAAGCCAACGACCCAGGCGATTAAAGTGTTTTTGCTCTAGGGTTTGGCTCATTATTTCGCCCTCCCGATCCTGCCCTGACGCAGCGCCTCAACCACTTGCTCCTTGGCGCCGTCGGCAACAATTTTTCCGCCATCAATAACAATAATACGGTCAACCATGGCCAGCAAAGAGTTGCGGTGGGTAATGACCAACATGGTTTTATCGGCAGCAAATTGCATCAACCGGCGTTTAAGATCTTCCTCGCTGGTGTGGTCCATGGCGCCGGTGGGTTCATCCAGCAACAGAATCGGCGGGTCGTTTACCAAGGCTCGGGCAATGGCCACCGCTTGACGCTGACCGCCCGATAACAACTCGCCGTGTTCACCGACGGGCATCGACAAGCCCTGCGGGTGGGCATTAATAAAACTGCCCAAACCAGACAGCTCAATAACCTGCAGTAGACGCTCGTCATCGATGCGCGGGTCGGCCATGGTGATGTTTTCGCGCAGCGAGCCAAGAAACAAATTAACATCTTGCGAGACGTAGCCGATGTTGTGGCGCAACTGCGCCGGGTCCAGCTGGTTAATATCGATATTATCAATCAATACTCGCCCTGCTGTGGGCGCGTAAAGACCGGCAATTATTTTTTCGATGGTGGTTTTACCCGAGCCGTTGCGGCCCAGAATGGCAACCTTCTCACCTGGGTTAATGCTAAAGCTCACATCCCTTAGTGCATGACGCTCATCTTGCGGGTAACTAAAGGTGACATTGTTAAACTCAACGCGCCCATCCAGCCTTGGCCGCGAGATCCACTGCGCTTGCTCGGGCCGCTCGATGGGGGTACTCATAATCCGATCAACGCTTTCAAGCGCGGTGGCCGCCTGATGGTACTGCATCATCAAGGCTGCGCTTTGGCCCACCGGCGCCATGATACGGGACGACAACATATAAGCCGCTATCAACCCACCTTGGGTAAGCTCGCCCTGGGTAATTAAATACACACCAACAATAATAATCGCCACGGCCACTAACTGCTGCACCCATACCGCCCCGTTAGTCACCGAGCCCGACAACAGCCGCATCTTAGTGGTGACGCGCGATAAAAATACTGTAGTGGACTCCCACAGGTTTTGCATTTTGCCTTCGGCGCCCAGGGTTTTTAAGGTTTCAAGGCCGCTGAGGCTCTCTACCAACACCGCGTTGCGGTAGGCGCTGGCCTCCATGCTGCTTAAAGAAAGCTCGTGCATTTTTGCCTGCACGGCAGCGGCGTACAAAAAGCACACTAGTACACCGACGGCAATGGGCAGCACCATCCACCAAGACGTTAACAGCCCTACGATAATACTGAACAGCACGACAAACGGCAGATCAATAAATGCCACCACCACACTGGAGCCTATAAAGTTGCGCACCGACTCAAACGCTTGTAAGCCCGCCGCGTAAGAGCCAACCGATGTGGGCCGCTCGGTCATGCGCATGCCCAATACGCGGGCCATAATAGCGGCAGACAAGGTGATATCGATGCGACTTGCTGCCAGATCGACAAACCAAGCTCGCACCATTTTTAAACAGACATCGGCGCACAGCACAATGGCCACACCCGAGGCCAGCACCCACAGGGTCTCGATGGCAAAGTTAGGCACTACACGATCGTACACATTCATCACAAACAACGGCATCGCCAACGCAAACACATTTATCATAAAGGCGGCCAACAGCACGTCGCGGTACAAACCCCGATGCGCTTTAATAACCTGCCAAAACCAATGGCCTTTAATGGTTTTGTGTATATCGGCGTTGCGGGCACTAAATTGCAGCCGCGGACGGGCGTAGATCACCCGGCCGCTGTAACGGGCCGCTAGATCGCCAAGAGATAACTGCACTTGAGTTTGTGGTAAATCGGGAAAGACAACCGTCGCTTGATCGCCTTCGATAGCCAGCAACACGCACGCTTGACTGTCGTTTAACAGCAAAATTACCGGCAGCAACGATGGGTTGATATCGCTCAGCGCACGGCGCGCCAGCCGACTGCTAAACCCGGCGCGACGCGCAGCGCGCTCAAACAACGAAGGCGGTAATTGCTCGCGCTGTAAAGGCAAGCCGGCCAACAGTGTTGAGCCTGAAACATTTACGCCGTGTACACGGGACAAGATCAGTAAACACTTTAGCAGTGGACCACCGCGCAACGAGGCGCGAACCGCCTCGTCAGCTTTATCACTCATACAATACTGAGTCCCTATATGGTTAGCGCCCGAGCCCGGCAAAACCGCGCTGGGGTTATCATACCGCTATTTATTATTGTAAATGTCGTACGATAACCTCAATCCGATCTGTGGTTGGGCGCACCACAGTATCGGCTGACGTCTGCGTTGGCACTACTATAACCTGCCCGGCGTCGATACCGTTAATCACCAAATAATCGCGCACCGCGGTTACCCGCGCCGCCGCTAACGATACCTTAACTTGGCTCGGATTATCGCTGGCCAATTGGCCGCTGATCTGCACCTCTGCAACACGCCCCGATTGCCCACCGTAACGTGTGATCAACTGCTCGAGCTGATCCATCGCCGAGCTTGTTAACACCGAGCTATTAGAGGCAAACAAATCATCGGCCTGGTAGGTAATGATATTATTCAGTAAATCGCCACGGGTAAATGCTTGCGGCGACAATGCCGGACAAGCGGCCGAGGGCTCGACGTCAATATTGGCCAAATCCTCGCTTAAATCTGCGGCTAAAGGCACATCGTCCGAGGCAATACCCAGCGCCGTTAATAATTTACCCATCGACTCGAGTACTTGCGCATGGGCAATGTTTAGCTCATGGCTGCCGTTTACGTAAGCGCGGCTCGATTGAAAGTATTCGTTCTCGGCATCGAGCAAATCCAGCAAGGTACGCTGGCCGATATGAAACTGCTCTGAGTAAGCGCGCCTTACCCGATCGCTGGCCTCGCGGTGCTGCTCCAACGAGTTTAAACGCTCCGCCAAACTGCGGTTATTGTTGTAGGCAATTTGCGAGGTTTGGCGCAAGTTAATGCAAGCCAGATCGCGTTGATCTTTAGCGCTATTGACCTCGGATAAAGAGCGTTTTACCGCAGCCCGATCGGAGCCACCGCTGAATAGATTGTACGTCAAGGCTAACTCAACGGCGCTTTCATCGCCAAAATCATGGGGATCAAAACGGTCGTCAAAAACACTTAAGTTTTGCTGGGTACCGTAACGGGCACGCAGCTCGAGGCGGGGGTAATAACCCGAGCGCTGAGTGCGCACCGAGGCCTGCGCCGAGGCGATGTTTTTAATGGCGGCATGAAAGTTGGGGTTGCCCTGATAGGCGGCGTACAGCACCTCTTTGATCGATTCTGGCAACGGCTGCGAGCGCAAATCGCTGGGCACTAAATGCTGCGGCGGTAAGTCGCCTACAATGCGCAAATACTTAGCGGTAACATCGTGCAAATTGGCCGCCTCGACAAGCAGGTTAGACTCCGCCAGCGCCACGCGCCCTTCCACCTGATCGAGATCGGCACGGCGCCCTACACCTTGGTTAACTCGGTCGACAATTTGATTTTTAACATTCAAATGCTCTTGATAATTAGCCCGTGCCAAGGCCAACAAAGTGCGGTAACGCTGCAGATCCTCGGCAATTTCAAACGACTCGAGGGCCAGCTCATTCACAGTGCCAAGCAACTCTAAATAACGTACCTGACGCGCGCTGTCCAAGCGGTCGACCTCGCCGGTGACACGAAACCCGTCAAACAACATTTGGGTCAGCGAGATTTCGGCTCGGTTAATACTGTAATCGCCACGGCCGTCGTAATCGCGGCGCTGTTTACCGGTGGTGGCGGTTACATCCAGCGAGGGCAGATAACGACCGCGAGCACCGGCGACATTGTGGGTTGCAGCCTGATAGGTATGCCAAGCGGCTTGTACCTTGGGGTTATACTCAAGCGCTTTAAGCACCACCTCGCGGCTCGACGTGCCGGCCTCAGCCTTAGTCTCGGAGCGGTTAATAGCGGTGTTATCGGTGGCAGCCGGTGCATCGTTAGCAGCTTGAGCGAAGCTTATCGTGCTCAGAGCGGCAAGCCAGAAACCCGTCAATAAGCGCGTAAAGTGTCCCGTTTTACGTAGGGCGAGTTGCATTGAATATCCCTCAATGAAGTTATCAGTATCAATACGTCAATAGATAAAAACGACAGCCTAAAGGCTGTGCAAACATTTTTATTTAGCGAATCACCTCTCGGTGCCATAAAAACAAGACTGGCCGTTTTTGCGCGGCAAGCTCTGGCGCCAAAAGTGCGACAGGCGTCACACATTGGGATTCGGGCGCCGATATTACTTTAAAAATGGAATAAAGATCAAGAGAAACCTATCATTTACTTATAAGAACTGGCTGTTAGACAAGCACCTTGATATAACCCAATTGATAAATAAAGCCCAGCAGCGGTCAAAAGGGACTCTGGATAAAGGATGGGTATAACAAAAAGCGGGCTGGCCGTGTGTGCAAACACCCGCGGCGGGCGCGGGTGTTTGAGGTGGTTTAGGGCAGCTCGTAGCGATCGATAATATCGCGCACCAAGCCGCTGCGGACAATGTCGTCGCGCTCAAAACGATGCACGTACACAGAGTTAACGCCATCGAGCTTATCGATGGCGTCGGCTAAGCCGTTACAGCCGCGCACATCACTTTGCTGGGTATCGCCGTTAATCACTACTTTGCAGTCCTCCCCGATACGGGTTAAAAACATTTTCATTTGTGTCGGTGTGGTGTTTTGCGCTTCGTCTAACACCACAAAGGTGCGGTTATTAAAGGTTTTACCGCGCATAAACGCCAGTGGCGCGGCGACGATGCGGCCGTGGCGCAAGCAGTAATCGACGGTCCCAGTGCCGAGCCTTTCATTTAAGATATCGCGAAACGCATCGATATAAACCGAGAATTTCTCATCGAGGGCACCGGGCAAAAAGCCCAGCTGTTCTCCGGCCTCCACCGCCGGGCGGGTCAGTATAATGCGCTCGATACGGCCAGACTCCAGCGCCTCGGCCGCTAAAGCACCGGCACAGTAGCTTTTACCGGTTCCGGCAGGTCCAGTGCCAAAGGTTAAATGGTGGGTTTTGATGGCGTCGATGTAGCGTTGTTGGGCTGGGGTTTGCGCCACTAAAGAGTGTGACGAGCGCTGTGGGCTGTAAGCGGTTTCGAGCTGTTGTGAGCGGGTTTTTATCTCGACGATATTGCCGTCCTCGCGGCGTTGTTTGCGGGCCGATTTACCCCGCCTTCGTGACGTTTTAAAGCTGCCGTCGTCTAAGGGATCGTAGTGCCGAGATTTGCGCTTTGTGTGAGATCTTTTCGCCATGGGTATTATCCTTGTCAAGTCAAAGTAAACACCGGCGCATCGCGTAACTTAGCAGCGGTTCACCACCGCAGCGATGGGCCTGACCAGATTGCGCGAAGAAAAATCACTCCTGTAGTCGATGAATTGATAACCCGAGCAATACAAAGTGTGTTTGGGTCTTGATCAAACCACAATATAGGCTCTCACCGCTCATACTATGCTCTAGCAGAGGGGTGGTCAACGTGACCTTAAAACCCTTGGGTTTGACAAAACACTTATCCAGGCAATGTTAAATGCATTTTAATAATGCTTAAGGCAGGCGTGTGGCGGGGTCTTGGCCGTAAAAGGCGACGTAATTTCGGTATACAGAGGGGTAGGCGTTGGCCAGCACATTGGGTAGCTCAAAAAACACTTCGCTGGTGACGGCGACAAACTCAGCCGGACTGGTTGCCCCGTAGCGGTCGATCTCTGTGTGCTCGCCGTGGGCTACCTTAGCGCACAGATCTTCAAAAGCGATGCTAAAGCTGGCGCTCCAGTCGGCTACCGACATACCGGCGCGCAGGGGCGGAAAACCATCAGCGGCGCCACTGAGCATATCGAGTTTGTGCACAAACTCATGAATCACCAGGTTGTGCCCATCGATCACACCGGCTCTAACGGTTTCATCCCACGCCAACACCACACCGCCTCGGGCCCACGCTTCGCCGGCCAAATGGCGCTCTACTTTGTGTGCCACGCCGCTGGCGTCTAGTTGGGTTCGCTGGGTTTTAAATGCCGCCGGGTACACCAGGATCGAGCGCCAACCACGGTACCACTGAAGGCCCAAGTTTAAGATCGGCAAACAAGCTTGCAAGGCAATCAGTAGGGCCATGTTGCCGGTCAGCACTAGCCCTTGAATGCCGACAAAGTCTTTCTCGTGCATAAACACAATGGCCAGTCGACGTAGGCGCGCCAGCTCGTGGTCGCTTAAGCCCTGCAATAAGGGCAACTGTTGCAACACTTGCTGCCAGTCGCGCTCATCGATGGGGTGGTTGCGGATAATACGCCGCTCACGCCACTGGCGGTACCAAGTAAACATATTAAGGCTCTTTTTTAGTGCTCTGGCTCACCCACCCTTTTACACCGCTGGGAACTGGCGCCGCTTTGCGGCGCTTGCCAATATTTTTTTGATCGCGCAAACGCTTTTTAACTCTGTCGCTGCCCTCTTTTTTTGCGTTTTTGGGGTTATTTTTTAAGGTTTTTTTGCCGGCTGCCTTACCCGAGCTTTTTACCTTTTTAGGGCCGCGATAACGTGCCACTAAGCCATCAACTTGGACAAATTTTGCCGCTGCGCCTAGATGCTGCTCGACGTCGGCCATCAGGTCCCAGGTTTGTGCCGTCACCATCGACAACACGGTACCACTGGCACCGGCCCGGGCGGTGCGGCCAGCGCGATGCACAAAGCTTGGCACGTTGTAGGGTAAATCGGCATTGATGATCAGGTCGATGCCATCGACATCCAATCCCCGTGCGGCCAAATCGGTGGCCACTAAAATCGAGCACTGGCCACTGCTAAAACGCGCCATTACCTGTTTGCGGATTTTCGCCTCGACCTCCCCGTGCAACGCCAGTGTGCGCACATTGGCGCTGTCCATGGCACTGACGATGTCGTTCACCCGCTCGCGGGTGTTGGCAAAAATAACCGCGCGGCGAAACTCACGCTGCTGACACAAAGCGGCCAACAGCAAGCACTTGTGCGGCCAGTCGTCGGCAAGGATTTTCTCTTGCGCCATAGCGCTACTGACTTGGGTAATATCAATGCGCTGTAAAGTGTCGGGGTTGGTCATTGCTAACAACAACTGGCCCAAACCTTTGGCCCGCAAAGTGGCCGAGTACAACAGGGTTTGGCGCTGCTCGGGGCAGGCTTTAGCAATGCGAGTGATGTCCTCAGAAAAGCCCATGTCCAAGGTGCGGTCGGCTTCATCCACCACCAAGAACTCGAGCTTGGATAAATCCGCCAACTGCGCGCCTACAAACTCGGCCATGCGCCCCGGGGTGGCCACCAAAAGATCGGCGTCGCCGATCAGCTCGCGCTGGGCCGCTTTGCTGTCGCCACCGGTTAGCGCCACTATGTTCACCATATCCCGCTCACACAGTTTGCGCGCCTCGGCCACAATCTGCCGTGCCAGCTCGCGGGTGGGGGTAAGTATCAAGCCACGGATGGCGCCACGACCGGTTTTGCGCGTTAACAGCAATTGCATCATAGGCAGCAAAAATGCCAGGGTTTTACCGCTGCCAGTGGGGGCGCACACGGCGACATCGGCGCCGTTGATCACCGCGACAATGGCCTCGGCCTGCACTGGGGTGGGCTCGCTAATGTCCAGTTGCGTCAGGGCAACTTGTAATCTTGGGTGTGTCAGTAAAGAGAAGGCTGCAGATTGACTCACGGTGAGACTCAACAAAGTAAACGCAAATCAAACGGTGCAACGCGCGTCGGTTTTATGTTGCACAGTCGGCGGCTAGCCCGCCCGATATGTGGTGTGTTAGCCGGCGGGCAGGGCCCACCGGCGTTAAACTTACAGCGATGAAACGATAGAGATCATAACACCTGCAGCAACCGCCGAGCCAATCACACCGGCCACATTGGGGCCCATCGCGTGCATGAGCAGGTGGTTTTGTGAGTTGGCCTCGAGGCCAACCTTGTTGGATACCCGCGCCGCCATCGGCACTGCCGAAACACCGGCCGAGCCAATCAGCGGGTTAACCTTATGCTTGCAAAACAAGTTCATAAACTTAGCCGTCAACACCCCCATCGCGGTGCCAATGGCGAACGCGATAATACCTAAGGCTAAAATGCCCAAGGTTTTAGGCGCAAGAAACTGATCGGCAGCAAGCTTTGAGCCCACCGATAAGCCCAAAAAGATAGTGGTGATGTTGATCAGTGCATGTTGCGCGGTATCGCTTAAGCGCTCCACCACACCACACTCACGCATCAAGTTACCAAAACAAAACATACCCAATAACGGCGCGGCACTGGGTAGAATTAACGCCACCAGAATCAGTAGTATCAGCGGAAAGACGATTTTTTCGCGCTTTGACACAACGCGCATTTGCTCCATGCGGATCTGGCGCTCGTGCTCGGTGGTTAACAGGCGCATAATCGGCGGCTGGATCAGCGGCACCAACGCCATGTACGAGTAAGCCGCAACGGCGATTGCGCCCAACAGCTCGGGGGCTAAAATACTCGCCACGTAAATGGCTGTGGGGCCATCGGCGCCACCGATAATACCAATGGCGGCGGCGTCTTGGATCGAGAAGTCGATCACCCCAGTAACCGATAAGCCCACCGCACCAAAGACGGTGGCAAAAATACCAAACTGTGCCGCCGCGCCCAAAAACAGCGTTTTGGGGTTGGCCAGTAGCGGACCAAAATCGGTCATGGCGCCCACGCCCATAAAAATAACCAAGGGCGCAACGCCACTGCTAATGGACACCACATAAAACGAATACAACATGCCATTGGCGTAGCCAAGATCCGTCGCCAAACGGTAAGCATCGGCCTGTAGCCCGGCTGGCGCTTGTTTGTAGGCCGCCGTTAACGCCTGTACCCCAGCGTCTGCGCTGGTGCCTAATAGCTGCCCAAACTGGGTCAAGATCTCGGGGTAACCCGAGGCCAGCGCGTTCTCTACCGCCGACAGCGACATGCCAGCTCCGGGGATGTTGGCCAAAATAGCACCAAAGCCAATCGGCACCAACAACAGGGGTTCAAAGCCTTTGCGAATTGCCAAAAACAGTAACAGCAACCCCACCAGCAGCATGATCCCTTGGCCCCAATCTAGGTGATGGATACCCGAGTCGAGCCACAGGCGTAAAAAGTTTTGCATAATTTTTGTTCCGACTTATTAAGCGATACTGAGCAGGCTGTCACCGGCGGTAACGGCGTCACCGGCTTGGACGTTAATCGATGCGATAGTGCCGGCGCGTGGGGCGCTGACCTCCGACTCCATTTTCATGGCCTCTAAAATCAGCAGAGTGTCGCCCTCCTCTACCTGCTGGCCCACCTCTACAGTCAGCTTACAAATTGTGCCGCCTAACGGTGCCGGCACCGGCTCGCCCGAGCTGGCCGCCGCTGTGCCAGGCGCTGCCGCTGCGCCAGCTACCGCGGCAAGAGCGGTAATATCGCCACCGTTGGATACCGCCACTGTGTACTGTTGGCCCGCCACCTCGACGGTGTAGACCTCATCGCCTGCCTCGGTGGTGGGTACGCTGCCTTCATTGCCAGTGGGCACCGGCTCAAAGGCATCGGGGTTATCACGGTTTTGCAAAAACTTGAGCCCAACCTGCGGAAACAGCGCGTAGGTTAAGACGTCGTCGATTTGGCCTTCGCCTGCGGTTAAGTTAATGCCCTTTTCTTTGGCTTGGCTTATCAGCTCATCGGTTAACGCTTGCAGCTCGGGGTTGATTAAATCGGCAGGACGGCAGGTGATCGGTTTGGCATCGCCCAGTACGCGTTGCTGCAGCTGGGCATTGACCGGAGCCGGTGAGGCGCCATATTCACCTTTCAGTACGCCTTCGGTTTCGCGGGTGATGGTTTTGTAGCGCTCGCCGCTCAGTACGTTCATAACCGCTTGCGAGCCGACAATTTGTGAGGTGGGTGTAACCAAAGGTAAAAAACCCAGATCCTCGCGCACCCGCGGAATCTCGGCCAGCACCTCGTCCAGTTTATCGCTGGCACCTTGCTCGCGCAGTTGGTTTTCCATGTTGGTGAGCATGCCACCGGGCACTTGGGCTACCAGAATACGCGAGTCGACCCCTTGCAGGGCGCCTTCAAACTTAGCGTATTTTTTGCGCACAGTGCGAAAGTAAGCGGCAATGTCCTCTAACGTGTGAATGTCCAAACCGGTATCGCGGCCGGTTCCCTCAAGGCTTGCCACTAGCGTTTCGGTTGGGCTGTGACCGTAGGTCATCGACATAGAGGAGATCGCGGTATCGACGTTGTCGATGCCCGCCTCGACACACTTTAAGATAGTGGCGTGAGCCAAGCCGGTGGTGGCGTGGCTTTGCATATGGATAGGAATACTACAGCTGGCTTTAAGCCGTTTAACCAGCTCGTAGCCGACATAAGGCTTCAGCAAACCGGCCATATCTTTAATGGCAATCGAGTCTGCGCCCATGTCCTCGATGCGCTTACCCTGCTCGACCCAAGTTTCTAAATCGTGCACTGGGCTTAAGGTATACGAGATAGTCCCTTGCGCGTGCTTGCCTTGCTGTTGCACGGCTTTAAGGGCCGTCTCGATATTGCGCATATCGTTCATGGCGTCAAACACCCGGAACACATCCACACCATTGGCGGCGGCGCGCTCGACAAACTTAGCCACTACGTCGTCGGCATAGTGACGATAGCCCAACAGATTTTGCCCCCGCAGCAACATCTGCATGGGCGTTTTGGGCATGGCTTTTTTTAACTCGCGAATGCGGTGCCAAGGGTCTTCACCCAAGTAGCGTATGCAGCTGTCAAAGGTGGCACCGCCCCAAGTTTCCAGTGACCAAAAGCCAATGTCATCGAGTTTTGCTGCAATTGGCAGCATGTCATCGAGTCGCATACGTGTGGCAAACAATGATTGATGTGCATCGCGCAACACCACATCCGTAATGCCCAATGGCTTGTTAAGCTCGCTCATGGCGTTTTCTACCCCAAATTGTCGTTCGTATCGGTGAATAGCGGTTCACACCAATAGTGATGGCTGTGTGTATGACTGCTGCGACTTTGTGTCAGCGACGCGGGCGGGCGCGGTGCAGTAGAATGGCTTTCTCAATAGCGCTACGTACCGCCGGATCGACACCAGCGTTCGATCTTGCTGAAAACACAGCTCGCGACGGCTCGGCCACGATAGGGTCCGGGAAAAAACGCGTTACCAAACGCGACATAATAACAGTGGCGATGACCAACAACGTCAGAAAAACCAGTACGGCGCCCATGCCGAAGATCAGTAAATCCATGCCCTGCTGCATCAATGTATGTTGCATTATGACTACCTTTTATTAATCCTCGTCCCGTGGCTAAAAAGACAACCTGCCACTGGCGTGACGAGCTTGAGCAGCACAAACGGTCGTGCATTTTCCCTTATCTTTTAAAAACTTACAAGACGCGCTATCGCACCCGCCTAAAGCCTGCAAGAACTTGCCCGCACTTTCTAGGAAGTTACCTAATATTAAGGGTAAATAACAGAAGTTAGGCCACGATAATAGCCAGCCGACAGCCGCTAATAAACGGTGTAAACTACGCTGCGCTAAATAAGGAGCACACCATGATACAGCTGCAGCTGGCCCCAATGGAGGGCGTTGTCGATTACCAAGTGCGGGATTTACTGACCCGCATTGGCGGTATCGACAGCTGTGTTACCGAGTTTGTCCGTGTGGTGGACCAAGCTTTGCCCGCTCGGGTGTTTCACCGTTTAGCCCCCGAGCTTGCCAGCCAGTGCCTTACCCCGGCTGGGGTTCCCGTTAAGTTGCAGCTGTTGGGCGGCCAGCCAGGCCCGATGGCCGACAACGCTGCCCGCGCCGTGGCCGCCGGGGCTAATGCCATCGACTTAAATTTTGGCTGCCCTGCTAAAACCGTTAACAAAAGTGACGGCGGTGCCTGCCTGCTGCGCCAGCCCGAGCGCGTTTACCAGGTGGTAAAAGCAGTGCGTGACGCGGTGCCCACCAGCGTTAGTGTCAGCGCTAAAATTCGTTTGGGGTTTGATCGGCGCGACAACTACCTAGACAACGCCAATGCCATAGCCGCGGCCGGCGCTAACTCGCTGGCGGTACACGCCCGCTCTAAGGCCGACGGCTACCGCCCGCCGGCTTACTGGGAGTGTATCGGTGAGATAAACCAGCAGGTGGATATTCCGGTGATTGCCAACGGCGAGGTCTGGAGCGTGGCAGATTATCTTCGCTGTCGCGAACTATCCGGTTGCGACAACGTTATGCTGGGCCGAGGCTTGCTGGCCTGCCCCGATCTGGCCAGACAAATTAAATCCCACCTTAACGGCACAGCTTACACCCCCATGGGTTGGCTCGAGGTGTGCACATTACTGCGCGATTACTTTGAACTTTGCCGCCCCAATTACCCAGATAAATTTGCAGGCAACCGCATTAAACAATGGCTGGTGTATTTGCGCCGCCAATACCCCGAGGCCAAAGCGTTTTTTGAGGCGGTAAAACGCGTGCAGCAACCCGAGCTGCTCAGCGCACACTTTAGGGCGCAATTAACAAGCAGCCGGCACAGCGCCGCCGAGCCAGAGCGCCCTTTAGCGCCGGTTGCGCTGCTCTAAACGCGGCTCGGCCACAGCCACAAAACCCTGTTTGGTTTGTACGATTGCCTGGGTCGAGCCATAGGGGCCTAACGTTTTTACAGTGTGCCCCAGTTTGCTTAAACCCTCGCGCAGCTCGGGCGAGGCGTTTTTTTCTAGGTAGAGTGAGTCCGGTTGCCACTGGTGGTGGATGCGAGGCGCCGCCAGCGCCTGTGCCAACGGCAGCTGCAGATCGATGCTGTTCACTAAAGCTTGCAGCACCTGGGTGATGATAGTTGGCCCGCCGGCGGCGCCGAGCGTCATCACCGGCTGTTGATCTTTGAGCAACAAAGTCGGGCTCATGCTCGACAGCGGCCGCTTACCCGGCGCAATGCTGTTGGCCTCGCTGCCCACCAAGCCGTACACATTAGGCACCCCGGGCTGCGAGACAAAATCATCCATCTGATTGTTCATCACCATACCGGTGCCGGGGATAATCACCTTCGAGCCAAAGTCGGTGTTAACCGTGGTGGTGATGGCCACCCAATTACCGGCTTTATCGGCCACGGCTATGTGAGTGGTGTGCTTATCAAACAAATCCGTCTCGGCATCGGCCGGGGTGCCGTGGCTGAGCGCGTGATTGGTTTTATCCAGCGCAATGGTTTTGCTTAGGGTTTTAGCGTAATCGGGGCTGATCAGGTTTTTCGGGACATCGACAAACGCCGGATCCCCCAGCCAAAATGCCCGGTCGGCAAAGGCCAGCTTCATCGCCTCGGCAATAACATGGTAACGCTGCAGCTCGGGTAGTTGGGCCAGCTCAAACTGCTGCAAAATATTCAGTATTTGCGCCACGTGCACGCCGCCGGAGCTGGGCGGGCCAAAGCCCACCACCTCGTAACCACGATAATGGCTGCGCAGTGGCGTGCGCTTGAGCATTTGATAGCGGGCAAAATCGCTTTTGCGGATCAAGCCCCCATTGGCCTGCATCCAGCGGTCCACCTGCTCGGCCAACGCGCCCTGATAAAAATAGTCGGCGCCTTTTTTTGCCAACTGGCGATAACTGTTGGCTAAATCTTTTTGCAACAATTTATGTCCGGCCGGCCACGGCTGACCTTTGTCATCCAGCAACACTTTAGCGGTACCGGCAAAGCGCGCCAGCGCATCGCGATTGCGCGCCAAGCGTTCGGCGTAAATTGGGTCGATGGCAAAGCCTTGCTCCGCCAGCGCTATAGCGGGTTGGTACACCGCCTCGCGTTTTAAAGCGCCGCCTTTTTTTAACAGGTAATCGTACACCGCCACCGAGCCCGGAATCCCCGATGCCAAAGCCCCCACCCGACTAAGCTCGCCTTGCAGCTGACCGTCCACCACATACATATCGCGACTTGCCAACATCGGCGCGGTCTCGCGGCCATCCAGCGCCTCTATGGTGCCATCGGCCCAGCGCACCAGCGCAAAACACCCACCGCCGATACCCGAATTGTGGCCATCTACCACGCCAAGGGCTAAAGCGGCTGCCACGGCGGCATCAATGGCATTGCCACCCTCGGCTAACACCGCCATTGCCGCCTCGGTGGCGCGCGGCTGCACCGTCGCCACGGCGGCGCGGCCATCGGCGCTCACCTGCGCATAGCCTTCCATCGCAGCGTTTGCGCTAGCCGCCCAAAGCCAACAGATGATCAACAACAAGCCTAAGCGATGTGTCATAACCCCCCCAAAAAAATAAACGCTCTTAACAACGATTGCATAACGTTACACCATAACGAACGGCGCCGCCGACCAAGGCGCAACTTTTACACGCTCGGTGCAAACAAAAAGCCCCCGCAACAGCGAGGGCTTTTAACAATGGCCTAAACGCCACTAAAACCAGAACACACCGCCGCGACAACCATCAAGGTCTAAATAAGCACCTATTTTACCGCAGCGTACTGCTCTAAACTGCAACACCGACAAACGCAGCCACTGTGTCATACGAAACATAACTCAACCTCTGAAAACAACGGTTCGCTCAAATCGCCGAATCGGCCAGAGGCCCGAAGCACTGCGCAAGATCTGCGCATTAATAGCGCCGATCTGTTATCCCCACACCCACCTGGCGCAAAGCAAGCCAGCTGGGTATGGGGTGTTCCTATGGGCGATATTATAACGGATTATCAGCAAGCCTTACGGCTTAGAGTTTAAAGGTGGGTAAAGATCAGGAACGTTAGCGGCGCTGGCGGCCGACCCATTAGCGCCACGGCTACGGGCCGACGCGCTAGTCGATTCTGCCAAAGCGCCAGCAGAGCTGGCGCTGCTGGCGTTGGGCAACCTTGCAACCGATGACGCCGCTCGGGCGGCCGGCTCGGGCGGGGGCGCACTCGATGCACTGCCAGCGGGCAACACCTCTTGCAGCAACTCGCGGCCCTCTTGCTTGATCACCTCGGCGATCGGCTCACGAATAGCGGACTCGGACGTGGTAAACATCTTAACCGGAGCTTCATCAACGGTGTCGGCGTGCACCTCGGCTTGGGTCTGCACCACTTTAAAGCGCAGTATCCCCACCACTTGTTGCGCCTGGGTCATTACCTCTATGCGCCAATTACCCGCAGGGTAAGGCGGAAACTTTAACTTATGACTCCAGGCGCGATAGCCCTCTTGGCGCCCGCCGTTAATATCCAACGCTATTTTATCCACCAGATTACCGTTTAAGCGCCACACATGGTAAATGCGCTCGTGCAAACCGCGGGGGGCATGAATCGCCGTGTAGGCATACAAGCCTTGCTGCAACTGAGCAACACTGATCACTTTTAGCTGATCCGTGGGTGCTTTGGTGGCATCGTCAATGTCGGTGGTAACCGCCACCTTGGTAAGCCACAAAGTAGCCGGCGGCACCCATGGCCGAGCCACCACCCCCAGCAACGCCGTAGCCATTAATAAACCCGCCGCCAGCGCCCAGCGCCGCCACCAACCAAACGAGAAATCGCGCACGATATTTAAAAACGATAAAACCACCGCAATCGCCAACGACCAAGAATAAGACGTTGAGGTAGGCAGATGCAGCAAAATCGGCAGCACCGTTAACAGCACAGCAAACAACGTAAAACCGTTAAACAAAAAATACAGCCAGCGCTTAGGCGCCAACCAGCGGTGGTAGATAGGGTCGCCAATAGAGATACAGGCGGCCACCATCAGCAAACCGGTAAAGGCCATTTGGCCACTGTTCCAGGCGGTGGTAATAAAAAAGAAGGGAATCACAAAAAACAGACTTTCTTGGTGCACCATCTGTGTGGCAAATTTTACCGCTGTGTCCGGTAGCTCTACCCCAAACCAATGGCTGATACCGCGCTTGAGCAGATTCTCTAACATCAGCAGCAGCCAGCCGGCCATCATCAGCAACGCCACCAACTGCGCAAACCGCTCTTGCTCGCGCTCCACCAGAAAAAAACTGGCCACCCCCGAGACAAACCCTATCAGCGCCAACAAACCCGGATAGCGAGCCGCCAGCTTAATGCAAAACAGCACACTGCTTTTTAAAAACTGCACACGCCTATCGCCTTTAAGCCTTGCAGCCCAACGCCGCAACCTGCGCAATTGTAACCTATTGGCTATAGGCTTTACGTTTAAAACATCACTTTTGAGTAAAGCCTAGCGGGCGTTAAGAGGCCGTAAACAGAGCATAAGAATAAATCCCCCAACAGGACAAACCCACAAAAACCTATCAGCTCGACTCCGCCCAGCCAAGCAAATACCAAACAGCTCACAATTAGGCATTAAGGCTGCTGGTCAGCACTCATAATTACTGCTAGGGTATTTGTAGGACAATATGACAAATAATATTAGGGACAACAAATCCTCCAATAACGATAAAAGGGTTCAATTATGATTTGCTCTATTGGTTACATTGCGCGCAACCTTTTGCTTGCAGGCGCCCTTGGTTTTGCTGTAGGCATAAGCACTGTTAATGCACTTGAATTGACTGGCATCACCAACTCCCACGACCCCTCCACCCTCGCTAAAGACGGCAATACCTACTTTCAGTTCACCACCGGTGAGGGTATTTGGTTCTCTCGCTCTAGCGACATGGTGAACTGGGGCAACCCAGGCACGGTGTTTGACACTGGATGGCCTAACTGGATTAACGACGCGGTACCTGATTTTGATGGCCACTTTTGGGCGCCCGATATTATCCAGATGGGCGATTACTATTACCTGTATTATTCGGCGTCCACTTTTGGCAGCTCTCGCTCAGCCATTGGCGTTGTGCGCACAACGTCATTGAACAACCCCAACTGGCAAGATCTAGGGGTCGTGGTGCAATCCTACGGCGGCAATAATGAAATTAACGCCATCGACCCCGCCTTGTTTCGCGATCACGACGGCCGCGTGTATATGTCTTATGGCTCTTGGTTTGGCGGTTTGGGCATTGCCGAGGTCAATCAAAACAACGGTAAGTTATCCTCGTCTGTGCAACCTATTTTTGGTGGCAACCACCAGTCCATAGAAGCGCCTTACATAGCTCGCAATGGCGATTATTATTATCTGTTTTTCACTCGCGGCAACTGTTGTCAGGGTGTAAACAGTACCTATCAAGTTCAGGTGGCACGCTCTAACAGTGTGTTTGGCCCCTATACCGGTGAGCGCAACCTGATACCCAATGTCAGTGGCAACCGCAAAGGGCCCGGCCACATAGGCATTATTAAGCAAGATGGCTGTAATTACACCACCACTCATTATTATGATCTAAACGACAATGGTGCTGCCAAACTGGACATTCAACGCATGGACTTTGTCGGCGGATGGCCAACGATGACCAGCAACTTTAGCTCAATCCACAGTTGCGGCGGCTTTAGTGAAGGACAATATCAGTTGCAATCGCGTCACAGCGGTAAAGCTTTGGAGGTTGAAAGTGGCTCTACCGACAATGGCGGCAACGTAGCCCAGTATGACTTTAACAATTGGTTACACCAGAAATGGTATTTGGTGGATCACGGTACTGGCACTTACAGCATTATTAATGCGCTGAGCAATAAAAGTTTGGATATCTGGGAGCAAAATAGTGCCAACGGCGCCAACATCGCCCAGTGGGAATACTGGGGTGGACCGGGTCAAAAGTGGCGGTTAAATTCTGTAAATGGTAACGCTGTAGAGATCGAGTCAAACTTAAGCAATAAGCTGCTTGATGTTGATGCCAACAGTACTGCCAATGGAGCAAACATCCTGCAATGGAGCCGCACCGGGGGCTATAACCAACACTGGCTCATGCTGCGCCAGTAATTTATCACCTCACCCACCGCAAAAGGCCGGCAAGTTTTGCCGGCCTTTTGCCGATAATATTTATAGTTGCATACCAAGAAAAAGCCCCTGTGCCAGTACAGTCGGCGCAGGGGCTTTGGCCGCTCGTAAAACATCAGGCTTTATACGCTAACCACTGGCCGCGGCTTGGTTAAGCGTAAAATTGCATCGCTCGGCGACTCTGGCGGTGTGGATTTTAACCGCCGCGCTGCGTGGGCAAAAGGCAACCACTGTAGGGTTAAAGGCGTTAGTGCCGAGACACCTCATAAACCGGGTTGCTGTTAGTCGCCTCAACCACCTCGATGGGATAGCCTTCAAGCAGTAAATGCTGATCATTATTAACAAAAGTAGCGCCCATGAATAAATTGCGGCTTACGCGTTGATTGATTATCTCATCGCTAAGCGCATCAAAAACAAACATATACGTTAAGGTTTGATCTTTGTTATAGGTTACCAGTGCATAGTGTTTATTATTTTCACTGATCGCCAGCGCACTAATGCCACCACGGGCGTATTCTGGAATCGCAAGGGCCACTTCTTCTTGTGGCTTGTCGGTAAAGTTCCATGATCGTTTGGTAAAATCATACTTGTCCACGATCAACAACAACTCATTACTCACCGCCAACTCGCCAACACTAAAGTCACCCGTATCCCAGCTGGTCAGCGGCTTTTCTTTGGCTATATCCCACAGGTGGAAGTCCGAATAATCTTGCACCAACAATCGCTTATTGTCATTGACAAAATACAATTGGTTACCGTACTGATCCGCTTTCTCACCGCGGAGCTTCGCTACGACTTTCATCTTATTTAGGTCTATAATTTTTAAACCTGGCTCATCGCCTTCATCCACACCAACTGCTAAATACTGATCATCGGATGAGTTATTACCATAGCCCGTATTGGCGGTGATTGTTTTTAACCGATCTGTGCCCATATGGTTAAAGCGTAATCTATTACTGCCAAACAAAGTTTCGGTATTGTAGTAATAATATTTTCCGTTAGCCGACACCCCGGCAAGCCCGGCGTTATCATCTTTAGTGGGTTGTTGTGCTAACCGTTTTCCGTTGGTCGTGTTCCACACACTCGTCGAGTCCCAACCCGACGCTATTAGCTTAGAACCGTCGTGGTTAAACCGAAACACAAACGGTTCGTAGGTTTCGGTATCGACAGTAAATAACGTCTTACCCGTGGCAAGATCGACCATAACGATTTCATTAAACCACGCAATCGCCAGCCGCCCGCTCGCCCGATGCACGGCCACGGTTTGCTGCTCTAATACGCTAGAGGCTGTATCTAAGAACTCATCGTCACTAAGCGTGGGGGCGTCATTTTTTTTAGCCCACTTCTGATAATCGGAATCATCGTAAAGATCTATCAAATACTCATGCCAAGGGTTTTCTATAAACAGCGCTTTAAGCGCTTTAAACGCTTTCTCTTGTTGACCGTTTTCTAACAAAAGACGCACATAAGTATCCGTAAAGTGTGTGTCCATGTGAGTAACATAAGGCGGGGGAGGATCAATGATCCGTAACGCCTCTGACGGATTCGTCTCGGCAAGTATCCAAGCCGTTAGGGAGGCTAACTGAACATAGGTCTGAGCCAAAAACTGACCCTGGGATGTTAACAGCCCTTCACCTAGACCATTGTTTTCGATAGTTTCAAGCAGCAGTTTACTCAGCTCGATATACTCTGACTCTGTGCCTATTAAATATAGGTCATCATCAGGCTCTGCCGCATGTAAAAGAAAGGCTTGCAGGCGAATATAATCGAAGGCACTTACCTTTTTACCTGCCTGAAGTAGCGCCATAGCCGCCATAATAGACTCGTACGACTGGACCCCGTAATCCGCATTGACAAAGCCTTCTACCTCATCGATTGCGGCGGCAACATCAACGTCTGTGTCTGAAGCTAGCGTAACTGAGCTGATCGGAATAATCGGCAAGCTCATATTTGCGCTTATTCCGTTAGGTGTCGGTAACAAAAGTAAATTTAAAACCGCTTTGAGACCGTAATAATCGTCATCGAAAATGGTTTTTTCTAACACCAACACTTTGTCATCTACTAACCAGGCGAGCGTATCCCATTCGCTATAATAAAGATCGTGAAATTCGAGTGTTTGGTCAATGATTTTATTATCTGGCTGGGTGGGCCCATAAAGTGCGTTCAAGACGGATTTTGTCTCGTCAAACTCCGATTTAAAGGTTGGGTACTCTAACGCATTTCTATAAATCTCCGAAGTGCCATAATCAACAAACGCTAATTGCACTCCAGCGCCAAAGGTTTCCTCTGAGTTGCTGTTAAAGTATTTGTTGGCGTTTTCGAGCAGGCTGGGCTCTTGCGACTTAAGCCAATCTACCTGCTCACGCAGACCTTGCTCGGTAGCCGGCGTGTAGTTAACATCTTTATGCCCTTTATTAAAAAATGCAGGGTGGTCATTAGTAGCAATGAGTGTATCGGCATCGTATTGTTGGCGCCAAAGCTCTTTGCCACTGGCGTCACGCATAATAATCACATCGTGCGAGCTTTGCTTTAGCGTTTCGGTGCGCAGCGCCAGCTCACCATCGTAATCCACATAGCCTAAGCTACGATCCCGCAATACAACAGGTACGTACTTACCTGTAACATAAACGAATGTAGCGGGCTGTGAGCTTTCATTAAAATAAGGCTCCAATACCTGCTTGTCCAAGTCGTGTCGCGTACCATCCGTTTGCATTCTAGACCAACCATCTGTCCCAGTATGTAAAACAAACATCCGGCACTGTTGGTCAACCTCTGAGGCCAGTTGATACTTCGATTTATTAAGCTCATCGATGGGCTCACCATTGGCCAAGCTATGAAATACCACTGGCCCTTCAAACTGATGATGTAAAACCCCACACTTACTGGAGTACTCCATTGCATACGCTTTGGTATCGCCCAAATCAAACAGCATCTCGCCTTCATCTGAGATGACCCCACCACGGCCAAACTCGATTCTAAGCTCTGCGATACCCGATTCGTCAAAGTAACCAAACTGATAATATTGCGGTTTAACGATCCAGCTACCGGATGAGTCTACAATGCCCCAGCGTTGGCCTTTACGTGCCCCCGCCGCCCCGGACTGCGAGAAACGACGCACCTCATCATAGCTGGGCTTTACCACCCACTTGCCCTGCCGATTGATTAAACCTAACTTACCCTCTGATTTTTTTGCCGCCGCAGCCACACCAAGAGCGTTAAAACCATGGGCAGCAGCAAACGTAGCCGCAAAAGCTTGTTGGCCGTTTATATCGATGTAATGCCACGCTTTACCCTCTTTTACCGCCGCCAAACCATGGGAAAAATAGCCTACATCCGCGTACATGGGCGGGGTAAGGTAGCTGCCGTCGACCCGCACAAAACCCCATTTATCGTCTTTTTGGTAGCGCGCTATCCCATCTTCTGTAAAAGTCTTTGCCTGCTGTAATGTGGGCTCAACCAACAGCTTGCCACTGCGATCGATGTACCCCCAGCGGCCGTCCATCGCCTGAACCGCCATCGGAAAACCATCGCCACCAACCCGCTTAAGGATCGCGCGATAAATCGGCGGCACCAACAGCTGGCCATCATCGTCAACTACACCTAAAAGAGTTGAGCCGCCTTGAGTGGGTAAATACAAAAAGTGATGAGCTGATGTCTCGGCTTTAGCCAGTGGTATCATCATTAGGCACAGTAAAACCACGCCACTAAAAAGGCGAGACAAGATAGGAGGACAAATTTTCATAACGAGAGTAAGCCAAATCCGTTGGCAGTGAGTGTTGACGACTCTGAACTGCGGGTTAATATAAGTAGGGATTAAAACAACACGACTAAAAATCCAGTCATTTAAGATTTTAGTGAGTTTTTAGGGCGGCGATTATCCCATAGCGCAGCTTTTAAACCATGCAGTCTGTCACAAATATCCCCATTAGATCCTTGTAAAGCACTTGCGACTGACACCCTAACCCTGTGGTTTTTTATCAGCGCTGCACAAACCTTGATCAGCCCTCGTCAGGCTTACAGTTTAAATCTGGGTTGTTATTTGAGCTGATAAAACGATGCAGCTGCTCGTTCACAACGGGGGCATTATCGACACTGACAAAGTGGCCGGAGTCGGGAACAACCGCGGTTGTAGCGCAGGGCAACATCTGCTTGGCCCGCTTGAGACCTGCTTCAGAATTAATAATGTCCTGATCACCAATCAACACCAAGGTTGGCATTGTGAGCTTGGCAAGCTCTTTATCATCAAACGGTGTCATTTGGGTTAGGAGTTTTGGCAAAGATGTATTGCTGGATGAGTAGCGATAAAACTGGTCGATGTACAACGGGTCGATGTTGTCGACATTGGCCGACATGGTTTGCAGCATCTCGCGTAGGCCGTCTCTGTCTGGACTAAGGGCAAAATACATATTTTTAAGAATATCTACGCTTGGTTTTATCCAGCTAAAGGTTTGCGCCGCACTTAACAACACTAAGTGGCTAACCCGGGTGGGCTGGCTAAGGGCAATGTGTGTGGCAAACCAACCACCCTGAGACGCACCCACCAAAGCAAACTGATCAAGCTCAAGTTTATCGAGCACCTCGCTGTACCAAGCCAACACCTGCTGTACATCTTCGGCGGTGTCGTTGGACTCAGATTTACCTCGGCCCAAAATATAATCAATCGCGTAAACCTGGTAGTGCCGCGCAAGCTCGGGCGCATTGGGATACCACATGGTGGAGTTGGTGTTCATGCCATGCAACAGCACCAGCGGATAACCATCGGCGGGGCCAGACACCACCACCTGCGCCACGCCGTAAGAGGTGGGGATGCGCAGCTGCTGGTAACCCTCACCCCAAAGCGTTAACGCGCGATTGTATAACTGCTCAGTTTCGAGGGACTCTGCCTCCTGCGCAATAAACCGTGTG
>Ga0209075_1001117_pt1 | contig 25617 bp, 28 predicted proteins | sample Stecom2011_FD_187523 | JGI IMG/M metagenome (GOLD analysis project Ga0209075, IMG submission 187523) | Agricultural soil microbial communities from Utah to study Nitrogen management - Steer compost 2011 (SPAdes) (version 2) | ecosystem: Environmental > Terrestrial > Soil > Agricultural land...
CTGCGAATGCAACGCTGCTGAAATCATTCAGGGTGTCCTGAATGTGATCTGTGAACGCCACACCTGGCAGCATGGATTGCTCAGTCAGCCCGTAACGTGCACAGGCTGACTGATCCGCGATGATGGCTTCAACGCCAAACAGTGCTGCTGCTGACAGATTCTTTTCAACAGACTTCTGGCCCAGCCCTGCCGGCTTCTGGTTGGTGCGAAGCCAGTTAACTCCCGCGCCGGTGAAAAGCAGGGCAGAAGGCTGGTCAAAGGCGGCCAGCGAGAACACCATATCCAGCGCTTCGCGCCCGGCCCAGGAGCCGTAGGGTGCCTGGTCAACAACGATGAGTGTTTTCACTTTCAGCTACCCCCGTGAAAGTACAGGACCCGGTCAGACTTCAGATTGCCTTCCACCCATTCGCCCAGTCCGGCAATTTCAAATCCTGAGCGAAGGTTGCTGGCGGGCAGTTCGTAGCGGGCCTGCTCGGTTGTATCAATGATGCCGCGACGCAAAGCGGATGCAATGCAGGCGGTTGCCGGTATGTTGTGCGCTTCCAGAAACGTCGACCATTCGCTTGGCCAGTGAGTTTCATCGGATGGAGGCGAGCTTAGGCTTGATGCCAGGTGGACACCGTCTCCGTACAGAAATATACGGTCAATTTGATGGCCTGCGCTCAGTGCAGCCCTGGCAAACATGAGAGCTGTCTGGGGCGCTTGCGATGCCCAGGGGGCACCGGTAATGACCAGCGTGTAGGTTAATGGTTTGGGCATGCGTATGATTTGACCAGACAAGGATGCGATCAGGAAGTGTACCTAAAGCAGAAACCCCGGCAAAGGCCGGGGTTTCTGGTGTCTGGTTCAGCAGGCTGAATCATTCGTCGCCTGAGAAGGCGCCAATCAGGTGCAGCAAGCTGACAAACAGGTTGTAGATGTTCAGGTACAGCCCGGTTGTGGCCATGATGTAGTTGGTTTCGCCACCGTTAACGATACGGCTCGTATCGTAAAGGATGAAGCCAGACATCAGGAACACTACCGCTGCGCTGATGGCCAGGCTGAAGGCGGTCATCTGAACGCCGAACAGGCTGGCGACAAAGGCGCCGAGCATGCCCACGATAACCACCATCAGGCCAGCGACCAACATGCCGCGCATGAAGCTGAAGTCTTTCTTGGTGGTCAGGACGTAGCCAGACAGGCCCAGGAAGACCACGGCTGTTCCGCCAAGCGCCTGCATCACAATCTGACCACCGTTAGAAAACTGCAGGTAGTGCATCAGGATCGGGCCAAGGGACAGGCCCAGCAGACCGGTGAAGGCGAATACCACACCAATGCCGGCACTGCTGTTGGCAGTGCGCGGGAGGACAAGCCAGACCAGAGCCAGAGCACCAAGGCTGCATACGAGGCTTGCGCCGCGGCTGAGACCAATGCTCATGGAAACGCCTGCCATGACGGCACTGAACAGAAGTGTCATTGCCAGGAGTGTGTATGTGTTACGCAGAACCTTGGTTGCTTCCGGGCTGATTGCGCCCGTCGCGGATCCACGAGCTACCTGGATGCCACCCTGGCCTTGAACGTTATATTGCCTGTTATCCATTCTCATCTCCGGATTTGTCAAACGGCTGGGTTAAAGTCAGGCCTGACTTAACAGGCCTCAGTCTTATTCCCATGTAAACCTGGGGTCCATAATAATGTTGTATACGCAACTTTCAATCATTTACGACAATAAACGCGACGGAGAATTTCATTACAGTTAGTTTATCTGTCGGTGATGGTTCAATCCGTGCGCAAATTCTTCAAAATACCCACAGGTTACATCGAATTCGTTTCAGACCGTTGACAGTACAGGGGATTCCGGTATCATGCACACCGCTGTCGCAATGACGGCCTGAAAAGATGCGGTGGGCTGGCAGAGTGGCTGAATGCAGCGGTCTTGAAAACCGCCGACGGTTAATAGCCGTCCCGGGGTTCGAATCCCTGGCCCACCGCCATTTTCTTTTCAGATCAATATCCTGCGTAAACTTCCTTCGACCTGTCCGGTCAATTGATATCACACTCCTGCTTGAATCCAGTACACTGTTGTTCAGGTTCTTTGAATCCTGATGATGCGGGGTGATCCATGAATCAAAACGACGAAGCAACGGAGCTGGAACAGCGGAAAGACCGGCGATTTTCAGTTTCGGCTAATCGCGGTAATGCAAGCCATCGGGTGCGGTATGTAGAGACCGGTGGCGCAGCTGTTGACACCGACGAGTGTACTTTCTGCCAGTCGGTTCCAGACCTTGATCATGAGGGAGAGGTTAAGGAGACAGAAGTTACCGCCGTCCGCCACCCCAAGGAGGGGCAGCGACAGGGTGAGTGAGTCGTGGTTCGGGCTCAGATATCGTTGCGGCCAGGGAAGGTGGCCTGTTTTCTGGCTTCCGCTTCGCGAGCTCTGGCTTCAAGTTGCCCGGCATCGTTGACGGGTATTGTCCATCCCTTCAGATTTTCTTCCACCAACTCCACCAATGCGTTTATGTGGCCGGGAGTTGCGTTCAGGCAGGGTATATAGCCGAAGCCTTCACCGCCGGATTCCAGGAAGTACTCACGATTCTCTTCGTTGATCTCTTCAATGGTTTCCAGACAATCCGACGAAAAGCCCGGGCAAAATACATCGATGGATTTTACTCCCATTCCAGGCAGGGACTTGAGGGTTTCGTCAGTGTAAGGCTGCAACCACTCTTCGCGCCCGAATCGGGACTGGAAGGTCGTCATGTAGTCGTCTTTACCCAAACCAAGCCTTTCTGCCAGCAGGCGTGAGGTCTTGTGGCACTCGCAGTGGTACGGGTCGCCCTTCTGAAGATACTTCAGGGGCACGCCGTGGTAGGACAGAATCAGTTTTTGTTTGCGCCCGTGTTCGGCCCACCAGGCTTCAATATGTTGCGCCATGGCTTCGATGTACGCCGGGAAGTCGTGGTAATGGGAAATGAACCTGAAATCCGGTAGCCAGCGCCGGCGAGTAAAGTCGCTGGAGATGGCATCGAACGTCGATGCCGAGGTTGAGGCGGAGTACTGGGGGTAGAGGGGCAGTACCAGCAGTTTACGCACCCCCTGTTGCTCCATTTCGTCCAGCACACGGGTAATCGACGGGTTGCCGTAGCGCATGGCAAAGCCGACCACCACATTGTTGCCGTAACGGTCCTGGAGAGCCTCGCGAATGCCCTCGGACTGTTTGGCGGTGTGGATCAAAAGAGGCGAGCCTTCCGACTCCCACACACTGGCATAAGCCTTTGCGCTTCTGCTGGGACGAATACGAAGAATGATGCCATGCAGGATCAACCACCAGATCGGACGGGGCACCTCAACCACTCTTGGATCCCACAGGAATTCTGCCAGATACTTGCGCAGCGCGGATGTTGTAGGAGCGTCAGGAGTGCCGAGGTTGGTGATCAGAATGCCGAGTCGTTCGGCCTGGTTGTGGCTGAAATTTTCAGTCCCTTTATATGGCATTGGAGCTATCCGGTTGTTGGGTTTTAACGCTGGCTGCCCTGTTTCAACATACGGGGGATCAATCCGGTGATGTCATAGCCGGCCCGGTAGGCTTTGGAAAGCAGATCCTGCGGCTCGTGGTCACGGGCAGCGCTGAGCGCCCATAATATGGTACAGCGGGTGCCAGAGCGACAGAAAGCGAGTACGGGCTTGTCCGCATTACGGATCATCGGTGCGAACTGGTCAACGTCCTGGTCGGTGACATTACCGGACTCAACCGGCAGGTAAACCCACTTCAGCCCATGCTCCTCTGCTGCGGCTTCAATATCTGCCATGGCTGGCTGGCCGGGTTCTTCGCGGTCGGGCCGGTTGGCAACCAGTGTTTTGAAGCCAAGGCGGGCAATTTCCGCTACATCTTCCAGGGCAATCTGTGGTGCCACTGAAATGTCTTCGTCGATTTTTCTGATGTCCACTTGAATTCTCCGGTGGTCAGTCGGCCGGGCCAGGTGTCAGCCCGGCAGGTGTCAGCCAATGTCGATATCTGGCAAATGTGCCGATGATGCCCGTTTACGCTCGATGAGTTCAAACAGCATCATACCTGTCACCATGGAAGCGACAAAGACCAGGCCTTTGATTTCACCAGCGCCAAGCGCGACCAGGCCTGGGCCCGGGCAGAATCCCGCAATGCCCCAGCCGATCCCGAACATCATGCTGCCGATCACCAGGCGCTTCTCAATCCGGTCGTTACTCGGCAGCTTCATGTTGAAGCCGAGAAACGACAGCGTGCGTTTGCGGGCAACCGTAAAGGCGACCAGGCCAACGATGATGGCTCCGCCCATGACGAACGCGAGGGATGGGTCCCACAACCCTGCGATATCCAGAAAGCCAAGGACCTTTTCAGGGTTGGCCATACCGGACACAATCAGGCCCAAACCGAAAACCAGGCCGGCAAAGAGAGAGGCAAAAGAAAATTTCATGGCATCAGGCTCCGATCAGGTGGCGAATGACGAAAACGCTGATAAAGCCGGTCGCCATAAAACTCAGGGTGGCGACGAGCGAGCGTAATGACAACCGGGACAAGCCACACACACCATGGCCGCTGGTGCACCCGGACGCGTAGCGGGTGCCAATGCCCACCAGCAAACCGGCAACGATCAGCGCGGGATACCCGGCGTTGATCTCTATGGAAGGCAAATCCGCGAACAGCAGCCATACGGCAGGCGCACCGATCAGGCCAACGAGAAACGCTACACGCCACAGTATGTCGGTACGCACCGGAGTGAGCAGCCCACCCAGAATGCCGCTGATACCTGCTATACGGCCGTTGAGCAGAAGGAAGCTGGCCGCCGCAAGGCCGATCAGAATGCCGCCCGTGAGGGCAGCGCCAGGCGTGAACTGGCTCCAGGCAATATCAATCATCTACGGGCTCCAATAGAGTGGTTGGTTTTGGAATAAGGATATAATGGAGCGTGATAATAACAAAAAAAGCCCGGCATGGGATGCCGGGCAGAGGCGTGCGAGTAGTATCCATGAAAGACTTCCAGACAAACCGGCATCAACGGGGACACCGGTAACGTGAAGTATTGACCATATTTTGAGCAGTTCAAGCAGGCGCCTCTTTCCTTTGAAAACATTTTTTCATATCCCGTCACTGTTTATATTGCAGCCTGTCGCTGTGCGGGTTTCAGCCCTGCAATCTTAGGCACTGAAATCATCGAATGGCTGTAATACAATAGAACCGAACTCCATTGCCCGCTCCCAAGAGGTATTCATGTCTGACCAAGACGACCAAAATCCAGAGAATGATCCGCAACTGCCTACGAAAATCAAGGATTCTGCCCGTCAAATCTGGTTAGCCGGGCTTGGGGCATTTACCAAAGCCGAGGAAGACGCCGGCAAATTCTTCGATCGCCTGGTTCAGGAAGGCGAACAACTGGAATCCAGAACCCGGGGTGTTGTCGGTAAGCAGATCCGGACCGTGGAAGACCGGGTGGGCGAAGTGCGCGAACGTGCCACGGGCACCTGGGATAAGCTTGAGCACATGTTTGACCTAAGGGTGTCTGGCGCGCTCAGGAGGCTGGGTATTCATCGCAGCGAAGACATTGAAGCGCTTGAACGTCGTATCGAATCTCTGGAAAGTGAATTGGCCAGATTGCGGGGTGGCCGGTCTGCAGCGGGTGATGACGAGGAGTAGATTCCGAAGCTCGCCCTCAGAGATATGCCTCGCTGGTCAGTCTGACCTGCTCCTGCTCCTCTTCAGTCAGGTAGGGGAGTATCAGATGCAACATCTGGTAGACCCCTTTGCCGGGGTCTACGGACTCCCGGTCATCCAGATGCGATAGGGTATCGAAGCTGCTCCAGTAGCAGGCGGTCAGCGTCAGTTGCTGGCACATGGATTCGAGCTCGGTTGCGCCTATCTCCATAATCCCCTGCCGTCTGAAACTCTGACACAGGAAATGAAAAGCCTGGTTCTTTTTCTTCAGAATGCGCCGGAACCGGGCCTGCAGTTGGCTGTAGCGTGAGAGCACATTAACCAGGTCCTGATACATGAATCGGTAACGGGCGACAGCCTCGAACAGCAGGTGCAGGAAGAAGCTGAATTGGTCCAGCGGAATCTCAGCGTCTTCCGGAACGGCCAGCAGATCCAGCATTTCGGCTTCAAAGCTGTCAAACAATTCTTCGACAATGTCTCCCTTACTTTTAAAGTGGTAGTAAAGGTTACCGGGGCTGATATCCAATTCATCCGATATCAGCAAGGTGGTGACATTGGGTTCGCCCAGGCTATTGAACAGCTGCAGGCTGGTGCCGAGAATCCGATCCCTGGTTTTGACTTTCTTCATAGCCCGTTTATCGATCCGTCAAAGTTCGAAGCTTGCCCACACCGGGCAGTGGTCGGAGGGGCGTTCCATGGCGCGAACGTCATAGCAAACGCCAGCCGCTTTCGCCTTACTCAACAAACGGTCGTTTGCCATGATCAGATCAATGCGCAGGCCGCGCTTGGGCTCTCGCTCGAAGCCTTTGCTCCGGTAGTCGAACCAGCTGAACGTGTTGGCTTCATCCGGATGCAAATAGCGGTACACGTCGGTATATCCACGGCCCTCAACCTGGCTCAATCATTCACGTTCTTCCGGCAGGAAGCTGCATTTCCCGGTACGCAGCCACCGTTTCGCATTATCGGCACCAATACCAATGTCACTGTCCGTTGGCGAAATGTTCATATCGCCCATAACAACAACATCGCCCGGTTGCTTCGCCAGTTCGTCCAGGTACGCCATCAGGTCGGCGTAGAACTTCTGTTTGGCCGGGAACTTCACCGGGTGGTCGCGGCTTTCGCCCTGAGGAAAATAGCCGTTGATCACGGTCAGCGGCTCACCGTTAACCGTAAAGCGACCGGTGATCAGGCGGCGCTGGGCATCGTCGGTGTCTGTCGGATAGCCCTTCAGCACCTCATCCGGGGCTTGTCGGGACAACAGGGCTACGCCGTAATGGGTCTTTTGGCCATGGAAATGAACGTGGTAGCCCAGTTGCCGAATTTCATCCTCCGGAAATTCCTCATCTCTGACCTTGGTTTCCTGAAGGCCGATGAAGTCAGGATTGAGCTGATCTATCACCGCTTCGAGTTGGTGCAGGCGAGTGCGGATACTGTTGACGTTGAATGACACGAACATCATGGCTGTGGAGTCTCCGGTTCAGTTTGCCCGGGAGTTTATCACACAGTCGCGGTGATGCTGTGTGGCCAGAGACTCACCCTTGGGATGTCAGTTCACACTCCGGGTATTGGGTCACTTGATACCGGATATGGGCGGTGTGATTGTTTTCGGAGTCGGCTCGGATATTGGTCAGGCCTTTGTAGTGTGTGAGTGCGCCGTTCCGGTTGTAACCGAGAATGATGGGGTCGACCAAAAAGCGCAGTACCAGGCTGGTGGGGCGAATCTGGATCAACACCTCGGCATCCACATCGGATACCCCGGCGGGCTCCAGTACAAAGCCATAATGGTCCCCGCGAGTGGGTGCCAGGAACTGGAATGGCAGCGATTCACCGGCAACAACAGACGGCCAGTTGGCCCTGACGAAATGATCGAACCCTGCGTCTACCACCAGGCTTTCATCAAACGTCACACTGAAATTCTTTGCTGCTCCTACTGGTGGTTGCCAGTGTATGTCGACGTTGTTTGCGTCTGGATAACGGATCTGTAACTGCTCATTAAAATCCGGTTGCCTGAAATCTATACTGGGTCTGGCCGAAGCGGCTCCGTATTGCAGACGCTTGCTCGCGAAGGTGTTTTCACTGGAACCTTTGCGGTAGTCCACCTGATGCTCTCCGGGGAGGAACAGGTTATCCCGGCATGTGCCGGTGACGCGGTGAAGCTCCTGGTATAGAACCTCGTCGTTGTCTATCGCTTTGGCTATGCCACGGAATTCAAAGACGTCAGAGGCATGAACAGGCATAGCGATGATCAATGGCACCGCAAGTTTCGCCAAATGCGCAATCATTGAGCCAGCTCCGTGTACATATGTTTGCGGATGAACAACAGCAGCGGAAACAAAACAAACCAACCAAGGGCAATGACCACGAGTGACAGGGTAAGGTCGGGCAGAATAACTGCACCCAGTTTGCTGGCCGACCAGTACGCCAGTGCGCCAGCAAAGGGCGCGAGTGCGAAGGGCAGCCATTTGCGCTGTCCCACCCAGTCAAGCGAATGACAGAGGGTGGTCATAAAGATTGCCCAGATAGCAATCAACCACGGTGGCGCAGCCAGAATATCGTCAGTGCCTTCAATTCCCATTACGCCCGTACGGAACCACAGGGTATCCATCAGCCCTCCGAGCACCACACCCACACCAATAAACTGCAGTTCCGCAAAGCGATGGGTGCTCACCAAAAGGAAATGGACCCCGAGGAAGAGCGCGACCAGGCCGGCAGCCGGAAGACCCGGGAAAAGCACGCACGCAAACCAGCCAGCCTGGAACAGCACAAAGTTCAGAACATTGCGGCGGGTTTGTGAGGTGATCATAGGCTGATGATGTTGGCGCGCTTGTTGGCGGGCTTGGCCATCAGCAAGTGCGCCACGCCGATCGCACGCTCACTGAACCCGGCTTCGCAGTAGGCGAAATAGAAATGCCAGAGGCGCTGGAAAGCCGTGTCGTAACCCTGCTCCGCCAGTGCATTGCGATTGGCCATGAAGCGATCGCACCAATCATGCAGGGTACGGGCATAATGGAAGCCAAAATCCTCTGCCTGGGTGAGCACCAGATCTGAACCGCGCCGCATGGACGCCAGAATGGTGCCAAATGAGGGGATAAAGCTGCCCGGGAAGATGTAGCGCTGAATAAAGTCCACATTCTTGAGGGCCCGGTCGTAGCGCTGCTCCGGCATATTGATGGCCTGAACCAACGCTAGACCGTCCGGCTTCAGCAGCGCACTGATCTGGGCCAGATAGCTGTCCAGAAATTGTGGGCCGACTGCTTCAATCATCTCGATGGAGACCACTTTGTCAAACTGGCCGGTCAGGTCCCGGTAGTCATCAAACAGCAGGGTGATTCGATCTTCCAGGCCGTCTGCTTGCACCCGGGCACGGGCCAGCTCCAGCTGCTCCTTTGAGATGGTTGTTGTGGTGACATGACAGCCATAGTGCTTGGCGGCATGAATGGCAAAGCCGCCCCAGCCGGTGCCGATCTCCATTACTTTGTCGCCAGGCTGCAAGTCCAGCTTTCGGCAGATCACGTCAAGCTTGTGGACGGCCGCTTCCTCCAGGGTGGACTCTTCACGCGGATAAATGGCGGACGAGTACATCATGGTCGGGTCCAGGAAAAGGCTGAACAAGTCATTACCCAGATCATAATGGGCGCTGATGTTCTTGCGGGAACCTTCCGGGGTATTTCGGTTGAGCCAGTGCAGGCCTTTGAGGGCAGGCTTGCTGATCCAGCTGAACTTGTCCTCGAAAGCGTTCATGGTATCCAGATTGCGGGTGAAGAAGCGCAGGAGGGCAACCAGATCAGGCGAGCTCCAGTCGCCGGTCACATAGGATTCAGCGGCGCCCACGCTGCCTCCGGTCACCAGGTCACGCCAGGTACTGTGGTTATGCACTATCAGTTCTGCTGCCGGGTAGCGGCTGTCGTTATCCCCGAACACCCGGTCTTCAAAACCCGCCTCTCGAATGACCAGTGTCCCGTGGCCCAATTGTGCCAATTGATGGCAAACCAGTTGCCGGGCAATGCGGCTGATTAGTGGCAGCCGCTCGCTGGCGGCGCCTTGCGTTCCAACGGAGGTGTTCAGGTTCTCCATGAGCTTACCCTTCCTGCAGATGCTGTATCCGGTCGTGTCAATGCGGGCGGTTCACTGATATCCAGGCCCTGATCTTCTATCCCTCTCCGGTACGCCGCATCCTGTGCGTCGAGTTTGTCCGGGTGGGTGTAGAAGGGCGCTCCCTTGAGCTTCAGTTTCAGGGCGTTCCAGTAAATGCCGGCAACGCCTTTGAGGGTTTCCAGTGGAAACCGTCGCAGGCTTCTGTGCAGGGTTGTACGATCGAGTGCGGTACGTTGGACTACCAGTGTGGCATCAAAATGTTTTCTATTTTCTTCCTCCACATTCATGTGGATGCGCAGTTCCGGTCCACGAAAGCTGAACAGCCACTGATAGTGCTGGTTCATGCCGTTGAACGGTGACACATGGAAGCGTTTGCTGAAGGCAAAGCGTTCGGTTTGCCAGCTCCCCGCGTCACCGGCGCCGGGCTGCTGGCACTCCAGGCAGTATACGTGTCGCTGTTTCCAGGGCGTATTGGTGATCTGCGCCAGAATCACTCTGGGAATGGCGCCTTGATCCGGGCGTTGCCCCTCGGCATAGCACAGGTAAAAGCTGACTGGATTGAACACATAGCCCAGATAGCGAGGGTGAGTGATCAGCTGAATGGGACCGTTCGGCGCCCAGCCAGTAGCGGCCTGAACCCGCTTGATCACGGCTTGACGAAGATCGGGCTCGTGCGGGTCCAGGTAATCCTGACGGCTCAGGCCAAGCCAGTTGAATCGCTCGAGGGAAAAGAACGGGCTCACGCCAGTTACGCTGAACCATTCATCCAGGTCCAGTGCCAGCATGCCAATATTGTACTGAAACTCATGCTGTACCGGTAACTTACGGCGATGTCTTATAGTTCCTTCTAGCCATTCGCTGGCCATGTTCAGAGCTCCACACCAAAGGCTTTGGTCACCCGCAATGCGCTGCGCACGCCATCTTCATGAAAACCGTTGAACCAGTAGGCTCCGCAGTAGTGGGTGCGATGGCGGTTGCCGATTTCATCGTAGCGCTCCTGGGCCGCCACGGCGTCCAGAGTAAATACCGGGTGGTCGTACTCAAAACGTTTGATGACCTTGTCCGGGGCAATGTCCTGGCTCCGGTTCAGGGTGACACAGAAAGTTTCAGGTGCATCGTCGAAATTCTGCAATATGTTCATATTGTAGGTGACCGAGACCGGCCGTGTACTATGCTCCGGCATCATGTAGTTCCACGCCGCCCAGGCCAGCCGGTTTGAAGGCAGCACGCTGGCGTCGGTGTGCAAAACCACATCATTCTTCTGATAGGCAATGGCACCCAGGATTGCGCGCTCCTCATCAGTCGGATCGGCCAGCATGGCCAGGGCCTGGTCACTGTGACACGCCAGGATTACCTGATCAAAGCGGTGACTTTGGCCATTGGAGACAATCGTCACGCCGTCGTCATCACGCTGGATGGCGGAAACCGGACTGTTCAGGTGGGTCTTTTCGCCCAGCCGCTCCATCATACGGGTGACATAGGTGGCGGAGCCCCCCGAAATTACGCGCCAGGTGGGACGGTCATCGACTGACAGCATGCCGTGGTTGTTGAAAAATTGCAGGAAAAACCGGATCGGAAACTGCTCCAGAATGATTTCCGGGGCGGACCAGATAGCCGCGCCCATGGGCACAATATAATTCTTGCGGAAGTAACGGCTGTAACCGTTGCGATTCAGGTACTCGCCGAGGGTTTCCCCCTCAGGAATCTCGCCGTCCGCCAGATCAGCCCGGGATTCCTTGTTGAACCGGAGAATCTCCCGGATCATTTTCAGAAAATTCAAGTTCAGCAGGTTTCTGCGTTGGGCAAACAAGGTGTTCAGACTGGTACCGTTGTACTGTAGCCCGGTGCTGTGACAGTCCACGCTAAAGCTCATGTCACTGACTTCAGAGGCGACACCCAGCCGGTCCATCAGTTTGATGAAGTTGGGGTAGGTCCAGTCGTTGAACACGATAAAACCAGTGTTTACCGGCCAGGTGCGCCCACCGGCCTCTACCTTTTCGGTATTGGTATGGCCTCCGGCGTAATCCGCGGCTTCGAACAGTTCTACGTCGTGGTGTTCACTGAGCAGCCAGGCGGCCGTCAAGCCGGATACTCCGGCACCAATCACCGCAATGCGTTGGCGTTCCTGATTCATGCAATCTGTTCCTGTAAAAAGCTCTTTCAAGATTTGTTGTCAGCGCTGCGGGCCATGGCGGCCGCCATCCGGTCAATCAGGCTCTGAGGGAGGGCGCCCAGGGCTTTCAGCAACCAGGTAAACCGCCGGGGAAAGGCAATGTCGCTCTTACCTATGGCCAGCCCATCGTGGATTCGTTTTGACGCTTCTTCAGCGCTCACCATAAACGGCATGGGGAAATCGTTCCGGTCCGTCAGGGGTGTTTTGACAAAGCCCGGAGACACAACCACCACGTCTATACCTTCTGCGGCGAGATCTGCCCGGAGCGATTGCGCAAAGTAGGTCAGGGCGGCTTTGGAGGCTCCATAGCCTTCGGCACGGCTGAATGGAAACCACCAGGCTGAGGAGCTGACAATCACCAATGTGGCCGGTTTACCCTTGGCTCGAGTGGCCCGCAGTGCAGGCAAGGCGATATCCAGGCAGCGCGCGGTACCGAGCACATTGGTGGTGAGATTCGCCTCGATCACCGCGCTGTCGTAGTCGGCAATCTCAAGATATTCGCAGGTGCCGGCATTGAGAATGGCCATGTCGAGATCGCCAAAACGGACCAACTGATCCGCAATGGCAGCGAGATCGGTCTGGCTGGTGGTATCGGCCCTTGCCGTAACAATCTGGTCAGGCCAGCCGTTGGCCAGCTCATCCAGCGCCTCCTGGCGGCGTCCGCTGATGATCAGGTTATGCCCACGAGACGCCAGCTCCTCTACCAGGGCTGCGCCAATACCGGATGAAGCCCCGGTGAGCCAAACGTTCGACGTTGCTTCAAGCCGCTTGCTCATCCTGCCTGCCTCTTGACCCAACGAATCGCGCTGCCAACCACTGGAAGATTCTCGTAAAGCAGTTGACCGGCGTCGAAGTAGTCCCTGTGGAAACGGACCTTGCCGTCCCGGATTTCGAGGTGGCTGATTCCGTCAACGAAGACGGATCGCCCATGATTTATTCGCTTGTGGCGCAATTCCATTACCCAGGGAATGCTACACCAGCGCTGCTGAATGACGGGATCACCGAAACGGAACTGGCAGTGCAGAACATTGCGATAGGCTCCGGCCATGTACTCGGTCAAAGCGTCAAGCCCGGCCACCTTTCCGAACGGGTCCTGAAACTGAATGTCTTCACCATATACCACAGGCAACTGGCTGAGATTGCCTTTGTCCAGCTGGTTGAAAAGGCGGCAGAACTTGTCCAGAACCATCTGCAGGGCCCGTTCGCGGGAGCCAACTTCCACAACATTGTCAGAAGGAGTCATGTTCAAGGCGTCCTTACTCGGTTTCGGTCGGTTTCAATGGTTTCTTTCATGATGTGAGCTGGAATCGGATTCAGGTCCCAGATTATTCCCAGTTTGGAAAGAATCCAGAGGCCGTACCAAGTGATGTCAATTTCGTACCAGCGGAAGCCCTGACGAACTGATTGGGGCCAGCGGTGATGATTGTTGTGCCAGCCTTCACCCAGGGTCAGCAACGCCAACCAGAAATTGTTCCGGCTGTCGTCGTTGGTCTCAAACCGACGCTTGCCCCAGACATGAGACAGCGAGTTAATTGAGACGGTGGCGTGAAACAGTGCGACAGTGGAGATGAAGAAGCCCCAGACCAGGAGCTGAAGGCCGTCAGTCCCTAAACCAGGGGCCCAGGTGGCAAGAGCTTCGCCTAGAAGGTAGATGATCACGGCAAATACGGCCGGCACCAGCGAATCAAACCGGTTGATGAACCGGAGTTCCGGGAATTTCAGCCAGTCCCGTACCCGCCGCTCATCCATTGAAAAACCGGCATCACACGTAAACCAGCCCACGTGCGACCACCAGAACCCACCCTGATGGGGCGAGTGGAGATCTTCGGGGCGGTCGGAGTGCTGGTGGTGATGGCGATGGTGGGCAGCCCACCAAAGCGGCCCCCGCTGAGCGGAGCTGGCACCGAGCACGGCAAAGACGAATTGCGCCTTTCGGCCGGTTTTGAATGTTTTGTGTGAAAAATAACGATGATAGAAACCGGTGATCGAGAACATCCGGATCAGAAAAAAGGTAATGGCAAATCCCACCGCAAATGAGCTGGCGCCGGTATAGAATGCCAGCAAGCAGGCCAGATGCAGCGCTATAAAGGGCAGGACTCTGATCCAGTTGAACTTTCGGGACGCCGTGTCAAGGTGATCCGATCCAGCTTCAGAGTCGAACCATCTCAGAATGTTTGTAAGCCAGTAATTAACTCGGGTCATAAATCGCCATGCTTAAAGTAATGTCAGACACCACTCCAATACGCAGTATTGCCGTAATCGGTTCAGGGTTGGCGGGTTTAACTTCCGCGATTCTGCTTGGTCAATCAGGCCATCATGTCAGCGTCTTTGAAAAAAGTCGCGGGCCGGGTGGGCGCATGGCGTCGAAACGGGTTGGGGATGGCTCTGCAGACATCGGGGCACAGTATTTCACGGCGCGGCATCCGCAGTTTCTGAAGTTCCTGGGTGACTTCGCCGGAGCGGGAAGCTTCGCTGAGTGGCAGGCAAGCCTTGGCTTTCAGGGCGCTGATAAGTGCTGGCAGCGCTTTCCCGAGGAAGCCCGGTACGTAGGTGTTCCGAGAATGACCGCCATTACGCGAGGACTATCCGAGCATGTCACGCTTCTGGCCCAGGTGCGCATTGCACGACTGGTCAGAGAAGGCGGGCAGTGGCAGTTGTTTTGCACTGAGGGCAAACATCAGGGCGCCTTTGATCAGGTGATTATCACGGCGCCCCCCGCTCAGGCGGAAGATCTGTTGCTGGCCAGCGGCCTCGAACCCCTGGCGGCAGACATCAAAGGGCCTGTTGGTGACATTCTGCCTTGCTGGGCGGTGGCCGCGCATTTTACAGAGAACCCGTTTACCGAATTTGATGGCATGCGACCGGATTCCGATGTCCTTTACTGGGTGGCCAACAATACCTCGAAGCCGGGTAGAGAGGACTCCGGGCACTGGTGGGTTCTGCATGCCACCCCGGAGTGGACGCAAGCTCATATAAACGCCAATCCTGATGACGTATGCCACGCCCTGTTGGCTGAATTCCAGAACATTACCGGTTATCGCGGCACCTCCGGAGAGACAGTCGCTCATCGATGGCTGTACGCACGTTCGGTCGCTCAGGAGCAACCGGGCTACCTGCTGGATGCCGAACGGGGCATTGGTTTGGCCGGCGACTGGCTGGCCGGGGGAAGAGTAGAAGGGGCCTGGGAAAGTGCCAGCCGGCTGGTCGAAGCCATGCAGGCTGGCTAACCGCGTTATTCGGTCAGGTCGGCACCTATGGTAACGGCGACTTCCGGCCGACGGTAGAAGTGGGTGATGGTGCCGTCCGAAAATTTGGAGAAGAACGCGCTGACATCGGTGATTTTGCGCAGCGACCGCTCCCGGGTAATCGGATTTTTGACCAGTACCTTGATGCCGTTGAAATTGTCCTGGATGTTCGAGAAGCGGGCCCGCATGGAGCAGGTCACTACGTTATCGGCATCCATTCCCAGCTCGCCGGCCAACCAGTGACTGTGTGCGTGAATTTCAGGCTTGCTCATATTCTCCCGGGTATCCAGGTGATTCAGTTTTACCCGGTTCACAATGCAGAACGAATAACTCTTGGGCTGCCGCCGCGCTACTTTCCGGAAGGCCTCCCAGAAGAAGTTGTCGGTCAGTTCGGCGAAGAAGTTCATGTCGCTCAGACACGTATCAATCCACTCAAAACTCTCGGCATCTTCCAGCACTTCATTGATGGCCTCCCGCAGAAGCCAGTCAAATCCAAGTGCTGTCTTGTGGGCGTACACCTTCCTGTACATCTGATACCGGCTGTAAACAAAGTCTTCCAGCGCCCCCAGGCCTTTCTGGGTGATCGCCAACCCCATCCAGGGTTCCGATACATCCCAGCCAAACCGGAGGTTGCTGAGCAGGTGGTCCAGATTGAACCCGCCGATGGTCACGGAGCTGTGAAAGCCGTCCCGGAGCATATAATCCGCCCGGTCTGCATCTATCTCACCCGATACGATAGACGACAGCAGGCCCATCACCAGGTCGGGTACATCCTGTCGGGTTAACGAGCCGGCGATGGCATCGTCTCCCGCTATGAAGCCCCAGAAGGTATGTGCGTGCCGGCAGAAGGTGTCGCTGGGTGTGACCTGAGTGGTCTCCATGATGCCAATGACGTCTTCCGGGTTCAGACCTGCGCCTTCCAGGTCAACCGCAGACAGTACCTCATGGGCGACCCGCACCGAGTAGTGTTCGTGCTCCAGTTCGTCCGGTTCTTCCGGGTGATACTGCGTGTAGTCCACGCCCTTCCACAGATCCAGGAATCGCTGGGGCCGGGACATCAGGTCACGAATACGCCGGGCCTGGGTGAACTGGTGAGAAAAGCTGGAATGGCCGCTGTCGTGCAGCAAACAGCCCAGCCGGATCACCTTGGCCAGGTAGTCAATGGCGTCCAGCTGGCTCAGGCTCAGATCCGTCCGCTCGCTGAGCTGACGCTCCCTCAGGTAGGCGTCGATCATCGAGCGAAACATTCGAGTGCCCACATGCATCACGCCGATGCTATGAAGAAAGCGGGAATGGGTGGCCCCGGGAAACACCAGGCTCAGAATGTCGTTCTGGCAGATGTTACGCAGCCGTTGGAACAGCGGGTGGTCAATAACCTGTATTTCGTGCCGGTAGAGCGGAATGCCGCCATGAACCGGGTCCATGATCAGCTTGTCGTAGGCACCGAGCAAATCATTGACAGCACGTCGCATAGTTACAAATCTCCCAAAATGATCAGTCTGGCCTTGTTATATCACAGGGTCATGCCAGAATAGGCGTTATCAAGCCGGTTTTTCTTTTATCGCTGGTAGTTTAAGGCCATCAACATGACCTCGCGCACTGAGCGCATACTGATTATTGACGCCGACGAACAGGCCCGTTCCGATTTGTCACGCTACCTTGAGGCCAGAGGCTTCTACGTGACCGGTTATCCGGACCTGAGTGCTGCCCGCTGCCTGTTTAACGACGTCATTCCCGATGTCATCTTTGCCGACCTTTCACCGGAGGCCATCCGGGATCTTTCCCGCCGTCTGGACCAGGCCGAAAGCTTTACCCCGATTGTCGCCTGCACTACCAGCTCCTCAAGTTGTGAGGTCGTCCAGCTAATTCGTGCCGGTGCTGCAGATGTGGTGCTCAAACCTTGCAATGACGACAAATGTGCCCTGGATGATGTCATCGGCAAGCTGTTGGACCGGGTTCGCGTGAACCGCCTGAATCAGCTTTATCGTCAGGAGCTTGAAGACGCCAACCGGGATCTGCGCAGCGGGATTTCAGAACTGAGGGCGGATCAGAACGCCGGCAGGAAGGTTCAGCTCAAAATGTTGCCGGATCACAAGCTTGAACTGTCGGGCTTGCACGTTGACCATCTGATCAAGCCGTCGCTGTACCTGAGCGGGGACTTCCTTGACTATTTCCGCCTGACCGAAGACAAAGTGCTGGTATACATCGCAGATGTATCCGGCCATGGTGCCAGTTCAGCATTCGTTACGGTGCTTCTGAAAAACCTGACCAATCGCCTGCAGCGTAATCTTCGCAGACAGTCCAGTGACGATATTCTCCATCCCGAACGCTTTCTTGAGCGCATTAACTCCGAATTGCTCGATACGGGTCTCGGCAAACACGTAACGGTCTTTGTAGGCATAATCACAATTTCTGAGCGAATATTGAACTATGCGGTAGGGGCTCACTTCCCGATGCCGATTCTTTCCTTTCTGGACGGAGAGACACGGTTTCTCGAAGGCAGTGGCCTCCCGGTTGGCCTTTTTGAGGCCCCGGAATGGGAGCTGTATCAGGTGAAACTGGACCGGCCATTTCGGATGTTGCTTTTTTCGGACGGTATACTGGAGGTGATTCCCGCGAAATCTCTGGATGAAAAGGAAAAGACACTACTTGAACTCGTTTCAGGAGGTAGTCACACTATCGCATCGCTGAGCGACGCTCTCGGGTTAGGTAATATCTCGGAGCTGCCGGACGATATAGCGATAGTATCGGTAACTGACTCGGTCATCGGGTCAGATAACACGTCGTCGACTTAGTGGCAGTGTGAAAAAAATGGCTGGCTATAAAATCCTGCAAGCTGATAAGCAGGGAATCTACGTCCTGAAGTTTATTGGAGAAATCCGGCTGAACCTGTGTTCGACGCTGGACAATCTGGTTGAGTCCATAACGCGGGACCCCGAGTTTAAAACCGTCGTTATTGATCTGACCGAAACGGAAATTGTCGATAGCACCACTCTGGGGCTTCTCGCCAAGATCGCACTGGCCGCGCAGAAACAGAGCCACTTCTTGCCGACACTGATTTCCACCAACCCCGATATTACCCGCATAATTTCCTCCATGGGCTTCGACAAGATCTTTATAATTGTCCGCGAGCCTGCATCCCGAATTGAAGAGCTTGAAGAAATTCCCGTGCTTAAAGCCAGCGAACAGCAAGTACGTGACAAAGTGCTGGACGCCCATAAGGTATTGATGGGAATGAACAGTAAAAACCGGGAAGAATTCAAGAATCTGGTGCGTGCCCTGGAGTGTGAGGAACCCGGCTAAAGCTGGGCCACCTCCTGCTGCGGGGTCTTGTCCGACATCAACAAACGGAAGGGATATGCCTGATAAAGCAACGCCCATGAAAGATATGGCGAATTCACAGAACGTAACGGTGCTCGGTGGTGGTAGCTTTGGTACCGCCATCGCCAAAGTGCTGGGTGAAAACGGCCATACCGTGCACTTCTGGATGCGCGATGAGAATCAGGCCAATGAGATTCGTACCACCCGTATCAATGCCCGCTACATGCCCGGCATCGTTCTGGAAGGCGATATACAGCCAACGACCGATATCGCTGACGCGGTCAGCAAGTCAGACGTCGTGTTCGTTGCTATTCCCTCGAAAGCTTTTCGTTCGGTTATTCGCGATAACAGTAAGACATTCCGGGACGGGCAGATTGTCATCAGCCTGACCAAAGGTATCGAGGAGCATGGCTTCAAACTGATGAGCGAGATCCTTCTGGAAGAGATTCCACGGTGTCGCTCCGGCGTGCTGAGCGGTCCCAATCTCGCTGGTGAAATTGTTAACCGGGAACTCACGGCAACCGTGATTGCGGCTAAAGATCCCGAAGTTCGCCGCGCCGTTCAGGATCTTCTGGGCTGTGAGTATTTCAGGGTATACGCCAACGTTGATGTTTATGGCGTTGAACTTGCCGGTGCCTTGAAGAATATTTATGCCATTGTGGCTGGCCTTGCGTCTGCCCTTGATCTGGGCGAAAACGCCAAAGCCATGCTGATAACGCGCGGGCTGGCGGAGATGAGCCGGTTTGCAGTGAGCCTCGGAGCCAATCCGATGACCTTTATGGGGCTGGCGGGCGTGGGCGACCTGATTGCCACCTGCACCTCCAACAAGAGTCGTAATTTCCGTGTTGGGTACGCTGTCGGCAAAGGTAAACAGCTGGACGACGCCGCGCGGGAGCTCGGTCAGGTAGCAGAAGGGATCTACACGCTGAAACTGGTGCGTGAAAAGTCCGATTCGATCGGCATTTACATGCCGCTGGTACGGGGGCTCTATGAAATACTGTACGAGAATGCCTCTATCAACGCCGTCATTAGCAGTCTCATGATGGCCGTCCAGAACTCCGACGTTGAGTTTATCCTGCCACGAACGATTGCCCAGTAGAGTGGCGTCCTGAGAGAGGAGGGAGTGTTGTGCATCTGATCATCATGCGCCACGGTGAAGCAGGATGGCACACCCGGGATCAGGATAGAGAGCTGACCGAGACCGGTCGTGCAGGCGTTGCCGCCGTGGCTTCCCAGATTGCAGAATCGCCCTGGCGGCCCAGCGTTATCTGGTGCAGCCCTTTAACCCGGGCGCGGCAAACGGCCGCTATTGTGTCAGAGGTCCTGAACTGCCCGGTGCAGGAGAAACTCTTTATCACCCCGGATGATGACCCCGGCCGTTGCCTCGATGCACTGCTGGAGAATCACGAATCGCCATTGATGCTGGTTTCTCACATGCCTCTGGTGGGTAGTCTGTCGACCCTGCTGGTTGATGGCCACCGCAAAGGTATTCCGTTTATGACCTCCCAGGCGGTGCTACTCGATATGCCCGTTGTTGGCCCGGGGTGTGCGGACGTGAAAGCCCAGTTTCTGCCCTGATTTACCTGGTATATCCATTCTCGTAACCAACGCCGAGCTCTTATGTACAGCTTTCCCATTGACTATGTTGAACCGGTATTCCGGCCGCCCAGTGAGGCAAAGTCCCTCATCCTGCCAGTGACCAACGGGTGTTCCTGGAACCAATGCACATTCTGCGAAATGTACACTCAGCCCCAGAAGAAATTCCGGGCCCGAAAGCCAGACGATGTCAGAGCCGACATCGATAAGGCTGCCAAAGCGTTTGGCAGTGTACCCCGGGTGTTTCTGGCGGATGGCGATGCCATGGTATTGCCAACGCGCCGGTTGCTCGAGATTCTTTCGGAACTCAAGCGCGCATTTCCGGGGCTTGAGCGTGTATCCAGCTACTGCCTGCCACGAAATCTTGCTCGGAAATCGGTGCAGGAGTTGGCTGAGCTTCGCGATGCCGGGCTCGGGATTCTCTACGTAGGGATGGAGTCTGGTGACGACGAAGTGTTGCGCAGGGTGAACAAGGGCGAAACCTGGGAGTCGACACGATCGGCGCTGGCCAAAATCAAAGAATCCGGTCTCACCAGTTCGGTAATGGTGCTCAACGGTTTGGGTGGTGAAAGCCTGTCCCGGCAACACGCGATCAATACAGCGACTTTGTGCAACGAAACTCAGCCGGATTACCTGTCTACCCTGGTGGTTAGCTTCCCCCAGGGTGAGGAACGGTTCCGAGAAGGGTTTGGTGATGATTTTGTGCCACTCAGTCAGCAAAGTCTGTTTGAAGAAATTCGGGTGTTTCTTGAGCATCTTGAGCTCGACAACACCATTTTCCGGAGCGACCACGCTTCAAACTATCTCGTCCTGAAGGGAACTCTGGGTAAAGACAAGCAACGCTTGCTGGACCAGGTCAACCTTGCCATCACACAGCCAGGGGCCGTGCCGCTCAGAGCTGAGTGGATGCGAGGACTTTAGCTTCGGAAGCCAACGTGCAACAGGGGAGGTGCTTGTGAGCGGAAAACCAGACGATATTGAAAAGGCCGTCACGCAAAATGCTGAGAATCGAGCTTTGCCGCCCATTGATAAATGGCACCCCGAACTGTCGGGCGATATGGACCTGGTGATCACCCGTGATGGCCAGTGGGTGTATCAGGGCGAGCCGATAGCGCGGGAAGCCACCGTTAAGCTGTTTTCCACAATATTGCGCCGTGAGCAGGACGGCGAGCACTACCTGGTGACACCGGTCGAAAAATGGCGTATCAGGGTTGAAGATGCCCCTTTGCTGGCGCATACCCTGAGCGCGCATGGCGAGGATGACAGCAGGAATCTGACGGTGACCACCAATATGGGGGAGACGGTCGAAATTGGTGAGGATCATCCCCTGACCGTGGAAAATTATCCCGACAGCGAGGAGCCAAGGCCGGTCGTTCTGATTCGCCATGGTGTAGAAGCCCGCTTGGTTACCTCAGCGTTTTATGATCTGGCGGGCCTGGCGGAAGAGCGTACAATCGATGGTGAGCCACAGTTGGGGGTGGTGAGCCACGGAAAATTCTGGAAAATCGGGCAGGGCGGTTGAAAACCTGTAGCCTGCCCCCACAAAGAAGGTAGAAAACGCAGTCTGTCACTTGTTAAACTGTGCTTTCTTTCTTGTTACCGAGCCTGGCTCTCTAACGAGGCCCGGTGGTCGTTAGTCCCTCTGTGCAGTCTGGCTGTTCACGATCACTTTCGATTGCCTACATCCTAAATACACAGTCATTGCGACACGCAAGGAGATCACATGGCCCAACCTCGTGTTGTCACCATCCATTACACGCTCACCAACGACCAGGGAGAGCAGCTTGACTCCTCCCGTGTAGAAGGTCGCGAGCCTCTGTCTTACCTGGAAGGTGCACAGAACATTATCGGTGGACTGGAAAGTGCGCTGAACGAAAAGAACGCTGGCGATCAGGTTAAAGTTTCTGTAGCGCCAGGTGAAGGCTACGGCGAAGTTAACGAAGAGCTGATCCAGCCGGTTCCGCGTTCTGCCTTCGAAGGCGTAGATACCATCGAGCCGGGCATGCAGTTCCAGGCACAGACTCCGGGCGGCCCTCAGGTTGTTCGTGTGGTTGAAGTCAGCGAAGAAACCGTCACCATCGATGCCAACCACCCGCTGGCGGGCCAGACTCTGCACTTCGACGTTGAAGTGGTAGAAGCTCGCGAAGCGACCGACGAAGAGCAAGAGCACGGCCACGTGCACTGAACGCTTCCGAAAGGTTGATGAAAAACGGCTCCTTCGGGGGCCGTTTTTTTACGCCTGAAGAACGCTGACGGCATAGAGCCAAAAAAAGGGCCAGATCGAAATCTGGCCCTTTTTCACTTGCGTGGCGTGGTTACATGTTCGGGTAATTCGGGCCGCCGCCACCTTCCGGTGTTACCCAGGTAATGTTCTGGGCAGGATCCTTGATGTCACAGGTCTTGCAGTGAACGCAGTTCTGGGCATTGATCTGGAACTTCTTACCACTGCCGTCTTCCGCCTCAATAACTTCATACACGCCCGCCGGGCAGTAACGCTGTGCCGGCTCGTTGTACTTGGGCAGGTTTTCCTTCAACGGGATATCCGGATCGGTCAGTTTCAGGTGTACTGGCTGATCTTCCTCGTGGTTGGTGTTTGAAATGAACACCGAGGACAGCCGATCGAAGGTCAACTTGTTATCCGGCTTGGGGTAGCTGATCTGCTTGCAGTCAGCCGCCGGCTTCATGGTCGCATAATCGGGCGTGGTATCGTGGAAGGTGAAGGGCAGGCTTCCACGCAGAATGTTCTGCTCGAAGAATGCGATGGCGCCACCAATCACGCTGCCAAATTTGTGGATAGACGGGCCAAAGTTACGCTCAGCGTAAAGTTCCTTGTACAGCCAGCTGTCTTCGAAACGCTTAGCGAAACTAGTGATTTCTTCACCTGTCTTGCCATCTTTCAGGGCTTCGAAAACGGCTTCAGCGCCCAGCATGCCGGACTTCATAGCCGTGTGGGAGCCTTTGATCTTTGAAAAGTTGAGCGTTCCGGCATCACAGCCAAGCAGCAGGCCACCGGCAAAGCTCATCTTGGGCAGTGCGTTGTAACCGCCCTTGGTAATAGCCCGGGCGCCATAGGCCACGCGCTTGCCACCTTCCAGATATTTCTTGATCTCCGGATGATGCTTCAGGCGCTGCATTTCTTCGAACGGGCTCAGGTGCGGGTTGCTGTAGCTGAGGTCGGTGATGAGACCGACATAAACCTGACCGCCTTCCAGATGATACAGGAACGAGCCGCCGGTGCTGCCGGACTCGCTCAACGGCCAGCCAGTTGAGTGAACGACCAGACCGGGCTCATGTTTGGCCGGATCGATGTCCCACAGTTCCTTGATGCCAATACCGTAATGCTGGGGGTCTTTGCCTTCGTCCAGCTTGAAATCCTTGATCAGCTGCTTGCCAAGGTGGCCGCGGCAACCTTCAGTGAACAGCGTGTACTTGGCGCGCAGCTCCATGCCGGGCATGTAACCGTCTTTCTGGGAGCCGTCACGGGCTACACCCATGTCACCGGTGATGATGCCTTTAACCTGGCCATCTTCAACAATGGCCTCAGCAGCGGCAAAACCCGGGTAAACCTCAACACCCAGCTGCTCGGCCTGCTCAGCCAACCAGCGGCACAGGTTGCCCAGGCTGATAATGTAGTTGCCGTGGTTGTGCATGTTCTTGGGCACAAAGGCGTTAGGAATTTTGGTGGCCTTTTCCTGGTTCTTCATCAGGAAAATGTCATCACGGGTAACCGGAGTATTCAGAGGCGCACCTTTCTCTTTCCAGTCAGGGAAGAGTTCATTCAGTGCTGTAGGCTCGAACACGGTGCCAGCGAGGATATGAGCGCCAACCTCGGAGCCTTTTTCAACTACACAAACAGTCAGTTCTTCGCCAGCTTCCTGCGCCAGTTGCATGACGCGGCAGGCTGCCGACAGGCCCGCTGGGCCGCCGCCGACGATCAGAACATCAAATTCCATCGATTCGCGTTCCACGTTGGCCTCCTCAAACAGCTTTTAATGAATGTTGTTTAACCGAAGGATAACGCATTTGAGAAATCAAACAAACGTTTGTTTGAAATTTGCGCTGACCTTTGGCATTGTACGTATACACCGAAATATCGTGTGTTTTGAGTCGATTTTTAGTATCGTCTCATTGCCTTGCCGGGTCAACCCGGTCTATTGGCTGCGAAGGCAGTCCTGACGCGTCGAATGGGACTATTGACCCTTTTGGCCATAGCCTGCAGTATTGTTGCGCACTATCTCAGCAGGCTCTCCGTCACGGATTGCGAGTCATTAAACCCATCGTAGAAGAACGAGGAATCTATGAAGGTTCTGGTCGCTGTAAAACGAGTTATCGACTACAACGTAAAGGTGCGCGTCAAGCCGGACAACACCGGTGTTGACCTCGCCAACGTCAAGATGGCAATGAACCCATTCTGCGAAATCGCTGTTGAAGAAGCGGTTCGTCTGAAAGAGAAGGGTGTTGCCAGTGAAATCGTTGTTGTATCCATTGGCCCGAAGGCTGCTCAGGAGCAAATCCGTACTGCTCTGGCACTGGGTGCTGACCGTGGTATCCACATCGAGACTGACGAAGAAGTTCAGTCCCTCGAAGCGGCCAAGCTGCTGAAGGCTGTTGTTGAGAAAGAAGAGCCCAAGCTGGTTATTCTTGGCAAGCAGTCTATCGATTCCGACAACAACCAGACTGGCCAGATGCTGGCCGCGCTGACCGGAATGGGTCAGGGCACTTTTGCCTCTGAAGTGGTTGTTGAGGGTGACAAAGTTAACGTAACCCGCGAAGTAGACGGCGGCCTGATGACGGTTGCTCTGAACCTGCCTGCGGTTGTTACCACTGACCTGCGTCTGAACGAGCCGCGTTACGCTTCTCTGCCGAACATCATGAAGGCCAAGAAGAAGCCGCTCGACGCCATGAGCCCTGCCGATCTGGGTGTTGAAATCGCCCCGCGCCTGTCCACCCTGAAAGTAGAAGCTCCGGCTTCACGCCAGGCTGGTATCAAGGTGGCTGACGTTGCTGAGCTGGTAGATAAACTGAAGAACGAAGCGAAGGTGATCTAAATGAGCATCCTGGTAATTGCTGAACACGACAACAGCAGCCTGAAGCAGGCTACTCTGAACGTTGTAGCGGCAGCCAAGGCCATCGGTGGCGACATCGACGTGCTGGTTGCTGGTGAAAACGTAGCCGCCATCGCTGAAGCCGCTGCTAAAGCAGAAGGCGTCAACAAAGTTCTGGTTGCGGATAACGCGGCCTACGGTCACTTCCTGGCTGAAAACCTGGGTGAGCTGGTTGCTGAAGTAGGCAAAAACTACAGCCACATCCTGACCTCTGCCGGCACCACGGGTAAAGACTTCATGCCGCGCGTTGCTGCGCTGCTCGACGTTGCTCAGGTATCTGACATCATCCGCGTGGAATCGGCCGACACCTTTGTGCGTCCGATCTATGCCGGTAACGCCATCGCTACGGTTAAAGCCAGCGACAGCATCAAGGTGATCACTGTTCGCCCGACCGGTTTTGATCCGGTAGCCGCGGAAGGT
>Ga0209075_1001118_pt1 | contig 25610 bp, 32 predicted proteins | sample Stecom2011_FD_187523 | JGI IMG/M metagenome (GOLD analysis project Ga0209075, IMG submission 187523) | Agricultural soil microbial communities from Utah to study Nitrogen management - Steer compost 2011 (SPAdes) (version 2) | ecosystem: Environmental > Terrestrial > Soil > Agricultural land...
CCCGGTTCCGGGGGCTTGGCGTGCGCACGATTATCCGCCCGGTGCGCACCTATCCGGAGATCATGGTGCGAGCGGTGGTCGCGCCTGGCTCCGAGAAAGTGCTGGAAGACATGTTCAATTACGAACACGACCACCCGCATCGCTACGACCTGGAGGTCAACGGTCTGACCTGGGCCGATATTGTCAGCGCTCTGATCCGGCACGGGATTGGTACTGCCCTGGCCTACATCGACCGGGAAAACGAAGTGGTCTGTCACCCGGTCGCCAGCGACGAGATCGAGGGGAAAGGTCTGATTGTGCTGGTACGTTCCACCGACACCCCCGACGTTACCGTGGTAGAAGAAGCGCTCGACCGCTACCGGGAATTTCTCGGGCAGTGGCGCTCGATGCACCAGCAGAAAGCGCTGGACGATCAGCGGGCGGGGCAGGCTGGAGAAACTCAGGACCAGCGCCCCTGAGTGGCTCAGTCCTGGTGTACCAGAGCCAGCTGCATATTCCCCAGCTGCGGGAACAGCTCTATCACGCGGGCGGCTGTGGTGCCGGCCTGCAGATGCGCCTTGAGCAGCGGCCACTGGGGCCCCAGGCCGGCGGCTTCCGCAGCCCGGGCAAGCGATTGCAGCGCCGGTTCTGGCAGTTCCACCCTGGCACCGGTAAGCCAGCTCAGGCTCAGTGTGTGCAGCCATTCGGTGACACTCAGGGCGTGATCCGGAACAGCCGTCTGCGGCTGATAAATGCCGGCCAGAAAATAGCCCTGCTCCGCCTTGCTCACCAGATTGAGAAACACAGGCACCTGCCCGGCCAGGGCTTTCGCCCAGCGGATCAGCTCATCCGGCTCACCGGTTTTCAGCTCAAACTCGACTTCGTGCAGCGGCCGGGAACGGCCACCACCGACCACTTCGCCGGTATCCAGCGCCACTTCAATCTCGCTTTCAGCGGTTGTCAGCATGACGATCTGCCGCTGGAAGTTGGTCTGGAAAACCAGCTGTAACGCAGCCAGATCTACCTGCCCTGCCAGCGGGGTCCGGGCCAGCAGCGACAGGTCCAGCTCCGGGCTGGCAAGCTCCCACTCCCACTCTTCCCGACGATGGGCGCCGCCCGTAAACTGGCCCTGGGTTTTCAGGGTCTGGATATAACGGTCGCCGGCCTGCCTTACCCGCAGCGCGGCCCTGGCACGATTGAGGGCCGCATCCGCCGTGTCGTAGTAGCGGTTACTCAGGGTTTTAGCCGACCCTTTGGATGCCTCTGGCTGGCGCACCAGCCAGTCAAGGGCTCTGGCCTGGGCTGTCTCTGACACGGTGAGTTTGATTTCCAGCTCAATGGCCATGATTCACTCCGGGCTGTTATTGGGGGACCTGAAACACAAAAGCCGGTGACCTGAGTCACCGGCTTTTGACACTACCTGATAAGCGGATTAGCTGATCAGAAGTAGTATACCGCACCAATCGCGGCGAGGGTTTTCTCGTCGGTAACACCGGCTACGCCGTTGTCGTCAACGAAGTCGTATACCTGGTCGCCACCAGACAGGTAGCCTTCAAAGTACACGTACATGTGGTCAGACAGGTTGTGCAGAGCCTGAATGGACACAACTTCCTGATCGCTGTCAGCCGCATCGGCATTCAGCATTTCGTAGGACAGTGCAAACTGGTTTTTACCCAGTGTGTACACGCCCATCAGGCCGTAACGGTCGTCAACGTCTTTACGGGTCTGGAACTGGGCGGTCAGGCTCAGGTTGTCCAGGTTGTAGGTAGCACGCAGACCGTAAGTGTTTTCGTTGTCAGTGTTAACGTTCTGCGAGGAGTAGTTCAGGCTGCCGTCGTTGGAGTCCATGGCGAAGGCCAGTTCCAGAGCATCCACGTTATAGATCGCGGCCAGCTGGTACGGATAGGACTTATCGCCACCCGTTTTTTCGTTACCGTTGATCTGAACGGCTGCGGCCAGACGCAGGCCACCGAAAGACGGAGACATGTACTGGATCAGGTCGCCTTCACCGGTGTCGTAGCCGCCACCCAGGTTAGGAGAACCGATTTCATAGAAGTTGGAGATTACGTCGATGGCGCTCTCATAAGTGGAGTCGTCAGAACCCACCCAGATCTGACCAAAGCTGTCGCCTTTGACACCGATGTAAGCTTCATCCAGCCCGTCAATGCCGTTGCTCTCGGATTTGTCGTCAGCGTCGATGCCTTCGAGTTCCAGCTTGAAGAAACCGGTGATGCCCGGAGCAATTTCGTGGCTGTGAGTGATACCCAGGGTAGAGCCGTTGTCGAAATGATCGACAAAGTGAGGGCCTTCATCAAAGTTTTCGTACGTCAGTGCGTACTGGATGTTACCGTAAACGGTCGGCAGGTTGCTGTCATGTGCCAGAGCCGCGCCAGAGAAAGTTGCAGCTGCAATCGCAGAAGCAAGAATGGTTTTTTTCATGTTGCGTCTTCCTTTTTGAGTTAACTCAGGTTTTCGACGGGTATAAGCCCCGATTTTTACAGGCAAAATCAGCAATTGCCGACATTGCCGGAACCCCGATCGTTCTCCTTTTAGATCTGTCAGGAGCCGACTTTTCTTCTTTTTATGGTGCCGGAGTACTCTCCAGCGTTAATTCTCAAGCAGTTACATGACTTTATTAAAGCTCTGCCTGATGAATCTGTTTTAATACAATGATTACCATTTTGCAAATTTTCAAAAGCTAATTTTTAGCTTTTTTTAGCTCAGTTGAAAAGGCCTTTATGACAAAAACGCCTAACAACCCACCTTTTTGGCGCATTCAGCCTTTCCGGGGCACCTCAAGCATAAAGGTAACCGGCCCGTCATTAAGGAGTGCCACCTTCATGTCCGCACCAAACATCCCCTGCCCCACTCGCTCCGCCCCCAACCCGGTACGGGCTTCGTTCACAAACTGCTGAAACAGGGATTGCGCCACCTCCGGCGCCGCCGCTGTGGAAAAGCCAGGGCGGGTTCCGGAGGCGGTGTCGGCGGCAAGCGTAAACTGGGGGACAACAAGCAACGAACCGCCGGAGTCCTGAACGTTCACGTTCATCCGGCCCTGATCGTCGGGGAAGATGCGATAAGATAAGATTTTCCGGCACAGTTCCTTTGCCTCAACAGCGGTGTCGCTCCGTTCCACACCCAACAATAAAAGCAGACCCGGCCCAACAGCGGATATCAGCTCGCCGTTCACTGTGACGCTTGCATGGGAAACGCGTTGGATAAGCCCTTTCATTCCATCCCTTGGCAAGTAGGCATCGGATTAAAAATCAGCAACGCGCAAGAGTGTATAGCGGTCGGTTCGGAGCGACAAGCCCCTGTATGTCAATAAAAAGTCTTTTTTTTAGCCTGCACTGGGCGAACTTTTGGCGGCGATATGTTCTACCGCCCGCAGAAGGGCATCAACGATGGCAGGTTCGGAAGCGGAGTGGCCGGCGTCGCGGATGATATTCAGTTCCGCCGTCGGCCATGCCTGATGCAGGGCCAGGGCGTTATCGAGCGGGCAGACCATGTCGTAACGGCCATGCACAATCACTCCGGGGATACCCGCCAGATGCTCTGCGTTTCTGATGATCTGGTCCGGTTCAAGAAACGCGTTATTGCTGAAGTAGTGGCATTCTATCCTGGCCAGTGCAATTGCCACACGCGGATGGCTGAAATGCTCGACCACTTTCGGGTTGGGGTGCAAGGTGGCGCAACGCCCCTCCCAGACCGACCAGGCTTTCGCGGCCTGTATCTGCTCCAGCTCATTCGCGCTGGTGAGCCGGCGGTAGTATGCCGTTACCAGATCGTTGCGCTCTTCCTCGGGAATGGGGGCCACAAAGTCCTGCCAGTGATCCGGGAAAATCCGGCTGGCGCCGTCCTGATAAAACCATTGGATATCCCGGGGGCGGCACAGGAATATCCCCCTCAGTACCAGACCCCGCACCCGTTCGGGGTGCGCCTGTGCATAAACCAGGCTGAGCGTGGAGCCCCAGCTCCCGCCAAACAGCAGCCAGCGCTCAATCCCCAGAAAGCGCCGGACCGTTTCCATATCCTCCACCAGCCTGTCGGTTGAGTTCGCTGTCAGCCCGGCCAGCGGAGTCGAGCGGCCGGCACCGCGCTGGTCCATCAGGATGATGCGGAACCGCTCGGCATCAAAAAAGCGCCGGTGATAATCTTCACAGCCGCCGCCGGGGCCGCCATGCACCACCAGTACGGGGATGCCGTCAGGATTGCCGGATTCTTCCAGATATAGCTCATGGGGATCGTCCACAGCAAGGCGGTGGCGGGCGTAGGGTTGTATTTCGGGGTAGAGGTTCAGCATGAAGGACTCCGCTTCAGGGATAACGGCAGTCTAGCTGAGTTGGGCGAGGATGAGCCACTCACAGACTCTCAAACCGTTAGGTGGTTGTCTGTGAGTGGCCCTGGCAAAACCCTAGGACTTCTTGTTGGCGCGTTTGCGTTCGTTCTCGGTCAGCAGTTTTTTGCGCAGACGGATCGACTTGGGCGTGACTTCGACCAGTTCGTCGTCATCAATAAACTCCAGTGCCTGTTCAAGGGTGAACTTGATGGGCGGCACCAGGCCAATCACCTCGTCCTTACCGGACGCACGCATGTTGTCCAGTTTCTTGCCCTTGGTGGGGTTGATCACCAGGTCGTTGTCGCGACTGTGAATACCACACAGCTGGCCTTCGTAGATATCCTGGCCTGGCTCAAGAAACAGCTTGCCGCGGCTCTGGAGGGTTTCCAGGGAATAGGTCAGCGCCGTACCGTTTGCCATTGAAACCAGAACCCCGTTCTGACGGCTGGTCACGTCACCCAGCTTCACCGGCCCATAGTGGCTGAAGGTCGAGGTCAGAATACCCGTGCCTGAGGTCATGGTCAGGAAGGTGTTCCGGAAGCCAATCAGGCCCCGGGCGGGAATGGTGTACTCAAGGCGGATACGGCCTTTGCCGTCGGGGACCATATTGGTCAGATCGCCTTTACGCAGGCCCATCTGCTCCATAATGGTGCCCTGATGCTGTTCCTCGATGTCGATAATGACATTCTCGTAAGGCTCTTGCTTCTCGCCATCTACCTCTTTGACCACCACTTCCGGCCGGCCAACCGCCAGCTCGAAGTTTTCCCGGCGCATGTTCTCGATCAACACCGACAGGTGGAGCTCACCCCGGCCGGAAACCTTGAACTTGTCGGCCGAGTCGCCCTCTTCTACCCGCAGAGCGACGTTGTGCAGCAGCTCCCGTTCCAGGCGCTCCTTGATGTTGCGGCTGGTCACAAACTTGCCTTCTTTACCGGCAAAGGGTGAATCGTTGACCTGGAAGGTCATGGACACCGTGGGCTCGTCAACCGTCAGCGGCGGCAGGGCCTCCACGTTGTTGGGATCACACAGAGTGTCGGAAATGAACAGTTCATCCAGCCCGCTCACGCAGACAATATCACCGGCCTGCGCCTGATCAACCTCAACCCGCTGGAGCCCGGAGTGCCCCATGATCTTCAGAATACGACCGTTGCGTTTTTTACCATCGGTGCCGATGGCGACCACCGGTGAGTTGGCTTTCACCTTGCCCCGCATGATGCGGCCAATGCCGATAACGCCCAGGAAGCTGTTGTAGTCCAGCTGGGATACCTGCATCTGGAAGGGTCCTTCCAGATCAACCGCCGGCGCCGGCACGTGGTCAACAATCGCCTGGAACACGGCGTCCATGTTGTCGTGCAGGTCCTCGTAATCGAGACCGGCAATGCCATTCAGTGCACTGGCGTAGACAATCGGAAAGTCCAGCTGTTCTTCGGTGGCACCCAGGTTATCAAACAGGTCGAACACCTGATCAACAACCCAGTCTGGCCGGGCACCGGGGCGGTCGATCTTGTTGACGACCACAATCGGGCGCAGGCCCGCTGAGAACGCCTTCTGCGTTACAAAGCGGGTTTGCGGCATGGGCCCGTCGATGGAATCCACCACCAGCAGCACACTGTCTACCATGCTCATTACCCGCTCTACTTCGCCACCGAAGTCAGCGTGGCCCGGGGTGTCTACGATGTTGATATCGTAGTCCTTCCATTTCAGCGCGGTATTTTTTGCCAGAATGGTAATGCCACGCTCTTTTTCCTGGTCGTTGGAGTCCATAACGCGCTCGTTTTCGAGCTCCTTACGGTCCAGCGTGCCGGATTGGCGCAACAACTGGTCAACCAGGGTAGTCTTACCATGGTCAACGTGGGCAATGATGGCAACGTTTCTAAGCTTATCAATCACAACGGATATCCTGGAGAAATTAGCGGCGCGTAGTATAGCAAAAACCGTACCCCAGTTATATGAACATTAGTGCCTAGTAGCGGGTGCACCGATAACCGGCACCCGCGATCTGTCTGCACCAACCTGGTGCGTATATCGGGTGCATTTCCTCTCTGACCCCCGTAAACTTTTAGCCTTGGTACGCGCGCCAGAGCCCTGCCAGACACCGTGCCTCCCCGTCCATACAAAACTGGCAAGGCTCTTGCTTAATGGAACTCAGCCGTAATTGAAAGGTAAGGGTCCAGGGCTTCTGGTAAGCTGCGCGTTTCTGCGACAGATCAGGCTCAGCACACTGAACGATCCGGCATGATAAAGACGACACCACTATGGAGCATGCACAATGTCCAAGACGATTGATTTGATCAACGAACACGAAGTCAAATGGGTTGATCTGCGCTTCACCGACACTCGCGGTAAAGAGCAACACGTAACCCTGCCGGCGACTGAAGTAGATGAGGACTTCTTTGCCGAAGGCAAGATGTTCGACGGCTCCTCCATCGCCGGCTGGAAAGGCATCAACGAATCCGACATGATCCTGATGCCGGTCGATGAGACCGTTGTCCTGGACCCGTTCACCGAAGAAACCACCGTTAACATCACCTGCGACATCGTTGAGCCCACCACCATGCAGGGCTACGAGCGGGACCCGCGCTCCATCGCCCGCCGTGCCGAGGACTACCTGAAATCGACCGGCATTGCGGACGGCGCACTGTTTGGCCCTGAGCCTGAGTTCTTTATCTTTGACTCGGTAAAATGGAAAACCGATATCCAGGGCTCCATGTACGAGCTTTACTCAGAAGAAGCCGCCTGGGTATCCGGTGAAGACTTTGACCGCAACAACATCGGCCACCGTCCGGGTGTAAAAGGCGGTTATTTCCCGGTTCCGCCGGTAGACAGCCTGCACGATCTGCGCGGAGCCATGTGTGCGGCCATGGACTCCATGGGCCTGACCATCGAAGTACACCACCACGAAGTGGGCACCGCCGGCCAGTGCGAGATCGGTGTTGGCCCCAATACCCTTACGCTCAAGGCGGACGAAGTCCAGATCCTGAAGTACTGCGTCCACAACGTGGCCCATGCCTACGGCAAAACCGCTACGTTCATGCCCAAACCGGTTGTTGGCGATAACGGTTCAGGCATGCACGTTCATATGTCCCTGAACAAAGACGGCAAAAACCTGTTTGCCGGCGACAGCTATGCCGGCCTGAGCGAAATGGCCCTTTACTACATCGGCGGCATCATCAAACATGCCAAAGCCATCAACGCCTTCACCAACCCGGCGACCAACAGCTATAAGCGCCTGGTGCCCGGCTACGAAGCCCCGGTAATGCTGGCCTACTCCGCCCGCAACCGCTCTGCCTCCATCCGTATTCCGTATGTGAGCAGCCCGAAAGCCCGCCGTATCGAGGTGCGTTTCCCCGATCCGGCCGCCAACCCCTACCTGGCCTTTTCGGCCCTGATGATGGCTGGCCTGGACGGCATCCAGAACAAGATCCACCCGGGCGATGCCATGGACAAAGATCTGTACGATCTGCCCAAGGAAGAGGCAATGAACATCCCGCAGGTGGCCACCACTCTGCAGGAGGCTCTGAAGTGCCTGGCGGCTGACCATGAGTTCCTGACTCGCGGCGGCGTGTTTACCGAAGACATGATTAACGGCTACATCGAGCTCAAGCAAGCTGAGGTGGAGCGTCTGAACATGACCACTCACCCGATTGAGTTCGACATGTACTACTCCTGCTAAGACCTGTCTTTGCCGGAAATCGCTGTTTCAGACAAGCCCCGCCCCGAGCGGGGCTTGTTCTTGGGGCAGCCTTTTGTGAACTGCTTAACGCTCTGTAACCCTGCCCGATTCACTAGCCGTTGAAATGCCCGCCTCTGACGCCGATAATCGGGACAGTTCATTACCGCAGGTTATTGTCATGAAAGCATCTTTCGCTTTGATTACCGGATTTTTTCTGCTCGCCACCGGTGCGCACGCAGAGGTGTACCGTCATGTTGATGACCAGGGCAATGTGTCCTTTTCGGATGAGCCAATGGCCGGCAGCGAGACGGTCAGGATCAAGCCGGTGACAACGATTACGCTTCCCAAGCCCGAGGTGGTACGTGAGACCGACGAACTGATCCGGGAAGTCCAGCGGGAAGGCGCGAACTACAACAGCCTGTCTTTTGCCTACCCCGAAAACAATCAGGCCTTTCACAGTGGCAGCGGCGACGTCACCTTTCAGGTGAACAGTTCGCCTGGCCTGAAGCCGGGCCATAAATATGAAATCACCCTGGATGGTCAGCCGGTCGGCCAGAGCACGTCCGGCTCCGTTACCGTCAACAATATCGACCGGGGCACGCACCGGGCTGGCGTGCACATCGTCGACCAGCAGGGGGTTCAGGTCAAGACCGGCCCGAGTGTCACCTTTACCGTCCACCGCCCCTCGGTACCGCGCCGCTAAGCGGCGTTCTCTCCCAACGCGTCGCACTATTTTAGTGCGCGCGCACCAAAATAGAGCGATACTTGGTCCTGTGACAGAGCACCGGTCCCCGGCCCTGCGGGATCCGGGCCCGTCGCTTAAAGCTGGTTCGGTTTTTGCTAACTTCTTCAGCAACAAAACATCACCACGGGACCACCGCATGTCGTTTAACCGGAACGCACTGCCTGACACCGGGTACAGGAGCATCCTCGACAGCCTGACCATTGCTATCCTGGTGCTGGGGGACGACCTGACCATCCGATACCTCAACCCAGCCGCGGAAAGCCTGTTTGAAACCAGCGCACAGAGAGTTTGCGGCCAGCCCCTGAGCGACCTTCTTGTGGATACGTCCGAGGCCCTGAGCACTTTCTACGCGGCCCTGAAGCACGGGCAGCCCTATATCCGCCGGGAGGCCGAGTTTGCCCTGCCCACCGGCGCCCGGCTCACCGTGGACTACTCCATCACCCCCATGAGCCTGACGCCCGCAGAACTGGTGATGGAGATCCAGCCCAAGGATCGCCTGCTCAGGATCAGCCGGGAGGAAGACATCATCTCGCAACAGGAAACCAGCCGGGTGCTGGTGCGGGGCCTGGCGCACGAAATCAAGAATCCGCTGGGAGGCATCCGGGGGGCGGCCCAGTTGCTGGACCGGGAGCTGGAGAGTACCGAACAGCGGGAATATACCCAGGTTATCATTAACGAAGCCGACCGCCTGCGCGGGCTGGTCGACCGCATGCTCGGGCCCAACAAGGCCTTGCAGATGGCCAATACCAATATTCATGAGGTACTGGAACGGGTACGCACCCTGATTGATGCGGAGGGCAAGGGGCTGGTACGGCTGAAGCGGGATTACGATCCCAGCATCCCGGAGTTTCCCGGTGATAAAGAGCTGCTTATCCAGGCTTTCCTCAACATTGCCCGCAACGCCCTGGAAGCGGCTTCCGAGAACCAGATGGACAGCCACAGCGGCGAGCCGCCGATCATCACCTTCCGGACCCGGACCTTGCGGCAGGTGACCATCGGCCACCGACGGCACCGACTGGTATGCCGTATCGACGTTATTGATAACGGCCCGGGCATTCCGTCTGAGCTGTTGCAGAACATCTTCTACCCCATGATCAGTGGCAGAGCAGCGGGCACCGGCCTTGGCCTTTCGATCGCCCAGAGTATCATCGGCCAGCATCACGGGCTGATTGAGTGCGAGAGTGAGCCGGGGCGGACCAACTTCATCATCTTTCTGCCTCTGGAGGAAACCCCATGAGCCGAACCGGCACCGTCTGGGTTATCGATGACGACAAAAGTATCCGCTGGGTACTGGACCGCGCCCTGACACAGGCCGGCCTTCACTCCCGGGTGTTTGACAGCGGCGAAAGCATTCTCATGCGGCTGGAGCACGAGCAGCCGGATGCCCTGGTGAGCGACATCCGGATGCCCGGCATTGATGGCATTACCCTGCTGTCAAAAATCGTTGCCCGGCATCCGGATCTCCCGGTGATCATCATGACCGCCCACTCGGATCTGGAGAGCGCGGTCACCAGTTATCAGACCGGGGCTTTTGAATACCTCCCAAAACCGTTTGATGTGGATGAGGCGGTGGCGCTGGTCAAGCGCGCCATTGCCCACAGCCGGGAAAAGAAGGCCGCCGCCGAGCCGGCCGGCGACACCGCCGCCAAGCCTCTGGAAATCATCGGCGAAGCGCCGGCAATGCAGGAAGTGTTCCGCGCCATTGGCCGCCTGTCCAACTCCAACATCACGGTGCTGATCAACGGTGAAAGCGGGACCGGCAAGGAGCTGGTGGCCCAGGCCTTACACAATCACAGCCCCCGGGCCCACGCGCCGTTTATTGCACTGAACATGGCGGCCATCCCAAAGGACCTTATTGAATCGGAACTGTTCGGGCACGAAAAAGGGGCCTTTACCGGAGCCGCCAGCACGCGCCACGGGCGGTTTGAACAGGCCAACGAAGGCACCCTCTTTCTGGATGAAATCGGCGATATGCCCCCCGATACACAAACCCGCCTTCTGCGCGTGCTGGCAGACGGTGAGTTCTATCGTGTGGGTGGCACCACACCGATCAACGTGGACGTGCGGATAATCGCGGCAACCCACCAGGATCTGGAAAAGCTGGTGCAGGCGGGCAGTTTTCGGGAAGATCTGTTCCACCGCCTGAATGTGATCCGCGTACACCTGCCCAGGCTCTCCGAGCGCCGGGAGGATATCCCCCAGCTGATGCAGCACTTTCTCAAGCGTGCTGCCCGGGAGTTGTCGGTAGAGGCCAAAATCCTGCGCCCCGATGCCGAAGAGTACCTGGTAACCCTGCCCTGGCCCGGCAACGTGCGGCAACTGGAAAACACCTGCCGCTGGCTGACCGTCATGGCCAGCGGCCGGGAGGTCCACATTGAGGATCTGCCCCCGGAGCTGGTGCAACAGGCCAACACCGGCGTCACCGGAAAAACCTGGCAGGAAGGCCTGAGAAACTGGGCAGAACTGGAACTGAAGCGGGGGCGCAAGGCGATTCTCGACACCGCGGTTCCCGAATTTGAAAAGATTCTGATTGAAGCCGCCCTCAAACACACTGGCGGCCGGCGACGTGATGCGTCTGTGCTCTTGGGATGGGGGCGTAATACCCTCACCCGAAAGATCAACGAACTGGGAATGGACCAGCCGGACACCGAGGAGGAGTAACGCCGGCCGGTGCCCCGCCAGCCAGAAAAAAGCCCGCGGATAACGCGGGCTTTTTTCTGGCTGGACGATCAGAACGGGATGTCATCGTCAAAATCGTCGATCGCATCCGGCATGCCGCCGCTTTGCTGGGCCGGGGGATTGCTGTAACCACCACCCTGGCCGCCCTGCTGCTGGGGCGGCGGATTGTTGTAGCTGGCTGGTTGCTGCTGCGGCCGCCCTTGCGGGGCACCCGGTGCCATACCACCTTCGCCGCCACGGCTGTCGAGCATCTGCATCTGGCCGTTGATGTCGACCACAATCTCGGTGGTGTAACGGTCCTGACCATCCTGGCCCTGCCATTTACGGGTTTGCAGACGCCCTTCGATGTAAACTTTTGAGCCTTTCCGGAGGTACTGGCCTGCAACCTCGGCCACCTTGCCAAACAGCACCACCCGGTGCCACTCGGTTCGGGGGACCATCTGCCCGGTTTGACGATCCTTGTAGCTTTCATCGGTCGCCAGGCTGAGGTTTACCACTGCGTTGCCGTTGGGGGTATAACGAGTATCGGGATCCTGCCCAAGGTTACCGATAAGAATTACCTTGTTTATGCCTCGTGCCATTAGTCGCTCCTGGTCGAATTTGCTGAATGCCTGCGTTCCCTGCAGACACCTTCAGTTTAAGTAACGCTACCCTGCCGCACAAATTCAAAGTGCGCAAGCTGCGTTTCACGAAAATGCTGACGGTCCACCTTCAGATAGGCAAGCGCCGCCTCTTCAACGATCACCACGTCTTCAACGCCGGGCAGTGTTCGCAGGCTCTCATCCATCTCGTCAAGACTCGTGCCGGCGCTCTCGCTGAGCTGAACCACAAAGCTGGTGGTATAGCCGGGTACCGGCATGGTGAGTGCCACCACAAGCCAGACCAGCAGCGCCGCCGCCATCAGCCAGAGTACACCCGCTGTGCCCGCTGCCTGCAGCAGCGAACCGCCCACGGCCCCTCCCAGAAACGCACCAAAGAACTGCGAGGTGGAGTAGACCCCCATGGCGGTCCCCTTGGCGGCCGCCGGTGCTTCTTTGCTGATCAGCGAAGGCAGGCTCGCCTCCAGGAGATTGAACGCCATAAAGAAAAAGAACAGCACCGCCCAGGCCAGCCACAGGCTCCGGCCCAGCCCGGTCATCGCCGCCACCGACAGAGCCAGCACGGCGATTGCGCCGCACAGCACCGGCTTCATCTTGCGTTTTTTCTCACCAATGATAATAAACGGCACCATGGCAAAAAACGAGGTGACCAGTACCGTCAGGTAGAACCACCAATGGGCTCTGGCCGCCAGCCCCAGCTGGTCCTGCAGCATGGTGGGAAATACCAGAAACAGCGCCGTCAGGGCAAAGTGCAGTGCAAAAATACCAAAATCCAGGCGCAGCAGGCGGCCATCTGCCAGTACCCGGCCGACCATCTCCCGGGCGGGCCGGGTGTCGGCACTTATCTTGTGCTGATGCGGCGTAGGCACCACTTTCGCTACCACCACCACCGCAGCCAGGGCCAGCACCGCCGTGGCGTAAAAGATACCCTTGAGCCCCCAGGCCGCACCGGCAGAGGGCCCGCCACCAGCGACACGGAGAACGACAGCCCGATCGAAATGCCCACCGCAGCCATCGCCTTGGTGCGCTGCTCTTCCCGGGTAAGGTCGCTGAGCAGCGCCATCAGCACACTGGCGATGGCTCCCGCGCCCTGAAGGATACGCCCTGCAATAACTACGTATATGGAATCGGTGGCGCCTGCCAGCACACTACCAGCGGCAAACAGAATGAGGCCCAGATAGATCATCCGCTTGCGGCCCACCCGGTCTGACAGCAAGCCAAAGGGCACCTGCAACAGAGCCTGGCTCAGGCCGTAGGCGCCGATCGCAAAGCCGATCAGGGCCGGGGTAGCACCCTTGAGGTCGCTGCCCAGCAGCATGAACACCGGCATGACCATGAACAAACCAAGCATACGCATGGCGTAAACAGATGCCAAAGCAGCGACTGAGCGTTTTTCAAGCGCGTTCATGCAAACCCGTGCGGACGAGAGAAGTGGATGGTTAAAAGCCCTTTACAAAGAGCGCAGCATTGTAACAGAAGCGCCCGCCTGACGGGACTATCGGTGTGATCAGACCGCCGGCTTAGCCGGCGCTTTCCGAAACCGATATAATGACTGTTTTTCCCATGCGAGGTGTTATGGACCATATCCAGATCAAGGGTGCCCGCACCCATAACCTGAAGAACATCAACCTGGATATTCCAAGGGACAAGCTGATTGTCATCACCGGGCTGTCTGGCTCCGGCAAATCCTCCCTGGCGTTCGATACGCTTTACGCCGAAGGCCAGCGCCGGTATGTCGAGTCGCTGTCTACCTATGCCCGCCAGTTTCTGTCGATGATGGAGAAACCCGATGTTGATCACATCGAAGGTCTTTCGCCGGCCATTTCCATTGAGCAGAAATCCACCTCCCACAACCCCCGCTCCACCGTAGGTACCATTACCGAGATCTACGATTATCTGCGCCTGCTGTTTGCCCGCGCGGGGGAGCCCCGCTGTCCGGACCACGGCCAGCCCCTGGAGGCCCAGACGGTCAGCCAGATGGTTGACCAGGTGATGGCAATGCCCGAAGGCAGCAGGCTGATGATCCTTGCGCCGGTGATCCGGGACCGCAAGGGAGAGCACCTGCAGGTGGTCGACACCATGCGCAGCCAGGGTTTTATCCGTTTAAGGGTGGATGGCGTGGTTTACGACATTGACGACATCCCTGCCCTCGACAAGAAGAAAAAGCATCAGATTGATGTGGTGGTAGACCGCTTCAAGGTGAAAGACGGCCTTCAGCAACGGCTGGCGGAGAGTTTCGAAACGGCCCTGGAGCTGGCCGATGGCATTGCCCAGGTCGCGCCCATGTCTGGTGACGGTGAAGACCATACGTTTTCCGCACGTTATGCCTGCACACAGTGCGGCTACTCCCTGAGTGAGCTGGAACCGAGGCTGTTTTCGTTCAACAACCCGGCCGGTGCCTGCTCAACCTGTGATGGCCTGGGTGTGCGGCAATTCTTTGATGCTGAGAAAGTCATCCAGAACCCCGATTCCACCCTGGCAGCCGGCGCAATCAAAGGCTGGGACCGCCGGGCGGTGTATTATTTCCAGATGCTCACGAGCGTGGCTGAACACTATGGCATCAACCTCGACACACCCTGGGTGGAGCTCCCTGAGGACTTCCGGAATACCCTTCTCTATGGCTCGGGTGATGAAGACATCTCGTTCCGCTATGTGAGCTCCCGGGGCAGCATCATGGAAAAGGCGCACCCCTTCGAAGGGATCCTGCCCAACCTCGAACGCCGGTACCGGGAAACCGACTCCCAGAGCATACGCGAGGAGCTGGCTCGCAACCTCAGTACCCAACCCTGCAAGGATTGTGGCGGTTCCCGCCTGCGCCGGGGCGCACGGCACGTGTTTATCGAGAACTGCAATCTGCCGGATATTACCCGCTTACCGGTGGGCGAGGCTCACCACTACTTTACCGAGCTGGCGTTGCCGGGGCGCAAAGGCGAGATTGCCGAAAAGATTCTGAAAGAGGTCCGGGAACGGCTGCAGTTTCTGGTGAACGTAGGGCTCGAATACCTGACCCTTGAGCGCAGCGCAGACACGCTTTCCGGGGGCGAAGCCCAGCGCATCCGCCTCGCCAGCCAGATCGGTGCCGGCCTTGTGGGTGTGATGTATATTCTTGATGAACCCTCGATTGGCCTTCACCAGAGAGATAACGACCGGCTTCTGGCAACGCTCACCCATCTGCGGGATCTGGGCAACACCGTTATCGTGGTTGAGCACGATGAAGACGCCATCCGGGCGGCCGACTACGTGATTGATATCGGCCCCGGTGCCGGTGTACACGGCGGCCAGGTGGTGGCCCAGGGCACCCCGGCGGCCATCATCGCCAATCCGGCGTCTCTGACCGGCCAGTACCTGAGCGGGGAGAAGGAAATCGCGGTCCCCGGGCTCCGCAACAAGGGCAACGGCAAAAAGCTGGTGTTAACCGGTGCCACCGGCAATAACCTGCAAAACGTCACACTCCGCCTGCCCCTGGGCGTCATGACCTGCATCACCGGCGTGTCCGGTTCCGGTAAATCGACGCTGATCAACAGTACCCTGTACCCCATTGCGGCGGCCAAACTGAACAAGGCCACCAGTCTCAATCATGCGCCTTATCAGAGCATCAAGGGGCTGGATCACCTCGACAAGGTGATCGACATCGACCAGAGCCCCATCGGCCGCACACCACGCTCAAACCCGGCCACCTACACCGGGCTGTTCACACCGATCCGGGAACTCTTTGCGGGCACCCAGGAAGCCCGCTCCCGCGGCTACAAACCCGGCCGTTTCTCCTTTAACGTGAAGGGTGGGCGTTGCGAGGCCTGTCAGGGCGACGGTGTCATCAAGGTCGAGATGCACTTTCTGCCCGATGTGTACGTACCCTGTGATATCTGCAAGGGCAAACGCTACAACCGGGAAACCCTGGAAGTCCGTTACAAAGGCAAGAACATCCACGAAGTACTGGAGATGACGGTCGAAGAAGGCCGTGAGTTCTTTGACGCCGTGCCCTTTATCGCCCGCAAACTCCAGACCCTGATCGATGTGGGGCTGTCCTATATCCGGTTGGGCCAGAGCGCGGTGACGCTGTCAGGTGGCGAGGCCCAGAGGGTCAAGCTTGCCAAGGAGCTGTCCAAGCGGGATACCGGCCAGACCCTCTACATTCTGGATGAGCCAACCACCGGCCTGCACTTCTATGATATCCAGCAGCTGCTGAATGTACTGGAGCGCCTGAGGGATCACGGCAACACCATCGTCGTGATTGAGCACAATCTGGACGTAATCAAAACAGCCGACTGGATTGTGGACCTGGGGCCGGAGGGCGGTTCGGGTGGCGGGCAGATTATTGCCGAGGGAACCCCGGAGCAGGTGGCGGAGAATCCCGCTTCCCATACCGGGCGATACCTGAAGCCTATGCTGGGCCAGGCTTACCGGGCTTAAGGCCCGGTTTCACAAGACAAAAAAACCGGGAACCTTGCGGAACCCGGTTTTTTCAGACAACAACGGGGAGCTTACTCCGCGTCGTCGTCCAGCTCTTCAGCTTCGATGTCCAGAGGACGGCCGACCAGCTCTACGAATGCCATAGGGGCATTGTCGCCGGCACGGAAACCGCACTTCAGAATCCGAAGGTAACCACCAGGACGCTCGGTGTAACGGGGGCCCAGCTCGTTGAACAGCTTGGCTACCGCTGCATCGTCACGCAGGCGCGCGAACGCCAGACGACGATTTGCAACCGAATCATTCTTGGCGAGCGTGATCAACGGCTCAGCTACCCGACGCAGCTCTTTGGCTTTCGGGAGCGTCGTTTTGATCAGCTCGTGTTCAACCAGCGACGCAGTCATGTTGCGAAACATGGCCTTGCGATGCGCACTGGTCCTGTTGAACTTACGACCACTCTTACGATGACGCATTGCTCTGATTCCTTACCTTAAACTAATCGGCAATCAACCGCCCAGAACCCGGTCGTCGCCACGAAGGCTTGCCGGAGGCCAGTTGTCAAGACGCATGCCCAGAGACAAACCACGGGACGCCAAAACGTCCTTGATCTCGGTCAGCGACTTCTTACCAAGGTTAGGCGTCTTCAGCAGCTCCACTTCGGTGCGCTGGATCAGATCGCCGATATAGTAAATATTTTCAGCCTTCAAGCAGTTAGCTGAACGCACGGTCAATTCCAGATCATCTACCGGGCGCAACAGAATCGGATCAATTTCTTCCTCTTCTTCTACACGCTCTGGTTCTTTCTCATGATCGAAATCCACGAACACGGCCAATTGCTGCTGGAGAATGGTAGCCGCCCGGCGAATTGCTTCTTCCGGATCGATAGTACCGTTGGTTTCCAGATCAATAACCAGCTTGTCCAAGTCTGTGCGCTGCTCTACCCGGGCACTCTCGACGGTGTAAGCCACACGACGAACCGGGCTGAACGTAGCATCAAGCTGCAGTCGTCCAATGGCACGAGTTTCGTCCTCGTCCAGACCGCGCTGATCAGCCGGCTCATAGCCACGGCCACGTGATACGCGCAAGCGCATGTTCACTTCGCCGTTTTCGCTCAGGTGACAGATCACATGCTCGGGGTTGGCGATTTCCACATCGTGGTCCAGCTTGATATCGCCGGCAGTCACCACACCCGGACCTTTCTTGCTGAGAGTAACCTCAGCATCGTCACGGCCATTCATTTTTACGGCGACGCCTTTGAGATTCAGCAGAATCTCAATCACGTCTTCCTGGACACCCTCAATCGCACTGTACTCGTGCAGAACGCCGTCGATCTGTGCTTCAGTGACGGCGCAGCCTGGCATCGAGGACAGAAGAATACGACGCAGCGCGCTGCCAAGGGTATGGCCGAAGCCGCGCTCAAGCGGCTCCAGTGTAACCTTGGCGCGTGTGGCGCTGGATTCTTTCACGTCAATGGTACGAGGTGTCAATAACTCATGTACTGAACGCTGCATAGACGCCCCTATCTGCTATCGTTGCTAACTGGACTTTACTTGGAGTAAAGCTCGACGATCAGGTTCTCGTTGATGTCGGCCGGCAGCTCAGTACGCTCAGGTACTGAATTGTAAACGCCGGACATCTTGTTGGCGTCAACCTCTACCCAGCTTACCGGTGCACGGCTGCCAGCCAGGTCCAGAGCGCCTTTAACACGCAGCTGGTTTCTGGCTTTCTCACGCACACTGACAACGTCGCCCGGCTTCACCTGATAGGACGGGATGTTAACCGTCTTGTCGTTAACCAGGATCGCCTTGTGAGAGACGAGCTGGCGGGCTTCCGCACGGGTAGAACCAAAGCCCATGCGATATACAACGTTATCCAGACGTCCTTCCAGAAGTTGCAGCAGGTTCTCACCGGTTGCACCCTTCCGACGGGCCGCCTCTTTGTAGTAACCACGGAACTGTTTCTCAAGTACACCGTAGATACGGCGAACTTTCTGCTTCTCACGAAGCTGCAAGCCGTACTCAGACAGTCGACCGCGACGCGCGCCGTGCATACCCGGCGGAGTCTCGATTTTGCACTTGGAGTCGAGCGCGCGAACGCCGCTCTTCAGAAAAAGATCTGTCCCTTCACGACGAGACAGTTTGCACTTAGGGCCTAAATAACGAGCCATTTTTTGCTGTCTCCTGTGTTAGACGCGGCGCTTTTTGGGCGGACGACAACCGTTATGGGGAATCGGCGTCACATCAGTGATGTTGGTGATCTTGTAGCCACACGCATTCAGCGCGCGAACTGCAGACTCACGTCCGGGCCCAGGACCCTTAACCTCTACGTCCAGGTTTTTAAGGCCGTATTCAGCAGCCGCATTACCGGCTCTTTCAGCTGCTACCTGCGCAGCAAAAGGTGTACTCTTACGTGAGCCGCGGAAACCGGAACCACCTGAGGTGGCCCAGGACAGGACGTTGCCCTGACGGTCCGAAATGGTCACGATGGTGTTGTTGAAGGACGCGTGAACGTGCGCGACGCCATCAACAACGGTCTTTTTCACCTTTTTACGGGTACGTGTACCTGGCTTTGCCATGTTTGCCTACCTGTTACTTACGAATAGGTTTGCGAGGACCTTTACGGGTGCGGGCGTTGGTCTTTGTGCGCTGTCCACGAACCGGAAGGCCGTGACGATGGCGCAGACCACGGTAGCAACCGAGATCCTTCAAACGCTTGATGTTCATTTGTACTTCACGACGCAGATCGCCTTCGACGGAGACCTTGCCCACTTCGGTACGAAGTGCTTCAAGTTCCTCGTCGCTCAGGTCTTTGACCTTGGCTTCCGGCTTGACGCCGGCTGCATCGCAAAGCTTCTGGGCTGTTGTCTTGCCAACACCAAAGATGTAGGTCAGCGAGATAACAGCATGTTTGTGATCGGGTATATTGACACCGGCTATACGTGCCATCCAAATTACTCCGCGTTCAAAGCTTTGCTGTGTGAATTTTCCGCCACAAAAAGGGCGCAAAATGATAGCGCCTGACCCATGCCTGAGTCAAGCGCCACCATTTCATACCCCTACTTGCAATGTCGGCCTGATTCCTGGGAATCAGCCCTGGCGCTGCTTGTGGCGAGGCTCCGAGCAGATGACCCGAACCGAGCCATTGCGTCGAATTACTTTGCAGTTACGGCAAATTTTCTTTACCGAAGCGCGTACTTTCATTGTCGACTCCAGTTTTCAAGGAGAACGGCTGAGTCAGCCGTTCCGACCATAGCCCTTGAGATTGGACTTCTTCATCAGCGATTCATACTGATGGGACATCAGGTGCGACTGAACCTGGGCCATGAAATCCATCACCACGACTACAACAATCAGCAGAGAGGTGCCACCGAGATAGAACGGCACGTTGCCCGCAACCATCAGGAACTGAGGGAAAAGGGATACTGCTGCAATATACATAGCCCCGAACAACGTCAGACGGGTAAGCACACCATCGATGTACTTGGACGTCTGTTCACCCGGACGAATCCCGGGGATGAACGCGCCGGAACGCTTGAGGTTATCCGCAACTTCTTTGGGGTTGTACATCAGCGCTGTGTAGAAGAAGCAGAAGAAGACGACTGCTGCTGCAAACAGAATGATATACAAAGGCTGGCTCGGCGCCAATGCCTGAGAGATGTCGCTCAGCCACTCCATGCCTTCGCCCTGTCCGAACCACTGCCCCAGCGAAGCCGGGAACAACAGGATGGAAGAAGCAAAGATGGGCGGAATAACACCGGCCATGTTCACCTTCAGCGGCAGATGGCTGGACTGCTGGGCAAATACCCGGCGGCCCTGCTGGCGCTTGGCATAGTTGATGGTCAACCTGCGCTGACCCCGCTCCACGAACACCACAAAGCCAACAACTGCCACCGCGAGGATACCGATACCCAGAACCACCAACAGGCTCATTTCGCCGTTACGGGCCTGCTCCAGGGTCTGCCCGATGGCACCCGGAAGCCCGGCAACGATCCCGGCAAAAATCAGCAGGGAAATCCCGTTACCGATACCACGCTCAGTGATCTGTTCACCAAGCCACATCATGAAAACGGCACCACAAACGAAAGACACAACCGCCACAAAGTGGAAGCTGAAACTGTCGTTAAAGGTGACGCCCTGAGAGGCCAGCCCCACAGAAATACCAAAGCCCTGAACCAGGGCCAGGATAACCGTACCATACCGGGTGTACTGACTGATCTTGCGACGGCCAGCTTCGCCCTCTTTCTTCAGCTGCTCAAGCTGCGGATTAACCGCAGTCATGAGCTGCATGATAATAGAGGCCGAAATGTACGGCATGATACCGAGTGCGAAGATACTCATGCGCTCAAGCGCACCACCGGAAAACATGTTGAACAGACTGAGGATCGTGCCCTGGTTCTGATCAAACAGTGCCGCCAAGCGGTCCGGGTTGATGCCGGGAACGGGGATGTGGGCACCGATCCGGTACACCAACAACGCCAGGAAGACAAACCAGAGCCGCGAACGCAGCTCTGCAAATCCCTTACCAGCGCCCGCAGGCAATGATGCTGTCTTGGCCATTTAGCCCTCGACTCGTCTTAGTCTTCGACTTTCCCACCCGCGGCAATGATTGCCTCGCGTGCGCCCTTGGTGACACGTAGTCCTTTAACGGTTACTGCGCGGTCCAGCTCGCCGGACAGCATAACCTTGGCTTCGCGGATTTCTTCGCGAATGATGTCAGCCTTTTTCAGAGCTGCCAGGTCTACCACGTCGCCTTCAACCTTCGCCAGTTCGTTCAGACGAATCTCAGCAACGTAACGCTGCTGACGGGAAGTGAAGCCGAACTTCGGCAGACGACGAGCCAGAGGCTGCTGACCACCCTCGAAACCGGGGGCAACTTTACCACCGGAACGGGATTTCAGACCTTTGTGACCGCGACCACCGGTTTTACCCAGACCGCTACCGATACCACGACCAACACGCTTGGCGGACGGACGTGAACCAGGTTCGGGAGCAAGTTCGTTCAGACGCATCTTAGTTCTCCTCAACCTGAACCAGGTAGTTTACCCGGTTGACCATACCGCGAATGGAAGGTGTATCTTCCAGCTCAACGGTCTGGCCGATTTTACGAAGACCCAGGCCCTTTACGCACAGTTTGTGCTTGGGCTGGCAGCCGATCGGGCTGCGGGTCAGAGTTACTTTGATCGTTTTTGCGTTCGCCATGACTTCAACCCAGAATATCTTCGACGGATTTACCGCGCTTGGCTGCAATATCTTCAGGCGCTTTCATGGCCTGCAGACCCTTGATGGTAGAACGAACCACGTTCACCGGGTTGGTGGAGCCGTAGCACTTGGACAGTACGTTCTGAACGCCTGCCACTTCCAGTACTGAACGCATCGCACCACCGGCGATAACACCGGTACCCTCAGACGCAGGCTGCATGTACACCTTGGAACCGCCGTGCTGGGCGCGAACCGGGTATTGCAGAGTGTTGCCGTCCAGCGCCACGTCTACCATGTTTTTGCGAGCAGCTTCCATCGCTTTCTGGATAGCAACCGGGACTTCCCGGGCCTTACCGCGACCGAAACCAACGCGTCCTTTGCCATCACCCACTACAGTCAGAGCAGTGAAAGCAAACACCCGGCCGCCTTTAACCACTTTGGCGACGCGGTTTACCTGAACCAGCCTTTCCTGGAGCTCAGGCGCCTTCTGTTCGTTAACGCTCATCTTCTCCACCCCTTAGAATTGCAAGCCAGCTTCACGGGCTGCGTCGGCCAAAGCCTGAACACGGCCGTGATAACGGTAACCTGAGCGGTCAAAAGCGACCTTCTCAATGCCTGCCGCCCTGGCACGCTCAGCGATCAGCTGACCAACCTTTTTGGCGGCGTCCACGTTACCGGTTGCACCCTGGCGCAGTTCCTTATCCAACGTGGAGGCAGTGGCCAGCACCTTGCTGCCATCTGCAGTCGTAACCTGGGCGTACATATGACGCGGTGTGCGATGAACGCACAGACGATCAGTACCCAGCTCACGGATTTTCATGCGCACTTTGCGTGCGCGACGCAATCTTTCGTTATTCGCGCTCATAGCCCCGCCTTATTTCTTCTTGGCTTCTTTGCGTCTGACCTGCTCATCCGCATAACGCACACCTTTGCCTTTGTAAGGCTCGGGCGGACGGAAAGCGCGGATGTCCGCAGCGACCTGGCCAACCTGTTGCTTGTCGATACCGCGAATTACGATTTCCGTGTTGGACGGAGTTTCGGCGGTAACACCCTCGGGCAGCTCGTACTCGACCGGGTGGGAAAAACCCAGAGTCAGATTGAGCTTCTTACCTTGCGCCTGCGCACGGTAGCCTACGCCCACCAGCTGAAGCTTGCGCTCCCAGCCTGTGGATACGCCGGCGACCATGTTGCTGACCAGCGCACGAGTAGTACCAGCAAGAGCGCGGGACTGTTTAGCGCCATCGCGGGCCGCAAAGCGCAGAGAACCTTCTTCCTGCTTTACTTCAACCGCTTGGTGCATAGTAAGCTGAAGTGCTCCTTTGGAGCCCTTCACATTGATGTCCTGTCCGTTCAGCTTCACCTCAACACCGGAAGGCAGCACGACAGGATTATTGGCAACCCTGGACATGTGTATCTCCTAGAATACGGTGCAGATGACTTCGCCACCCACGCCTGCAGCACGTGCAGCGCGGTCTGTCATAACGCCCTTGGACGTTGAGACAATCGCGACTCCCAGACCACCGGATACTTTCGGCAGTTTCCCTGCGCCTTTGTACTGGCGCAGACTCGGACGGCTAACCCGCTTGATTTCTTCGATGACCGGCTTGCCTCCGAAATATTTCAGAGTAATGGTCAGCTCAGGCTTGGCGTCAGCTGAAACAGAGAAATCTTCTACGTAACCTTCGTCTTTCAGGACCTGGGCTACGGAGACCTTCATCTTGGAAGACGGCATCGTAACGTCTGCTTTTGACGCCATCTGGGCATTACGGATACGGGTAAACATATCCGCAAGCGTGTCTTGCATGCTCATTAGTATGAGGCTCCTGATCTTTTTAGTTGTGCAGCGGCTTGCCGCACCGCTTACCAACAGGCACCTGACCGAAGTCAGGCTGCCTATCTTACCAGCTTGACTTGGTCAGGCCCGGAACGTCGCCGCGCATGCCGTATTCACGGAGTTTGATCCGTGACAGCTCGAACTTGCGCAGAACGCCGTGGGGACGACCAGTTACCTGGCAACGATTACGAAGACGCGATGGAGAAGAGTCACGCGGAAGCTGTTGCAGCTTCATTTGTGCATCCCACCGGTCATCATCGCTGGTATTCGGGTTCTTGATAATCGCCTTGAGCTCAGCGCGTTTGGCAGCGTATTTCTCTACCAGTTTTTCGCGCTTGAGCTCGCGGTTTTTCATGGAAACCTTCGCCATGTCACTCGCTCCTTATTTCTTGAACGGAAAGCCAAAGGCTCTCAGCAGCTCGCGACCTTCATCGTCGGTAACCGCAGAGGTGGTGATCGTGATATCCAGCCCGCGAATCTTGTCGACTTTGTCGTACTCGATTTCCGGGAAGATAACCTGCTCACGCACACCCATGCTGTAGTTACCGCGACCATCGAAGGATTTCGGATTAAGACCGCGGAAGTCACGAATGCGGGGAACCGCAATGTGAACCAGACGATCAAAGAAATCCCACATGCGCTCACCGCGCAGGGTCACTTTACAGCCAATCGGCCAACCTTCACGGATTTTAAAACCCGCGACGGATTTACGGGCCTTGGTGACTACCGCTTTCTGACCCGCCAGGCGCTCAAGATCAGCGACGGCGTTTTCAATCAGCTTTTTATCACCAACCGCTTCGCCCACACCCATGTTCAGGGTGATCTTTTCGATCCGGGGCACCTGCATCACGTTCTTGTAGCCGAACTCTTTCTGCAGGGCGGGTACCACTTCTTTAGTGTACTGCTCTTTCATGTTAAGCATCGTAACCACCACCGCTTACTGGTTATCGACAGCTTCGTTCGTGGACTTGAAGATCCGCACTTTCGCACCGTCTTCCTTGATCTGGAAGCCTACGCGATCGGCTTTGCCGGTCTGCGGATTAAAAATAGCCACGTTGGAAGCCTGGATAGGCGCTTCTTTTTCGACGATACCGCCCGGGGTGCCGAGCATCGGGTTCGGCTTGGTGTGTTTCTTGATCATATTGATGCCAGAAACGATCACGCGACCGTCGTCCTGAACTTTCAGGACTTTACCACGTTTGCCTTTGTCTTTCCCCGTAATGACGATAACTTCGTCATCTCGTTTGATCTTTTTCATAACCGGCCTCTGGTCCTTTAAAGTACTTCGGGTGCCAGTGAAATAATCTTCATGAACTTCTCGCTACGCAGTTCACGGGTAACCGGTCCGAAGATACGGGTACCAATGGGTGCGTCCTGGTTGTTCAGAAGAACCGCCGCGTTACCGTCAAAACGGATCAGAGAACCGTCCGGACGACGCACACCCTTACGGGTACGTACAACAACAGCCTTAAGGACCTGGCCTTTTTTCACCTTCCCGCGGGGGATAGCTTCCTTGACGGTCACCTTGATGATGTCCCCAACGGTCGCATAACGCCGGTGAGATCCGCCCAGGACCTTGATGCACATCACTTGACGCGCACCACTGTTATCCGCGACTTCAAGCATTGTCTGAGTCTGAATCATGGTTCTTCTCCGGGCGAATTACACCTTGGCAGCGCGTTCGGTGACTTCAACCAGGGCCCAGCTTTTGGTCTTGGAGACCGGGCGGGTTTCCTGGATGGTAACGGTGTCACCGATGTTGCACTGATTGCTTTCATCGTGCGCATGAATCTTGGTGGAGCGCTTCATGTACTTGCCGTACAGAGGGTGTTTCACCTGACGCTCTACCAGGACCACGATGGATTTCTCCATCTTGTTGCTCACGACCTTGCCGCTCAGAGTTCTGGCAGTTTGGGTAGCTTCGGTCATGTCACTGTCCTGCCTTTTCATTCATTACTGTTTTCACGCGTGCAATATCACGCTTCACCTTGCCGAGAAGGTGAGACTGATTCAGCTGACCTGTCGCCTTACGCATGCGCAGGTTGAACTGCTCCTTCAGGAGGTCGATCAGCTCTTTGTTCAGCTCCTCGACTGACTTTTCACGCAGCTCTGTTGCTTTCATCACATCACCGTCCTCTTAACAAAGGTGGTCTGTAC
>Ga0209075_1001119_pt1 | contig 25606 bp, 21 predicted proteins | sample Stecom2011_FD_187523 | JGI IMG/M metagenome (GOLD analysis project Ga0209075, IMG submission 187523) | Agricultural soil microbial communities from Utah to study Nitrogen management - Steer compost 2011 (SPAdes) (version 2) | ecosystem: Environmental > Terrestrial > Soil > Agricultural land...
AACGCTATGTCAATATTAGATTCAAAAATCCCAAAAGGACCCTTAGCAGATAAGTGGACAAAACATAAAAACGAAGTAAATCTCGTTAACCCTGCCAATAAACGTAATATAGATATTATTGTAGTTGGAACTGGTCTCGCTGGAGGAAGTGCAGCAGCTACATTAGCTGAATTAGGCTACAACGTAAAAACTTTCTGCTACCAAGATTCTCCACGACGTGCTCACTCTATTGCAGCACAAGGAGGTATCAACGCAGCAAAAAACTATCAGGGCGATGGTGACTCAAACTACCGATTATTCTATGATACGGTAAAAGGAGGCGATTACCGCGCTCGTGAAGCAAACGTATATAGACTTGCTGAGGTGTCAGCAAACATCATAGACCAATGTGTTGCACAAGGAGTCCCTTTTGCTCGTGAGTACGGAGGGATGCTAGACAACCGTTCTTTCGGTGGAGTTTTAGTGTCTCGTACTTTCTATGCGAAAGGACAAACAGGACAACAACTCTTGTTGGGCGCATACTCAGCAATGAACAGACAAATTAATCGTGGTAAGATTATTCCTTACAACCGTCACGAAATGCTCGACTTAGTTATCGTAGACGGAAAAGCAAGAGGGATTATCGCACGAGATTTAATCACTGGTGAACTCGAAAGACATTCAGCTCACGCAGTAGTGATTGCATCTGGTGGCTACGGAAATGCTTTCTTCTTGTCGACTAACGCAATGGGAAGTAACGCAACCGCAGCTTGGAAAATTCACAAAAGAGGTGCTTTCTTCGCAAACCCTTGCTACACACAAATTCACCCAACTTGTATTCCTGTTTCAGGAGAACACCAAAGTAAACTAACTTTGATGTCTGAATCTTTAAGAAATGATGGTAGAATTTGGGTTCCAAAGAAAAAAGAAGACGCTGTCGCCATTCGTGAAGGAAAGAAAAAGCCAAAGGATCTCTCCGAAGACGAACGCGATTACTACCTAGAAAGAAGATATCCTTCGTTTGGTAACTTAGTGCCGCGCGACGTTGCATCTAGAGCAGCCAAAGAACGTTGTGATGCTGGTTTTGGTGTAAATAAAACAGGTCAAGCAGTATTCCTAGACTTTGCTTCGGCAATTGAACGCTACGGAAAAGAACAGGCCGCAATTCACGGAGACCATAACCCTTCTAAAGAAAAAATTACAGCACTAGGAAAACAGGTTATCGAAAATAAATACGGAAACCTTTTCCAAATGTACGAGAAAATCGTTGACGAGAACCCGTATGAAACACCAATGATGATCTATCCTGCAGTTCACTATACTATGGGGGGAATTTGGGTAGACTATAACCTAGAATCTACTATTCCTGGATGCTATGTTACAGGTGAAGCAAACTTTAGTGATCACGGAGCAAACCGTTTAGGAGCTTCAGCCTTGATGCAAGGTCTAGCGGATGGATACTTTGTATTGCCTTACACAATTGGTGAGTATTTATCAAAAGACATAAAAACAGGACCAATTCCAACAAATTCTAAAGAGTTCGACGAAGCTGAAAACCAAGTCCGCGAACAATTAGAGAAGCTGATCAACAACAAAGGATCTCACTCTGTAGACTATTACCACAAAAAACTTGGTCACATTATGTGGAATAAATGTGGAATGGCTCGTAATGCAAAAGATCTAGCATCTGCAATGACTGAGATTAGAGCTTTGCGTGAGGAGTTCTGGAAAGAAGTAAAAGTTCCTGGAGAATTGAATGAAATGAACGCCGAACTTGAAAAAGCAATGCGTGTTGCAGATTTCCTTGAATTAGGAGAATTGTTTGCGAAAGACGCACTACACAGAAATGAATCTTGTGGTGGTCACTTCCGCGAAGAATACCAAACCGACGAAGGAGAAGCTCTTCGCGACGACGAAAACTTTATGTATGTTGCCGCTTGGGAATACACTGGAGATCCTGCCACAGAAGTACTTCACAAAGAAGAATTGAAGTACGAGAATATTGAAGTTAAATCGAGATCATACAAATAGACTATGAAACTTACTTTAAAAATCTGGAGACAGAAAAATAACAAAGCAAAAGGAGAATTAAAAACATATCCTATTGACGGAATAGAAGGTGACATGTCTTTCTTAGAGATGCTCGACGTTCTAAATGAAGAATTAATTAATAAAGGTGAAGAGCCCGTGGTTTTCGATCATGACTGTCGTGAAGGAATTTGTGGTGCTTGCTCGTTACAAATTAATGGTGAGCCACATGGTCCAGATAGACAGGTTACAACTTGTCAGTTACACATGCGTAGCTTTAAAAATGGCGATACTATCGTAATTGAGCCATTCCGAGCTAATGCATTCCCTGTGATAAAAGATTTAGTAGTTGATAGAACTTCTTTTGAGAGAATTCAACAGGCAGGTGGTTATGTTTCTGTAAATACATCCGGAAATACAATAGACGCTAATGCTATTCCAGTAAACAAGAAAGATGCAGACGATTCATTTAATGCAGCGGCTTGTATTGGTTGTGGAGCTTGTGTTGCTGCTTGTAAGAATGCTAGTGCAATGCTATTTACTGCAGCCAAAGTAAGTCAGTTTGCATTGCTTCCACAAGGTAAAGTTGAAGCAACAGAGCGCGTATTAAACATGGTAGCTCAAATGGATAAAGAAGGCTTTGGAAACTGTACTAATACAGGAGCCTGTGAAATAGAATGCCCTAAAGGTATTTCACTAGAAAATATAGCGCGAATGAACCGCGAATATTTAAGCGCAAGCTTGAAAGATTAATAAAACTTCTAAAAACAAAATGCCTCTGAGTTTTCTCAGAGGCATTTTATTTTTCTATAGATGCTCCATAGATATCCAATAGATGCCCCATAGATATCTCTACTGTAAATTATAGATAACCTATAAAAAAGATCAATCGATTTAAGGATAGAAAGAAAATTACTATTAGGAGGCTGGTCTTGCTTAATAAATCAATTTTTAGCTCGAGATTCTTTAAATGCTTGTTATATTTATGCTGACTATATTTCATAAAAAAACCTCCACATTTCTGTGGAGGTTTTTAATTTTCTTGTAATATAATAAGTCTTATGCTTCTGCATTTGGAACTACAGATACATAGCTTTTGTTATCTCTCTTTTTGGTGAATTTTACAATTCCGTCAACTTTGGCGTGCAAAGTGTGGTCTTTTCCACCATATACATTCTCACCTGGGTGATGTGTATTTCCTCTTTGTCTAACGATGATGTTCCCTGCAGTAGCAGCCTGTCCTCCAAAAATCTTAACACCTAGGCGTTTCGATTCTGAATCACGACCGTTCTTGGAACTACCAACTCCTTTTTTATGAGCCATTTTCTTTCGGTTTTAAATATTATACTTCAGTGGGTTATTTTTCAATCCCACCATCTAATCTGTCTTGTAACTCTTTTAGCTCATCCCACTTACCATCAGCTGCTAATTTAGCTTGCTTTGGCCAAGTGTCTGTAACTAAATGTGCTAAGTTTGAACTTGCTTCAGAAAGAATCGTTGCAATAGCTTCTGGTTTTGCTTTTGCAATTTTAGCAAAAGTGTCCATTCCAGCAGCGACCATAGCTTCTGCAGCTTTTGGTCCAACACCTTCAATTTTCTTAAGATCATCAGCTTTAGCTGTCTTCTTAGTTTCAGCTTTTGCTTTAGGAGCAGCTTTTGCTTCCTTCTTTTTAGCAGGTGTAGCTCCTGAAGCTACAATGCTTTCAATTACGATTTCAGAAAGAGCCTGACGGTGACCGTTTTTCACGCGGTAACCTTTACGTCTTTTCTTCTTGAAAACAATAACTTTGTCACCTTTAAGGTGCTTTACGACTTTTGCTCCTACTAGAGCGCCGTTTATAGCCGGGGCGCCGATGGTAATATTGTCGCCGTCACCAATAAGAAGTACATTGTCAAAAGATACTGACTCTCCTTCTTCTACTGGCAAACGATTAACAAAAACCTTCTGGTCTTTTGCAACTTTAAGTTGCTGCCCTGCTATCTCTACAATTGCGTACATAGCGAATCGTTTATAAAATTAGTTAAACTTAGTTTGCCCTTACCCATTAAATAGTTTAATTGCAAACAGATTTGCGTAAGGGGATGCAAATATAAATCTAATAAACTAAACAGCAAAGCATATTTATTTAAAATTGAGCAATTCCATTTATAACCAATGCCTTGGAGGAAAAACTAACTACTATTGTTTAAGAGTTGTACATTAAAACATTATGTAGGATTTAAAATACACTAAATATTTAGAATAGTCTTAAAATCGTCATATTTCTTCGTATTTTTGCATCTTTAAAAATTAGAAGGTATTAAATTATAAACTAAAACAATGAAAAAAGTATTCCTTACATCTCTTTTTGCCTTTGCGGTCCTTATGGGAGCTCAGGCACAGCATGTGGATTATGAAGAATATGATTTAGACAATGGTCTTCACGTCATTCTTCATCAAGACAAAACAGCCCCTGTGGTTATCACTTCTGTGATGTATCATGTGGGTGCTAAAAATGAAACCCCTGGTAGATCAGGATTTGCTCACTTCTTTGAACATTTATTATTTGAAGGCACAAAGAATATCGAAAGAGGTAAGTGGTTTGAAATCGTTTCTTCAAATGGAGGAACAAACAATGCAAATACAACCGATGATCGTACATATTACTATGAGGTGTTCCCATCAAACAGCGTAGAGCTTGGATTATGGATGGAAAGTGAGAGAATGCTTCACCCAATTATTAACCAAATTGGTGTTGATACCCAAAACGAAGTAGTTAAAGAAGAAAAACGTCTTCGTGTTGATAATCAACCCTACGGAAATCTTTTGAAGGCTGTAAAAGAAAATCTATTTAAAAAACACCCATACCGTTGGACTACTATTGGTGAAATGGAAGATTTAGATGCTGCAACCTTAGATGAGTTTATAGAATTCTATAAGAAATTCTACGGACCAAATAATGCAACATTAGTGGTGGCAGGAGACATTAATATCCCTGAGGTTAAAACAATGATTAAAAACTACTTCGGATCTATCCCTAGAGGTCAAGAAGTTGTTCAACCAAATATCAAGGAAGACCCAATTACAGAGCAGATCAATGCTAAATGGTACGATCCGAACATTCAACTTCCTATGATTGTTCATGCATACCGTACTCCTTCTATGAAAGAGCGCGATGCTTATGTGTTGGATATGATTTCAACTCTTTTGAGTGATGGAAAAAGCTCCCGTTTATACAAAAAACTTGTTGATGATGAGAAAATTGCGTTACAAGTTGCAGCAATTAACTTTAGCCAAGAAGACTATGGAAGCTATATTACTTTAGCACTCCCAATGAACAATACTCCGCTAGAAACTCTAACTCAGAAAATGGATGAGGAAATTATTAAACTTCAAACTGAACTTATTTCTGAGCGTGAGTTTGAAAAACTTCAAAATATATACAGAAACAACTTTGTAACTTCTAATGCTACTGTTGCAGGAATTGCAAACTCTTTGGCTGATTACTATACATTTTATAATGACACTAGCTTAATTAATAAAGAGCTAGAGATCTACAGTAAAATTACACGTGAGGAAATTCGTGAAGTTGCTAAAAAATACTTGAACCCTAACCAACGACTGCGCTTGGAATATTTGCCAAAAAACGATCAATAATCAAAAAAGAATCATTTTAAAATGAAAAAATATATATACCTATTTATTGCAAGTATGTTCATTACGACTCTTGCAACTGCACAAATAGACCGAAGCAAACAGCCTATTCCAGGTCCAGCTCCAATAGTTAACTTAGCTGAGCCTATTACTTTCAAATTGGATAATGGACTGACTGTTCTTGTTGTTGAAAATCATAAGTTACCGGCTGTTAGAGCTCAACTTTTAATAGATAACCCAATCCATGCATCTGGCGATAAAGCTGGAGTAGAAGGAATATTCTCTGCAATGATGGGGAATGGTACAACCAATATTTCTAAAGATGAATTTAATGAAGAAGTAGACTTTCTTGGAGCTACAATAGCCTTCGGATCTGAAAGCGGCTATGCGAGTTCACTTTCCGAATACTTTCCAAGAGTAGTTGAATTAATGGCAGATGCTATTAAAAACCCATTATTTACTCAGGATGAATTTGAAACTGAAAAAACAAAACAAATTGAGTATTTGAAAAGTCAAGAAAAAGATGTTGCTGCTGTTTCAAATAGATTACGTTCAGCTTTATTGTTTGGGAAAAATCATCCGAAAGGTGAGTTCACTACAATTGAAAACTTAGAGAAATTGTCTTTAGTAGATGTAAAGCGTTTTTATGATGATTTCTTCAATCCAAAAAATGCTTATTTAGTTGTAATAGGAGATATTACTAGAGCTCAAGTAGAAAAATTAGTTCGTGAAAACTTAGGTGATTGGAAAGTTAAGGCTGTGCCAAGTGTAATTTATGCTGAGCCAAAAGATGTACAGTACACGCAAATCAACTTTATTGATATGCCTAACGCTGTACAGTCAGAAATTGCTGTTCAGAACTTGGTTAATCTAAAAATGAGCGATCCAGATTACTTTGCTGTGCTTGTTGCTAACAATGTGTTAGGAGGTGGATTTAATAGTTTACTAAACATGAACTTGCGTGAAGATAAAGCATGGACTTATGGAGCGCGTTCTAGTGTAGGTGCAGATAAAGACATATCTCGTTTTATCGCTTCAACTAGTGTTAGAAATGCTGTTACTGATAGTGCAGTTGTTGAAATGTTGAAGGAAATTCGTTTCATGAGAGATAACAAAGTAACTACTCAGCAACTTGCAAATGCAAAAGCTAAGTTTACAGGTGACTTTGTTTTGGCTTTAGAGCGTCCTGCTACGATCGCTAACTATGCTCTTAGAATTAAGACTCAAAACTTGCCAAGTGATTTCTATATCAACTATCTAAGAAAGATTAATGCAGTTACAATCGAGGACGTTGCTAGAGTATCTAAAAAGTACTTTAAGCCAAATAATCTTAGAATTGTTGTTGTTGGTAAAGGATCTGAAGTTGCAGATAAACTAAGTCAAATTAAAGGTGAGCAAGGTAGATTGATTCCTGTGAGCTATTTTGACCAATTTGGTAATCTAACTGCAAAGCCAGAATACAATAAGCCTGTTGATGCAAGTGTAACGGTTGAAAGTGTAATTAATAATTACATTGATGCTGTTGGAGGTAAAAAAGCTTTAGAAGGAATTAAAACAGTAAAGATTTTAGCTAACGCTGAAATGCAAGGAATGCAGTTAGGTCTTGAGATGATTAAGACTACAAAAAATCAATCTTCTGTAATCGTTTCAATGGGCGGAGCACCTCTTCAAAAAGTAATCTTTAATGGAACTACTGGATATATGACTGGCCAAGGTCAGAAAATTGACTATGATGAAGAGCAAAATGCAGCTGCTAAAAAAGAAGCTGTTCCATTTAAAGAACTTACTGCAAAAGGAGCTAAACTAGAGCGTGTAGAAGCTGTTGATGGAAAAGATGCTTATGTTGTTTCTTTTGCAAAAGGATCTGAAACTTTCTATGACAAAGAATCAGGTTTGAAACTAAAGGAGACTACTTCACAAGAAGTGATGGGGCAAACTATGGTTACAACCGTAACTTATGGCGACTATCAAGCTGTTGATGGAGTGAAGTTCCCATTTGTTATCAAGCAGTCTGCTGGACCACAAGAGTTAACTTTCAATGTTGATAAGGTTATTATCAATTCAGAAGTTACAGATGCCGACTTCGAATAATTAGAAATGTAAATAATTTAAAAACCGCTCTGATTAATGGTCAGAGCGGTTTTTTTTTAGATTTACCTCTATGGCGGTTAAATCCTTTAGATTATTCTTTCCAAGTGATTGTTTCTATCAATCTCCTCATGTCTTCACGCAAGTAGATTACAGCGGGATAGATTGAGTCAAAGTTAGGTTTAGCTTCAAAGTATAAAGCGCCATTTAAAAAATGATTGATGCTGTCGGTGACATAAAATCCTGCTTGAGTGGCAGCGTTACCATTTATCATATAAAACATTCCATAAACGTTTTCATCTGGATTGACAAAAGGTTGTTCGGGAATACTATTAGCTTTAATTGTGTGGTCGTATGCAAGTTTTTGAGCGTCCTGCAATAGTGAATCTAAATTGTTTTTTCTAACTTCCTGATAGGTCATATAGAGGGTGGCCTTCATTCTAGGGTAGTAAATGTTTATGTCACAACCATCCTTTTGAACAACTTCGGCAATTTCATTTACTTCAAATGAGTATGGGCAGTTGGGGTTCACGTTGTTATAGCTGGGAGCTGGATAGTCTAATCTCAGTTTTGCAGCAGGCTTTACTAAAGTTTCGTCCTTACAAGAATTAAAAGCTAGTAAAGCAGGAATTATAAACAGGAGGGTGTTTTTAATTTTCAATGGTAAGTTTTATTTGTTTGATGCGCTTGCCTTCAAACGCTTCAATTGTAAACGCATAATTGTGGAACTTTATTACTTCATTCTTCTTCGGAAAGCCTTTAGAAATTTCTAAAAGAAATCCAGCAAGAGTTTCTGCTTCACCTTTCTCTTCTTCAAAATGTTCGGGATCTTCAAGGTTTACAACTTTATAGAAATCTTTTAAAGGCGTTTTACCTTCAAAAATATAGGTGCTGTCGTCAAGCTTTGAAAAAATCAGATCCTCGTCGTCAAATTCGTCACTAATTTCTCCTACTATTTCTTCAATAATATCTTCCATAGAAATCAAACCGCTCGTGCCACCATACTCGTCAACTACAATGGCTAAGTGCATTTTCATTTCTTTGAATTCATTTAGTAGGTCATCGAGTTTTTTGTTTTCGGGAACGAAGTATGCGTCTCTTTTCAACGTTTTCCAATCTAAGATTTTTCGATCGGTATACGGAACAAGATCTTTTACGTATAGTATTCCGGTGATATTATCAATACTGTCTTTATATACAGGAATTCTAGAGTAACCATGTTCTAAGATTTCGGGAAGTATTTCCTTAAATGATTCATCTTCGCTTAAAGCAAAAATATCCATTCTGTTTTTCATCACCTGTTTGGTATCTGTGTTTCCAAACGTAACGATTCCTTGAAGGATTCTTTGTTCTTCCTGGGTGGTGTCTTTATTAGATAATTCTAATGCTTGGGATAAATGGTCAACGCTTATATTCGATTTCTTATTTCCAAAACGACTGTGTAGGTACACAGTAGATGCCCGCATGGGGATTGTTATTGGAGAGAGAAGCGTATCTAGAATATTTAATGGATGTGCCATTAATACAGCAAATGTAAGTCTGTTTCTGTTGGCATAAATCTTCGGAAGAATTTCACCAAAAAGAAGAATTAGAAAAGTAACTACTCCAACTTCTAAAATAAACCTTACTGGAATGCCATAAAAATTAGAGCTAACACCAGCGAATATGGTGTCGCTCAACGAATCAAATAAAAGGATTATTGCAATATTTATAAAGTTGTTAGCAACCAATATAGTTGCTAATAATTTTTTAGGTCCGTCTATAAGTTTCTGTACAATAGACAGTTTTTTGGCTATGGCCTTTTCATTATTCGTTTCAAAATCTGATGGAGTTAATGAAAAGAATGCTACTTCTGCTCCAGAAATTAGTGCGGAGCAAATTAGTAAAGCAAGTAGCAAGACAACGCTTATGATTTGAGCAAAGTCCAAGATTTCAAGAAAATATAAACTAGGGGGCTCGTCCAATTTTAAGATTTTAGTTTAAAACATTAGAAAGGAAGATCAGAATCTTCTTCAGGTGTTGACACTTGTTGTTGGGAGTTTCCTGGCTGAGGTGTCGATGGTTTCGCTTGTGGATTCATCGCTGCAGCATTCGGGTTATTTTCATTTTTCGGTGTTAAAAATGTAAAGTCCGTGCAGTGAATTTCGGTAGAATAATTATCTCTTCCTTGATCATCTTGCCATTTACGAGTCTTGATTCGACCCTCTATATAAACTTTGTCGCCTTTTTTTAAATACTTCTCGCAGATTTCAGCAGCTTTATTTCGCACTATTACATTATGCCATTCGGTGTTAGTAACGCGCTCACCAGTTGTTTTGTTGGTGTAACTTTCATTCGTTGCAACAGGGAAGCGACCAATGCAGTTGCCTCCTTCAAAATAATGCATTTTTACGTCATCTCCAGTATGTCCAATTAACATTACTTTGTTTAATGTTCCACTCATAATAGTTGTATTAATATTTTTTGCAAAGGTACTTTTTGGAAATCTAAATATACGCAATTTTCCAATTTTATAAATGACATTACTTTTCTTATTTCCTGTACTTTAATATTAATGCTTATTTTTTCATAGATAATGTCATTGTTAGTCAAGTGGTTGTGGATTTCAGCCTTCGTAAAAACGATTGTTTTAGGTTGATAAAAATGAAGACTAATAGTCTTTAAAAAAATCGGAGACGAAATTTTCTATCAAAACAGGCACTGCATATGTTTCGATTTTAGAAATAGGAATGTGATTTTTAGTGATTTCAGAAGCTTCCACAATCCAAAAATGTGTGTGTATGTGTTGATGAGATAGTTTGTGGATGATAGGCGTCTCGTTATAAAGAGAAACTGAATCTATCTTGGAGTTCTTAATCAGTTCCCTATATTCTATTGTGTTTTTGAGCTTTTCAAGGTTTAAAGGTTTGCTGCTTTCGATTAATGGAAACTCATATAGCTTTTGCCAAATCCCTTTTCCTGTTCGTTGTTGTAAGATTGTTTTTTCGTCACTAGATAAAACCACCATATAATTAAAGTATCTATTTCTTACAGGTTTAGATTTTATCTTAACGGGCAAGTCTGATACTTTCGTTTCTTTAAACGCAACACATCTACTTTTGAAAATACAATCTTCACAATTTGGGTTTTGGGGCACACAATATTGAGCTCCAAATTCCATAGTGGCCTGATTGAAAGTCCCTGGATTTTTAGTGTCTATCAATTGTTGAGCTAATTCTTTAAACTGCTTTTGTCCTTGAGTTGTGTTTATTGGAGTTGAAATTCCGAAGACTCTAGACAGTACTCTATAAACATTTCCGTCAACAACAGCTTCGGGCTGATTGTAGCAAATGCTAGCAATTGCACTAGCGGTATAGTCGCCAACTCCTTTTAGCTTTAATAGGTCTTTATAATTGTCAGGAAAGACTCCTGCCATTTCACTAGATATTGTTTTTGCTGTGTGATGAAGGTTTCTTGCGCGTGAATAATAACCTAAACCTTGCCAGTTTTTGAGGACCTCTTCTTCCGTTGCTTTAGCTAAGTCATGAACGGTTGGATAGGATTTTATAAACTTCTCATAGTAGGGAAGACCTTGAACAACTCGTGTTTGTTGGAGAATTATTTCTGACAGCCAAACTCTGTATGGATTGGAAGTATTACGCCATGGTAAATCCCTTTTGTTTACTAAGTACCACGTTATTAGTTTGTTGGAAAATGAAATGCCTAGCTCGACCATTCCAACAAAATAACTCATATTCCATTAAATTTTAAAGGATTATGCTTTGAATTATTGATTTTAAAATACGTATATTTGCCCACTCTTTAAAAACCCCAATTTAAAAGATATTAATCATAAAATTATAAGTAATGACGAAAGCAGATCTCGTAGCTAAAATTTCAGAAAAGCTTGGAATGGAGAAAAATGAAGTGCAGGCTACAGTAGAATCCTTCATGGAAGAAGTAAAAAACTCATTGCAAAGCGGAGATAATGTTTACTTGCGTGGATTCGGAAGTTTTATTATCAAAGCAAGAGCTGAAAAAACTGGCCGAAACATTTCAAAAAATACAACAATAAAAATTCCAGCTCACAACATCCCAGCCTTCAAACCTGCAAAAGTGTTTGTAGAGGGAGTTAAAGCTAACGTTGAAATAAAATAATAATAACCTATTTCACCCCTCTGATACTCATCAGGATAAAGGGAGGAAATGTAAATAACACTCACATATGCCAAGTGGTAAAAAAAGAAAGAGACATAAGGTAGCGACCCACAAACGCAAGAAGCGTAGACGCGCTAACCGCCACAAGAAGAAAAAGTAGTTTTTCAACTACTTTTTCTGTTTTTAAATCTATTCTACACACTGCCAAGCATTAGGCCTGGTTGTGTGTAGAATAAATTTTAGTTCTTTGAAATTGGAATGTTTGTAAAGTATAGTTTACAAACTGATTCCGCCGGGTTTTCAAACGTAAAACCTGTTAAATACAAATTGTTTAATTATAAATTGATGTAACGTGAACTACGAATTATTCATTAGATCCGGTTCACAAGCAGACGATTTTGCCCTGTTGAAAGACGGGAAACTTATAGAATTACACAGAGAAGAAGATGATAATAAATTTACGGTAGGCGATATTTTTGTAGCCAAAATCCGTAAAACAGTACCAGGTCTAAATGCCGCGTTTGTTAACGTAGGTTATGAAAAAGATGGTTTTTTACACTATCATGACTTAGGTCCAAAAATACCTTCACTCTTGAAGTTTGTTAAAAATGTTATCAATGGAAAATTAAAGGACTTCTCCTTAAAAGATTTCCCATTTGATAAAGAGATAGATAAGCATGGCAATATAAATGATGCCTTAAAAAATAATCAATCTATCCTTGTACAGATAGTAAAAGAACCCATATCCACCAAAGGACCACGCCTTAGCTCTGAGCTTTCAATAGCTGGGAGGTATATAGTGTTGGTGCCATTTTCGGAACGGGTTTCAGTTTCCCAAAAAATAGAATCCAATCAAGAAAAAGATAGGTTAAAACGCTTGATAACAAGTATTAAACCTAAAGGATTTGGTGTAATTATTCGCACCGTTGCCGAGGGCAAAAAAGTTGCAGAACTGGATAAAGACTTACAGAATCTTATGGAGCGCTGGACAGCGATGTGTAAGAAACTTCAAGGGGCACACCACCCTTCAAAGGTGTTAAGCGAGTTAAATAGGGGATCTTCCATTATTAGAGATATGTTTAATGATTCTTTCTCTGCAATACATATCGATGATGAGAACCTATACTTGAAAATAAAAGATTATGTGCAGGAGATTGCACCAAAACAAGAAAACATTGTTAAGTTTTATGATTCCAATGTTCCAATTTTTGAAAAATTCGGAATAGATAGACAGATTAAAACTTCCTTCGGAAAATCAGTGACCGGAAGTAAGGGAGCTTATTTGGTGATAGAACACACTGAAGCAATGCACGTGATAGACGTGAATAGCGGCAATAGAAGCAACAAGCAGAACACCCAAGAAGGGACTGCCTTGGAAGTGAATATGATCGCTGCAACCGAAGTAGCTAGACAGCTAAGACTGCGAGATATGGGAGGCATTATTGTCGTTGACTTCATCGACATGGCAAATGCAGCTCATCGCAAACAACTTTATAATCATCTTCGTGATGAAATGAAAGATGATAGGGCAAAACATAAAATATTGCCGCCAAGTAAATTTGGATTGATACAAATTACCAGACAACGTGTGCGTCCGGAGATGAATATCAAAACACGTGAGGAAGATCCAAGCCTTGGAGATAACGGTGAAATAGAAGCCCCAATCGTCGTGATAAATAGAATTAATGAAGAAGTAAAAAACCTCTTCAAAAAAGACTATAAAAAGATTACTCTTAATACTCATCCTTTTATAGCAGCATTTTTAACTAAAGGATTCCCATCAGTGCGTACTAAATGGTTTTTAGAGCACAAAAAATGGGTGAAAATCCAACCTCGAGATGCCTATACATATCTCGAATATCACTTTCACGATAAAGATGGTGAATTGATAAAATAATTTGAAACCCCTTGCGAAACTTTTCGTCAGGGGTTTTTTTGTGACTATTTTTATCTTTCATGTCTTTTCTAACAAAAATTATTTATAAAACCAATTTTGTTATTTTACATACGTGAAAACTCATAAGACATATACTGTAGAAGAAGCCACCAGGCGCATGGAAAGATACTGTGCTTACCAAGAGCGTTGTCATAAAGAAGTACAACAGAAACTCTACCAAATGCGCATGATTCCAGAAGCTATTGATCATATAATCAACCATCTACTCCAACATAACTTCTTGAATGAAACACGCTTTTCACAGTCTTTTGCACGTGGGAAATTTAGAGCGAAAAAGTGGGGGAGAATCAGGATTGTGCGAGAACTTAAACTCAGAGAAATTTCACAATTCAACATTAAAATTGCCTTAAAAGAAATACCCGACTCAGAATATTACCAAACTTTTGAAGCACTAGCTGAAAAGAGATTACAACAACTAGAATTTGAAAAAGACATTCAAAAAAAACGAAAGAAATTTGCTGACTATCTCTTCTATAGAGGGTGGGAAAGCGAGTTAGTCTATGCAAAAGTAAATGATATTACTGTTTGATTATTAGGCGTGTGCTATCTTTTGTTCCCTCAAAACTATATAAATAAAAGCTTTCGTTAATTTTTATCTAATGAGGATAAAGCCACTATTCTTTTTCTTTAATTTGCACCATTAACTTGCATCTATGAACATTGCTATTTTATCTCGTGGAGAAACATTGTATTCTACACAGAGCCTACTAAAAGCCGGTGAAGCTCGAAACCATAATATGGAGGTTTTAGATCCTTCTTATAGTAATTTGATGATTGAAAATGGTAAGGCTGCTTTATATTATGAAGGAGATAAAATAGATTATTTAGATGCAATCATCCCAAGAATTGGCGCTTCCAATACATTATTTGGTTCTAATGTTGTTCGCCACTTCGAAACTATGGGTGTATTTTCGGTCGTTTCTTCTCAATCTATTCTGAATAGCCGTGATAAATGGACGAGCTTTCAAATTCTTGCAAAGAACAATATTCCTGTGCCACGTACACTATATGCTTCATATTTTGAATTTGAAGAGCAGCTAGAAACTTTTGGGAATAGGCCTATTATTATTAAGCTTTTAGAAGGAACACACGGTGAAGGAGTGATTTTAACCGAAAGCCGACAAAATGCTTTATCTACCATAGAAACACTCAATGCCGCTGGAGTTAAGTTTATACTTCAAGAGTATATTGAAGAGTCTAAAGGCTCCGATTTAAGAGCCATTGTAGTGGATGGAGTGGTAGTGGCATCTATGAAGCGAAAAAGCAAAACAGGAGACTTTAGAAGCAATCTTCATCGAGGCGGTACATCAGAAAAAATAGAATTGACCTCTTTAGAAGAAAAGGTGGCAATCAAATCTGCCCAAGCGCTCGGGTTAGGGTTTTGTGGTGTTGATATTTTACAATCTAAAAACGGGCCACTAGTATTGGAGATAAACAGTACTCCAGGTCTAGAAGGAATTGAGACTACTTCCAATAAAAATATTTCTAAAAGTGTTATTGGCTTTATTGAACGTAACAGAAATAGGAAGCCAACTTTCTAAAACTTTCAAGTTTTCAGCATAAATATTTGGGTTGAAGAACTACATTTTGTGGATTTAAATTCCGCATTTTCTTATTATTTCTATCTTGCAATAACTAAACAGAGAATTTTGAAAAGAAATATTGGACGAATTGATAAAGTAGACTTCCCTCTTCTTAATCTATTTGATATAGAAGTAAAGGTTGATACAGGGGCTTACACGTCTTCTATACACTGTAAAAATGTGAAAGTTGAGGACAACTACCTCAAGTGTACTTTCCTCGATGAGGAACATCCAAAATATCATGAAAAAGAGTTTTCTTTTGATGAATATGACGTTAAAGTGGTGAAAAGCAGTAATGGAATTTCGGAGCCTCGATATCGGATTAAAACTGAAATTCTTATGTTCGGTAAGACACATGAAATTTATTTAACCTTAAGCGATCGCGAAGAAATGCGATATCCAGTGCTTTTAGGTCGAAATTTTCTCAGCAAAAAATTTGTAGTAGATATCAACAAAACGAATCTTTCATATAAATTAAAATCAAAAGGGCAGTCGTCCGAAAATAAACAACAATCGAGTTAAGACATTAATTTAAAAGTTCCCGACAGGGGAAAAGCATGAATATTAAAATCCTATCATCAAACCCAAATCTATATTCTACCAGAAGATTGGTAGAGGCAGCTAAAAACAGAAAGCATACTGTAGAAGTCATCAATCACGTTAAATGTGATATTGTTATCGAGAAAAAGAACCCAGTAATTTATTACAATGGTCGTAAAGTTGAAAACACTGATGCGGTTATTCCACGTATTGGAGCCTCGGTTACTTTTTATGGAACTGCAGTAGTGCGTCAATTTGAAATGATGCGTGTTTTTACAACTACAGAGTCGCAAGCATTAGTGCGTTCTAGAGACAAACTAAGAAGCTTACAGGTACTTTCTCGGGCTGGTTTGGGGCTTCCTAAAACGGTATTTACCAATTACTCCAAGAATGTAAATCAAATTATTGATCAAGCAGGAGGTGCTCCCGTGATTATTAAATTATTGGAAGGAACTCAAGGTATTGGAGTTATTTTGGCTGATACACGTAAAGCAGCTGAGTCGGTAATTGAAGCTTTCAACAACCTTCAAGCGCGTGTAATTGTTCAGGAGTTTATCAAAGAAGCGGGAGGAGCAGATATCCGAGCTTTTGTGGTAGATGGTCAGGTTGTGGGAGCAATGAAAAGACAAGCTAAAGATGGTGAGTTTAGGTCTAACCTACATCGTGGTGGTACTGCTAGCGTTATAAAACTAACAGACGAAGAAGAAACAGCTGCTTTAAAAGCTGCTAGGGCTATGGGATTAGGAATTGCAGGTGTAGATATGTTACAGTCTTCACGTGGCCCATTAATTTTAGAAGTAAATTCCTCGCCAGGATTGGAAGGTATTGAAACTGCTACAGGAAAAGATATAGCAAATGCTATAATAAAATACATTGAACGTAACGTATAGCCATGGCTAAAAAAGAAGAGCGTGATATCGTTATTTTAAACGAACGAATCGCATTGGGTGAAAGTCGTACAGTAGATTTTAGTATTGCTAAACTCTATACGGCAACACCTGTAGAAATTCCAATAATTATAGAGCGTTCTAAAATTCCAGGTCCTACTGTTTTAATTACAGCTGCATTACATGGAGATGAAATAAACGGAGTTGAAATTGTTCGACAGTTAATAGCGAAGAAGTTGAATATTCCGAAACGCGGGACAATCATTTGTGTTCCTATTTTAAATGTATTTGGGTTTTTAAATGGAGATCGCTTTTTTCCAGATGGGCGTGATTTAAACCGTATATTTCCCGGAACAAAATCGGGATCTCTTGCAAGTAGAGTGGCCTATCATTTCACCAAAAAAGTTCTGCCTATTGCAGATTATTGTTTAGACTTTCACACAGGTGGAGCTAGTAGATTTAATGCGCCACAAGTTAGAATTAGGCCCGGTGATAAACAATTGTTAGAGCTTGCAAATGTTTTTAATGCTCCTTTCACAATCTATTCTAACACGATTGAGAAATCATATCGAAACACTTGTGCGAAAATGGGAATTCCTGTTTTGTTGTTTGAAGGCGGAAAGAGCCACGAAAACAATAAAAGCATTGTAAAAGAAGGTCTAGACGGGATTTTACGTGTTTTAGATCACCTTGATATGTTGAATAGAAAAACCTCGCCACCAGCACGCCATAAAAAGACAGTGATTATTGATAAAAGTAAATGGATAAGAGCACACAGAAGTGGTCTTCTTCATGTGAAAGTAGATTGTGGAAAACTAGTGGAGAAAGGAGAGCTGCTTGCAACTATTACAGATCCTTATGGGAAAATGAGGTTTAAAATAGCTTCGCCTAATGAAGGATATATTATTAACGTAAATCATTCTCCAATTGTAAACCAAGGCGATGCAATTTTTCATATTTCTACTTCAAATACCTTCAATACAGCGGAGGAAGAAATGGAAGATTAAGATTAATTGAATGAACGAAAAACAAATTCTTAGAAGAAAATATATTGAACTTCGTAAATCGATTTCAGAAGAAAGTATTAAAGAGCTGAGTCTTCAGATAGCCAACAAAACTTTAGAACTTTCTATATGGGATAAGAACTACTACCATTTATTCCTAACGATTTCAGATAAAAAGGAAATCAATACCGACTACCTTCTGCATATACTACAAGGGAAAGATAAAAGTGTAGTAGTTTCAAAGTCTGATTTTTCATCGGGAGAGTTGATACATTTTTTACTACAAGAAAACACGGCATTAAAAGTTTCAAGCTATGGAATTCCTGAACCTGTTGACGGAATTCAAGTTAATCCCGAACAACTTGACGTGGTTTTTGTTCCATTGTTAGCATTCGATACAAAAGGCGATCGGGTGGGCTATGGTAAAGGTTTTTACGATCGATTCTTGGCGAAATGTAATCCGAATACAGTTTTTGTTGGCCTTTCATTTTTTGAACCAGAACCGCTAATAAAATCTAACGACACAGATATAAAACTCCATTACTGTGTTACTCCATCACAGATTTATTCGTTTAAATAAACGGTTATAGCCTCTAACTTTAGAGAGTTGTAGCTTAATGCGCTTCCAACCAATTTTGTCCAATGTCTAAATCAACGTCCAAAGGAACTGTGAGTTTATAGGCGTTTTCCATTTCGTGTTTCACGAGGTTTTTAAGTTTCTCGAGCTCTGGTTTATATGCATCGAAAACCAATTCATCATGAACTTGAAGAAGCATTTTACTTCGGAAACCTTCGTCTGTTAGCCTTTTGTGAATGTTTATCATCGCAATTTTGATAATGTCGGCAGCACTTCCTTGGATTGGAGCATTAACTGCGTTTCGTTCTGCAGCACCTCTCACTATTTGATTACTACCGTTAATGTCTTTTAAATATCGTCTTCTTCCTAAAACAGTTTGAACATATCCGTTGTCACGAGCAAACTGTATTTGTTCGCTTACATAATTTCGAAGCTTTGGATATGTTTTATAATAGGTGTCAATTAATTCTTTTGCTTCACTACGCGATAAGTCTGTTTGATTGCTTAGTCCAAAAGCAGAAACGCCATAAATAATCCCGAAGTTGACTGTTTTAGCATTGTTTCTTTGCTCTCGAGTAACTTCTTCTAAAGGAACGTCAAAAACTCTAGAAGCAGTGGAAGAGTGAATGTCTTCACCTTTTTTGAAAGCTTCTATCATGTTGTCTTCTTCGCTTAAAGAGGCGATAATGCGGAGTTCAATTTGAGAGTAATCTGCTGCCATTAAGACATAATTCTCGTCTCTTGGAACAAATGCTTTTCTAACCTGTCTTCCGCGTTCCGTTCTAATAGGGATGTTTTGAAGGTTGGGGTTGTTACTGCTCAATCTTCCCGTAGCAGCAACTGTTTGCATGTATTCTGTGTGAACACGGTTTGTAGACTTAGCAATTTCATTAGGAAGAGCATCTACATAGGTGCTTTTCAATTTTGCTAACCCACGATATTCTAAAACGTCGCGAATGATTTTGTGATCTTTTGCCAAAACAGATAACACGTCTTCTGCAGTTGAGAATTGACCCGTTCTTGTTTTCTTAGGTTTAGCTATAAGCTTGAGCTTTCCAAAAAGAATATCTCCTAATTGTTTCGGCGAAGCGATATTAAATTCTTCTCCAGCTTCTTCATAAATATCTTTCTCAAGTTGAAGAATATCAGCGTCTAAAGCTTCAGAAAGTGAGTTTAGGAAATCTTTGTCTAGATTAATTCCTTCGAGTTCCATGTCTGCAAGCACCCTTAGTAAAGGAATCTCAATTTCATCAAAAAGCTTTTGGGTATTTGCTTCACCAAGTTCGTTTTGGAAATGTTGTTTAAGCTGAAAAATTATATCTGAATTTTCTACCGCATATTCCGTTTGCTTTTCTATTTCCGCTTCGCGCAAGGTCTGTTGGTTTTTACCTTTTTTGCCAATCACTTCTTCAAGTGAAATTGGAGTGTAGTTTAAATAGGTCTCGCTTAGAACATGCAGATCATGGCGCATATCTGGGTTGATGAGGTAATGGGCTAGCATAGTGTCAAAGAGTTTGCCTTTCACAACTATGTTGTACTTAGCTAATACCTTGAGGTCTTTCTTTAAATTTTGGCCAATTATTTCAACGGTTTCATCTTCAAAAAAAGGCCTTAACTCTTCAATCTCTGATTGAGCTTCTGTTTTGTTTTCAGGGAATGGGAGGTAGAATCCTTTTCCTTTTCCCCATGAAAATGCTATTCCAATAAGTTCAGCTTCTAAACAATCAGTGCTTGTGGTTTGAAGATCTATACAAACACTGTTTTGGTTGAATAGATTCTTAAGAAATAGTGATTTTCCAATCCCAGGTAATACAGTTTGATAAAAATGCTCTGTGTTATCTATAGTATTTCTTGAATTGTAGTTTTCTATAGTTTGTGTCGGTTCGCCATTTCCACCAAATAGGCTAAACTGTCCGCTTCCAGCTGTTTCCTTTTTTTCGGTCGATTTTGGATTGTTTTGAGATTTTACACCTTCTGTATTTTGTTGATCGTTTTCTTCATCGGCAGAAAAAAGCTTTAAAAACTGTTCTTTTAGGCGACGAAATTCAAGGTCTTCAAAAATTTCTTGAACTCTTTCGCCATCAGGCATTATAAGCTCGTAGTCTTTTTCATTAAAGGTAACTTCGCAATTGGTATTTATGGTAGCCAATTTTTTAGAAAGAAGTCCTATTTCAGCATTCTCTATCACTCTTTCTTTCATTTTTCCTTTCAACTTGTCTGTGTTAGCCAAAAGGTTTTCCATGGATCCATATTCTGCAATAAACTTTCTGGCTGTTTTGTCGCCTACACCTGGAAGACCAGGAATATTATCGCTTGCATCTCCCATCATTCCTAAGTAGTCAATTACTTGCTCGGGTCGTTCTACTCCAAAACGTTTTTGTACTTCAGGGACTCCCCAAACTTCAATAGCATTACCCATTCTAGCAGGGCGGTACATAAAAATGTTTTCGGAAACTAACTGAGCAAAGTCTTTATCTGGGGTTACCATATAGACTTGATAGCCTTCTTTTTCAGCTTGTTTGGCTAGTGTCCCGATGAGGTCGTCTGCTTCAAGGCCGGAGAGCTCCACAACAGGAATGTTCATGGCTTTAATAATTTCTTGAATAATAGGGACGGACTGCTTGATAACATCGGGGGTGGCATCTCGGTTGGCTTTATAATCTTCAAATAGTTCTGTGCGCTCGGTGCTTCCATCTTTGTCAAAACACACTGCAAGGTGATCAGGTTTTTCTCTTCTAATAACATCAAATAAAGAGTTCATAAAACCTAATATAGCCGAAGTGTCTTGTCCCTTACTATTGATGATAGGATTTTTAATAAGGGCGTAATATCCTCTAAAAATTAGAGCAAATGCATCGAGAAGAAATAGGCGTTTTTTTTCAGACATAATTTTGGAAAGCTTATGCTTCAAATGTAAAAAGAAGAATTTGGAAAACGACCATGATGCCAATAAAAAAAGCCGCTCCCCAGGCGGCTTCCTTCTCAAAAGACTAATCTACTTATGGAAATAGGATTAGTATTAAATATTATGTGTTTCCTTACACTTCAAAATTAAGATTTGAGTCTGTTGTGGAGCTCACCCTAAAGGGTGATATTTTTATTAATTCGCATTTTTTTTGATAAATAATATCTTCAAAAATGTGTGCTCTATTTTATAGGAAAGCTCTCTACGTTGTATAGTTGGGCGGATAGAGTAGTGCTTGGTGAGTTAAAGCTTTTATCGAATTCGTTCAATTTCTAAGGAAGTTATTTTCGAACTGTAAGCGACATTATCAGTCTTTATATATTCAGAACTTGATATAAGAATAGCATTCTATTTAACTGTGATAGCCTAATAGAGTTATATGTAAATAGTATAGGAATAGAGAATGCCTTATTTTTCAGAAGGCGTTGCGCTTGCTGTGGTATCTAACAAGCTTTGGATTATTATAAATTTTTATGCGTGATATTTAGCTGCCAAGTAGTGTCCTTATTTTCACAATTGCTTCAGAACGAGAGTGTATATCTAGTTTTTCGTAGATGTTTTTAATGTGAGTTTTTATGGTGTTAATGCTGATGTAATGGTTTTCTGCCATTTGACTGTTAGTGCTTCCTTGGTAAATATCTTTTAGAATTTCAAACTCTTTCTGTGTGAGTGGATTAGGAACGGAACTATTGACTGTGTTAATATGAAGGGCGTCAGCTTTATTGATTTGGTAAAAGTTAGAAATCGCAATCTCTACAGCTGTAAACAAGTCGGCTTCGTCAAATGGCTTAACAATATAACCCATTGGCAAAGTGTGCTTTACCTTGTCTAAAATTTCTTTGTTTGAATAAGAAGTCAGGTAGAGAAACGGAATTTGATAATCTGTATTGATGGTTTCAGCAATTTGAATACCATCTAAGTTATCTCCAAGGTTAATGTCGAGTAACGCTATGTCTGGAGAGGATTTTGAAAGTAGATGAATAGCGTCTTTTTTGTTGTGTGCTACTCCCACTACTGTATAATCCACGTTACTAAGTGCTTCCCGTATATCTTCAGCAATAAAGGGGTCGTCTTCTACGACAAGTACATTGATTACGCTCATAATTTAGGGGGTTTTAAGTTGGGAATTATCAATGATATTTTTGTGCCTTCTTTAGAAGAGCTTATGTCTAATTCTGATTTTAATTTGTCACTAAATGCTTTTATAAGTCTAAAACCTAAACTTGAAACTTCATCTACAGAAAAATTTTCTGGTAATCCTTGGCCATTGTCAGAAACCGATAAAACTAGTGTGTCGTTAACTGATTTTAAAAGAATATCTATCGTTCCGGAGGATTTATTTGTAAAAGCGTATTTAAGCGCATTGCTAATAAGTTCGTTGATTACAAGTCCTAATGGAATAATAGTATCAATGTCTAACTTTATGGGATCTACATTTATATTTAGCTTAATAGCTTTATCGTTTATTTTGTAGTTTTTTATTAGACTCTTCGCAAGTTTGTTCACATAAACACTTGTTTCAACGCCTATAAGATCGGTGTCTTGATAGAGGTTTTGATGTATTAGTGCCATCGCTTTTACTCGGTCTCGTCCTTCTTGAATAGCTTGTGAAGCTTTCGAGTCGTTAATTTGTCGCTGTTGTAAACTCAATAGTGAAGAAATAACTTGTAAGTTGTTTTTTACGCGGTGGTGAATTTCTTTTAGAAGCATATTTTTTTCTTCCAAAGTGTTTTCTAACAGTATTTTTTGTTTGGCTAGAAGTAGATTTTTCTTTCTGTTTTTGAAATAGAAATAGGTGAGTAATGCAAGTACAATTCCTAAGAAGATTAAAATTATAATAAACAGTATTTCGTTTGCTTTTTTAGCTTCAAGCTCTCTCTCTTTTTTTTCTGTTTGGTAGCTTGCTTCTAAATCATAAACAGTTTGATCTCTTTGCTTACTTTTTATTTCAACATAGATGTCATGGTACAGCTTGTGGTAGTCCATGGCTGTTTTATAATCTTCAAATACATAGAAATATTTAGAGAGTGCATTATATAGGTTGCTTTTGACTCGTAAGGCTATAATATTCTCTGCTTCAGCAATTGCACGCTTTATCTTAGGTTGCATCCCTGTAGAGTCATGAAGGGCAGCTTTGGCTTCAATTAGATACATCAGGTTTTTTTCAGAATCCAAGTTTTCTGGGTGTATCTCAACAGCCTTTTCTAAATAAGGAATGGCTTCTTCATATTTTTCCTGACGAATAAATAGATTGCCTAAATTGGCGTATACATTATAATCTAGCTCTGGTCTAACTTTAATTTCTAAACTTTGCAGCATTGAATTTTCTGCTTCACTATAGTTTTGAAGTGAAGAATATATAGAGCCAGTATTTATTAAACATTTCTTCTGTAGAACATAGTCTTGTTCCTTTAATGATCTATTATATGCTATATTGTAATACTCGAGCGCTTTTTCATAATTGTCTGATGTGTGAAACATTACACCAAGAGAATGGTAAATGGATGAGGCGTAGGAAAGGTCGTTATCTTCACAGATTTGAATGCCTTCAAAATAGTAGGTACTTGCTAAATCGTAGCTTCCAGTAACAATTTCATGATAGAGACCTTGACTCTCGAGTGCCATGGCTACCCCTAGAGGATATGAATTCAATTTTGAAACTTTCAATGCCTTTTCTGCATAAATAAGGGCACTGTCATTTTCATTTAAAGTGTGTTCCCACGCAATGTCAATATAGTCTTGAACCCTTTCTTCAAAAGTTTTTTCAGGGTTTTGTTTGCTCTGAGCCAAGTCTTCAGAAGCATGACCCATAGATATAACTATGGCTGGGATGAGAAGGAGAAGAATATATTTCAACGAATGGGGGGTTAGTTAACGACAATATACTTCTTTTTTGAAAATTAACAAAAAAGACAAAATTGAAAATATTTATTTGTGAGGTTCAATTAAAACCAAAGTGTATTTTTGTTAATAAATTAATTAAATTATGAATAGGGGCGGATTTTCATGGAGACGATTTTTAGGTGTTTCTCGAGTAAAATCGAATATTTCTCGAAAAATAGGAATCCCATTAACCAAAAGTGGAAGAAATCAAAAAATTGGAAGAGTAATTACAAAAGGCTGTTTAGGGATGGCCGTTACATTTATACTCCCGTTGTTCTTTTTAATTTTAGTGCTTATTCTAAAATAATTTAGAATGAATTCTTACTATGACTATTATTCAATAAAGTATAGAAATCAGTTAAATATAAGTAAAGCAAGACCTTCGAGATTAATTACTTGTTAACTTTGCACACTTTTCATTATGCGTTGGATTCTCTTTATTGTTATTTACATACTCGTTGATATTTATGCTTTTCAGGCTCTCAGAACACTAACGAAAAGTCAGTGGCTGTATTGGCTGTACTTTGTTATTTCGGCAGCTGTTTTAGGAGGGCTTTTATATCAACTTTCCTTTGCAGGTTCGGGAAAAATGATGCGTCCATTTCGGATATATTTCTTCGGAATATTTTTAGTTGCTTTTGTGCCAAAACTCATTGTTATAATCTTCATGTTTGGTGAGGATATTGGAAGGTTCTTTGTCGGTATATTTATGAAGGTAGCTGGCAGCGATGAAACCCCTTTTATGAGTTCTCGACGAAAATTTGTTAGCACAATAGCTCTTGGTGTGGCGGCAATCCCTTTCGCCTCTTTGTTGTATGGAATGATTTGGGGAAAGTATAATTATAGAGTTTTAAAATATGCTCTCGAATTTGAAGACTTGCCCGATGCTTTCGATGGGTATACAATCACTCAATTAAGCGATATTCATTGCGGAAGTTTCGATAAACGCGATCGAGTAGAGTACGGAATAAATCTAGCCAATGAACAAAAAAGCGATCTTATTGTTTTTACTGGCGACTTGGTGAATGATGTAGCTGATGAGTTGCTCGATTGGAAAGACATTTTAGGTGGCTTGAAGGCTAAAGATGGAGTGTTCTCTGTATTAGGAAATCATGATTATGGAGATTATGTAAATTGGAATAGTAAGGAGGAAAAAGCCGAAAACCTTGAAAGAATAAAGTCTATCCAAAAAGAAATGGGCTGGAAATTACTTTTAAATGAAAACCACTACCTTGAAAGAAACGGCCAAAGAATTGCATTGTTAGGGGTTGAAAATTGGGGCCTTAATGGTTTTCTTCAAGCTGGAGACTTAGATAAGGCTTGTAGTGGTGTTTCTAACTCCGA
>Ga0209075_1001120_pt1 | contig 25594 bp, 18 predicted proteins | sample Stecom2011_FD_187523 | JGI IMG/M metagenome (GOLD analysis project Ga0209075, IMG submission 187523) | Agricultural soil microbial communities from Utah to study Nitrogen management - Steer compost 2011 (SPAdes) (version 2) | ecosystem: Environmental > Terrestrial > Soil > Agricultural land...
CCGGAGAAGGATGGGACGGAACCTTCAACGGAAACCAACTCCCATCAACAGACTACTGGTTTAAAGTACTATACGACGAAGAAGACCAAAATAATAACATACAAAGAAGAGAATTTAAAGCGCATTTCTCAATGAAAAGATAAAAACAAAAAAGCCCTCAAAAATAAGAGGGCTTTTTTAATCCAATCGGTGAAACATAATCCTAAAGTCACGTTCAAAAAATACCTATCTTTGCGCATTCAAATATGTTATATGCAATTCGAATTACTTAAAAACGACCCCCAATCCAAAGCAAGAGCAGGAAAAATAACTACAGATCACGGAGTGATTGAAACGCCTATTTTCATGCCTGTAGGAACGGTAGCTTCGGTAAAAGGAGTTCATCAGCGAGAACTTAAAGAAGATATAAATCCTGACATTATTTTAGGAAATACATATCATTTATATCTACGCCCGAAAACTAATATTTTAGAACAAGCAGGAGGACTTCATAAATTCATGAATTGGGATAGAAATATCTTAACCGATTCAGGAGGATATCAAGTTTATTCTCTTTCTGCTAACCGAAAAATCAAAGAAGAAGGGGTAAAATTCAAATCGCATATCGATGGGTCATACCATTTTTTCTCTCCCGAAAGCGTAATGGAAATCCAACGCACTATTGGAGCAGATATTATTATGGCTTTTGACGAATGTACTCCCTACCCTTGTGACTATAACTACGCTAAACGCTCGATGCATATGACGCATCGTTGGCTAGACAGATGTATCGCCCATTTAGAGAAAACACCATTGAAATACGATTATAATCAAACGTTTTTTCCGATTGTTCAAGGAAGCACCTACAAAGATTTGCGTCAGCAATCAGCCGAATATATTGCCAATGCAGGTGCTAAAGGAAATGCTATCGGAGGCCTTTCGGTTGGAGAACCTGCCGAAGAAATGTATGCAATGACCGAAGTAGTTTGTGATATTCTTCCGAAAGACAAACCGAGATATCTGATGGGAGTCGGGACTCCTATAAATATTCTGGAAAATATTGCTTTGGGAGTAGATATGTTCGATTGTGTAATGCCTACTCGCAACGCACGAAATGGAATGCTTTTTACTTCAGAGGGAATTATCAACATCAAAAACAAAAAATGGGCAGATGATTTTTCTCCGGTTGACCCGATGGGAATTACTTTTGTAGATACAGAATATTCAAAAGCTTATTTAAGGCACTTATTTGCAGCAGAAGAATTTTTAGGAAAACAAATTGCTACCATTCATAACTTAGGGTTTTATCTATGGTTGGTTCGAGAGGCCAGAAAACATATTTTAGAAGGAGATTTTGCTATTTGGAAAAACCAAATGGTTAAGAAACTAGGACAAAGATTGTAAGGGTTTTTAAAGTACGAAAATAAAATTTCAATTTCTAAATCTCATTTGAGTCGCGGGTGACACAATAAATTTAAATCCTAAATTATTATCTTTGCTTTTATTTAATTTTTTATGAAAATAATCGATTGGTACATACTAAAACGTTACTTGGTAACATTCGGAATGATGTTACTTTTGTTTGCTCCAATCGGAATTGTCATTGATATATCCGAAAAAATAAATAAGATTCTCGAAAACAAAGCTCCTCTAGACGAAACAGTTTTTTTTTACTTGAACTTCACTGTTTATTTCGCTAATTTTTTGTTTCCGATATTTTTGTTCTTGTCGATTATCTGGTTTACTTCAAAACTAGCGAACAATACAGAAATCATTGCTGTTTTAAGCTCAGGAGTTTCGTTTACAAGATTTCTACGCCCTTATATTATTGGTGCCACGATAGTTTCTGTTTTTGCTATAATGATGAGTTTTTATTTGGTGCCTACTGCAAGTAAAAATTACAACGAATTTCGTTATAAATATCTTAAACGAAATGCAGAAACACGAGAAAGCACCAACGTTTACAAACAACTTAACGACACTCAATACATTCATGTAAATTCATTTAATCCTTCCAGCAAAACCGGATTTGAATTTTCTTTAGAGACCTTTGACCTGAACGATCGATTGAAAGAAAAAATCCACGCCTCGAGTATTAAATGGAATGACCAAGACAGTACCTATACCTTACGAAATTTCACCAAAAGAGTTGTCGGAGAATTAGATGACAAAATCTATTCAGAAACCACAAAAGACACTGTTCTCAACTTTGATTTAGAAGATTTGACTCCAGTTATTTATATGGCCGAAACGCTTTCTATAGGAGAACTAAACCGTTTCATTGAAAAAGAAAAACTAAGAGGCTCTGGAAATATAAATACCTACTTGGTCGTAAAATACAAACGTTATGCTGTTCCGGTTTCCGCTTTTATATTAACAATTATTGCGGTTTCGGTTTCAGCCATGAAACGTAGAGGTGGTATGGGAATTAACTTGGCAATAGGTATCTTCATTGCCTTTTCATATGTTTTCTTTGACAAAATGTTCGGGACCTTAGCCGAAAAGTCAAGTATTTCTCCAATGTTAGCTGTTTGGCTTCCGAATATTATGTTTGGGTTTTTAGCAATTTATCTTTTACGAAATGCCAAGCGATAAAACTAAAAGTTATCTTCATCTCCATTTAATTGTATTTATTTGGGGTTTTACCGGTGCTTTGGGTGAATTAATCTCGGTTAGCTCAATGGCAAAAGTTTGGTACCGAATGAGTATCGCCCTTGTTTTGGTCGGAATTTATATTTGGTATAAAAAAATTCCTTTAAAAATCTCTGGAAATTTACTGCTTATATTTTTAGGGTCTGGTTTTATAATTGCACTTCACTGGTTTACTTTTTTTGAAGCTATTGAGGTTTCTAATGTATCGGTTACCTTAGCTACACTCTCGACAGGAGCTTTCTTTGCGTCGATTCTAGAACCTATTTTTTACAAGCGAAAAATCATTAAATACGAAGTACTCTTCGGACTATTTGTAATTCTGGGTTTATACATCATTTATGAAGTAAACGGAAATTTTCTTTACGGAATTACTTTGGCTTTAATCGCTGCTTTTTTATCTGCTACTTTTTCGGTCATTAACGGAAAGTTCGCCGGAAAATACAGTTCGTCTTATATTTCGCTTTATCAAATCTTAGGAGGAGTTTTATTCATCACAGGCTACTTATTTTTTTCAGAAGAGCTGAACTCTGATTTTTTTACCTTGAGTACAAGCGATTTTATTTACTTGATGATTCTAGGTTCCATTTGTACGGCCTATACTTTTGTAGCCTCGATTGATGTAATGAAACACTTGAGTCCTTATACGGTTATGCTTACGATAAATTTAGAACCTGTTTACGGAATCATTCTAGCCATTATACTTTTCCCAGAAGAGGAAAAGATGAGTACAGGATTTTATATCGGAGCGGGGATTATCATTCTGACCATTCTGGCTAATGGATATTTTAAGCTTAAAAAAAAGTGATTTTTTATTGATATTCTACAAAAACGATTCGATTTTAAACTAGACTAATATCTGAAATCTAAAGGCTTCAAAAGTTTTCAAAGAAAAATATTAGGCTTTTTGTCTTGATTGTCGTATTTTTGTTTCGCTTTTTAATAAACACGACAATTTTCAACTTATGAATTTACACGAATACCAAGGAAAAGAAATCTTAGCTTCTCATGGAGTTAGAGTTCAGAGAGGTTATGTAGCTCACAATGCTGAAGAAGCAGTAGCTAAGGCCAAACAATTAACAGCAGAAACCGGAACAGGTTGGCATGTAATCAAAGCTCAAATCCACGCTGGAGGTAGAGGAAAAGGAGGAGGAGTGAAACTTGCTAAAAACCTACAACAGGTTGAAGAAATCGCAGAACAAATTATCGGAATGCAGTTGATTACTCCACAAACACCTCCGACCGGTAAAAAGGTTCATAAGGTACTTGTTGCAGAAGATGTATATTATCCGGGAGAAAGCGAAACTTCAGAATTTTATATGTCAGTACTTTTAAACAGAGGGACTGGACGTAATATGATTATGTATTCTACAGAAGGTGGAATGGATATCGAAGAAGTTGCAGAAAAAACACCGCACCTTATCTATACAGAAGAAATCGACCCTGCTGTCGGACTACAAGGTTTCCAAGCAAGAAGAATCGCCTTTAATCTAGGTCTTTCAGGAAACGCTTTTAAAGAAATGGTGAAGTTTGTCAATGCACTTTACTCTGCTTATGTTGGATGTGATGCATCGCTATTTGAAATTAACCCGGTTCTTAAAACTTCAGATAATAAAATTTTGGCTGTAGATGCTAAAGTTGTACTAGACGACAACGCTCTTTACAGACATCCAAAATACGAAGATATGAGAGACATTCTAGAGGAAAATCCTATAGAAGTAGAAGCAAAAGCTGTAGGGCTAAACTATGTTGACCTTGACGGAAACGTAGGGTGTATGGTAAACGGTGCAGGACTTGCAATGGCAACTATGGACCTAATCAAACATGCAGGATACGAACCAGCTAACTTCCTAGATGTAGGAGGAACAGCTGATGCAAAACGTGTGGAAACTGCTTTTAAAATTATTTTAAAAGATCCTAACGTAAAAGCAATCCTTATCAATATTTTTGGAGGAATTGTTCGTTGTGACCGTGTAGCTCAAGGTGTTATCGACGCTTATAAAAACATGGGAGACTCTATTAAAGTTCCTATCATTGTTCGTCTTCAAGGAACAAACGCTGAATTGGCAAAAGAGATGATTGACAATTCAGGGCTGGCAGTACATTCTGCTGTTCAGTTTCAAGAAGCAGCTGACAAAGTAAAAGAAGTTTTAGGTTAATAATTCCCTAAAATCTATATACAAAAAGGCAAGAGACTGAGTCTCTTGCCTTTTATTTTGGAATTATTTTACCAAGCAGCAGACTAAAAATCAATCGTTTGAAAACATTTTAACTAATGTTTTGACTATATTTGTTATGTAATTTTTACAAAAAAAACATAAAATGAAATTTCTACCGAAAAAAAAATATATAATTACCTCATTTTTAATTGGTTTTTTCTTTGTTGGAGTAAGTTTTAAAAACGACTTTTTTGAAATAGCTAAACAAATCGAAATATTCACCACCATGTTCAAAACCGTAAATATGAACTATGTGGACGAAACCAATCCTGGGGAACTGATGGATGTTGCTATCAAAAACATGCTCAAAGAATTAGATCCTTACACGGTTTATTTCAACGAAGCAGATGTAGTTAAGTTTAAAATAAACAGCGTCGGAGAATATACCGGAATTGGAGCAACTATAAACCGAAAAGATGGAAAAGTAATTATCAAAGAAGTGTTTAAAGATTACGCTGCAGATAAAGCAGGTTTAAAGGCAGGAGATGAAATTACACACGTGGGAGACGTTAGATTAGAAGACTTTAAAGAAGACACTTCAAATTTACTTTCGGGAGCAAAAGGAACGAAAATTAGCATCAAGTATAAAAGACAAGGAAAAGTGCTAAACGGAGAGATTATTTTAGATGCAGTGGACGTAAAAGCAGTTCCATTCTATGCTAAAATTAATGACAATACCGGATATATTGTTCTCTCACAATTTAATGCTAAAGCAAGTAGAGAAACACATTTTGCTCTTGAGGAACTTAAAAATCAAGGAGCAACCCAAATCGTTTTAGATTTAAGAGGAAATCCTGGAGGACTTTTAGGAGAAGCTGTGAATATCTGTAATTTATTTGTCCCGAAAGGAGAAGTCATAACCACAACCAAATCCCGCATTGATAAACACAATAATATTTATAGAACCATGCGCGAACCTGTTGATACCGAAATTCCACTGGTTATTTTGATAGACGGAAGAAGTGCTTCTGCTTCTGAAATTGTAGCCGGAGCATTACAAGACTTAGACAGAGCGGTAGTGGTTGGGAGTCGTAGTTTTGGAAAAGGATTGGTACAACGCCCTATAGACTTGAGTTATGGGACTCAAGTAAAAGTTACGATTTCAAGATATTATACACCTTCCGGAAGATGTATCCAAGCCTTAGATTATTCGCATAGAGACCAAGACGGAAATGCTTTAAAAACAGAGAACCATACCGCTTTTAAAACACGAAAAGGCAGAACAGTTTATGACGGAGGAGGTATTCAACCCGATATTGAACTTGAGGAATCACAACTGAGTCCTATTACTCAAGCTCTAGTTCAGGAAGATGGTCTCTTTAATTATGCCACACATTATTATTATAAAAATCAGACTTTAGGAGACAAAATCCCTAAAATTAGCGATTCGGATTTTAACGATTTAAAAACATGGCTTAAAAAAGAACATTTTTCGTACAATACAGAAACTCAGAAAGCTCTTGAAAACACACTCGAAACTGCAAAAAAAGAAAAAATAGACCAAAATATTACTGCTCAGTATGAAGCACTTTTAGAAGCTCTTAAAAGAAGCAACGAAACCGAACTAGATAAAAACAAAGAAGAAATAAAACGCCTTTTGGTAGATGAATTAATCATCCGATTTCAATACCGAGAAGGCTTGTATAACTATTATTTAAAAGCAAATACTGAAATCCAAAAAGCGATTCAAATTTTGAATGATAAGTCAAAATACAACAGTATTCTTAAAAAGTAATAAAAAAAACCGTCAGATGAATAAAGTGAACCGCCTCCTTTTTTTTGTTCTACTGATTCCTTTTACAGCTTTGGCTCAGGAAGAAATTGTACATTCAATTTATTTTGACTTTGATAAGTATAACCTGAAAGATTCTCAAAAAGAATCAATGCTTAAGTTTATTCAAGAACTCGATTCTACCATGATTGAATCCATCTCGATTTATGGCTATACAGACGATAGAGGGAAAGACGAATACAACTATACGCTATCAACCAACAGAGCTAATACCATAAAGGATGTATTGGTCCAAAAAGGTATTAAAAACAAAATTATTGTTTCGATTGAAGGAAAAGGAAAGATTATGATAGATGATGATTTGGTTGATAATCTACCTGAAGTTCGTTCTAAAAACAGAAGAGTAGATGTGGTAGCTAACTTAAAAGAGATAAAAGAAGAACCGATTAATATTCCAGGAATCTACGAAGATATAAACGGCAATCACGTTATTGGAGATCGAATTTATTTAAAAAAATTATTATTTGAGAGAGGAAGCAGCGAATTAACAAGCGAATCTAAAAGAGAGCTCAATCGCATAGCACGACTTTTGTATAGGCATAAAAACTATCATTTCGAAATTCAAGGTCATGTATGTTGCACTCCTTCTTTTCATAAAGAAGCTATAGATAGACGCACTAAAAAACGTGAGCTATCAAAGAACAGAGCAGAAGCCGTTTATAAATATCTTATATCTAAAAAAGTTTCGAAATATCGTATGACTTATAGAGGTTACGGAAATTCACAGCCCTTAGGTAAGGATCCACGCTTGGATAGACGCGTAGAATTTGTAATTACCAAACAATAAAAAAATCCCGACAGAGTCGGGATTTTTTTATTTATAATACTTTGTTATTTATATTCAGCTTATTTAGTTTTTGAGTTTCGCTTGATAAAACTGTTGTTTTTCGAGCATATCCAATGCTCCATAAAGTCCTGCCAAGAAAGAGATAGCGCGCTGATTATCTGGCTCTATTTTTAAAGCATTTTCAAAGTGAGGAATTGCTTCTTTATACATATCATCTCTTTTCTTTTTCAATTCATCATATTTTTTTATTTCAGCTGCAGAAAACCCTTTGATAGCATTCATTTGGTCAACATATTCTGATTCATTTTTCAAAACTAATTCTCCTAAACCTACGTGAGCTTCTGTATATTCTGGATTGATTTGTAATACTCTTTCGTATAAACCTCGTGCATCTTCAATTTTGTTGGCTTGAGCATTGATTTGTGCTAAAGTAAACATCAATTCATAGTTATTAGGATCAATAGAGACAGCCTCTTTTATAAGGCTTTCTGCCTTGTCCATATTATTATTTTGAATGTGATGATTAGTTTCCATAATTATCAAATCTACATCCTTAGGATTTTCTTTTCTGGCATCAGCTAAAAGTTGTTCCGCTCTAGCATTCTGATTTACTGATTTATAAATCAACACCATGTTTTTCAAAATTTCAGGCTTTTTTGAGGGTTCCTTTTCTTCTTTAGGATTAGAATATTCCCCGGTTCTTATAACCGAAGTCATCAAATTCTTATTATCACCAAAATTTTCTCTCTCTCCGGTTTTTTTATTAATAGCCGTATAATAAACCCCTTCTCCAGTAAAATTGATATCTAAAAGCGTTTGGTAATATTCTAAGGCTGTATTATAATCAGGTACTGAAACAGCCATCGAAGCAGCATAATACAAATTTATAGGGTCTTTGTCTAAGTCGTATATCGCTTTAAACACATCAGACGCTTCACGATATCTTTTGTTTTTACTAAAGTCTAAACCCTTTTGAAAAGCCTGAGGTTTTAATATAGGGAAAAGTTCATTGTCAAACTTATCACTAAAGGTTCTTCTTTTAGCTTCTTTTTCTACTGTTTTTAACCTATTAAAACTCTCAACGGCTTTTGCTAAAGCCTCTACACTGTTAACTTTAAGTGCCTGTTGAAGTTCATAATTACCTTTGTAGTAATAAAACTCTGCTTGCTCCTCTGGTTTAGCGTTACCAATATAAGGAGTGGTCGTATCTATCAGTCCTTGAAGCTCTTTATAATCAGCTTCTGTAGGATTTTGTTTGTCTAAAATCCTTTTCATCGTTCTGATTTCACTTTTTTGTGCGTGCATCGCTGTAGCAAAAAGGAGTGAAACCGATAATAATATATACTTTTTCATATAATTTGTGTTATTAATTTTTATTCTTCTACTTTTTCTGTATCTGATGAGTTATCAAAATTTTCATTATTTAGAGTACCATCTAGATTTTCGTCAATTTCTTCTTCATCCTCACGCATAACCTTAGCCACAGCCGCAATGGAATCATTTCCTTTGATGTTTATTAAACGAACTCCCTGAGTGGCTCTACCCATTACTCTTAGATCAGAAACCTTCATTCGGATAGTGAGTCCTGATTTGTTAATAATCATTAAATCATCTTCATCAGTAACTACGTTTATAGCAATTAACATTCCCGTTTTATCGGTAATATTAAGAGTTTTTACTCCTTTACCTCCACGGTTAGTGATTCGGTACACATCTTCTCCATCATCATCTACTAGTTTTGTACGTTTCCCATAACCATTTTCGGTTACTACCAAAATCTGCGAATCATTGACATCATTTTTATCGATTGAAACCATCCCGATTACTTCATCTTTATCATCGGCTAAGGTAATTCCACGTACTCCAGAAGCTGTTCTACCCATTGGTCTGGTTTTTTCTTCTTCAAAGCGAACCAGCTTACCAGCTTTTGAAGCCACTAACACCTGACTATTTCCGGTAGTTAATTTAGCTTCAAGCAACTCATCATCTTCTTTAATAGTAATAGCATTAATTCCGTTTTGTCTTGGTCTTGAATATTGTTCAAGCGGAGTTTTCTTTACCTGTCCTTGTTTAGTAACCATAATTACATAATGATTATTGATGTAATCTTCATCTTTTAGGTCTTGCGTACAGATAAACGCTTTTACTTTATCATCATTCTCAATATTGATTAGGTTCTGAATAGCTCTACCTTTACTTGTTTTGCTTCCTTCTGGGATTTCGTAAACGCGCATCCAGAAACACTTACCTTTTTGGGTGAAAAACAACATATATTGGTGGTTAGTTGCCACATACATATGTTCTAAGAAATCTTGATCGCGAGTTCCTGCAGACTTTTGACCTACTCCTCCTCTATTCTGAGTTTTGTATTCCGAGAGTGGAGTTCTCTTGATATATCCTGCATGTGAAATTGTAATTACCACTTGTTCGTCTGCAATCAAATCTTCGATACTTACATCTCCCCCAGCATATTCAATAGTTGAGCGTCTTTCGTCTCCATATTTATCTCTAATCTCAATAAGTTCTTCTTTGATAAGATTCATTCTCAAATCTTTATTTGCCAATAAATCTTTTAAATGAGCAATGAGTTTCATGATTTCCTCATATTCTGCTCTTAATTTATCTTGCTCTAAGCCTGTTAATTGACGTAGACGCATTTCTACAATAGCACGGGCCTGAATTTCAGACAAATTAAATCTTTCAATCAATTTGGTTCGAGCTTCATCTCCGTCTTTTGAAGCTCTGATAAGAGCAATTACTTCGTCAATATTATCTGAAGCAATAATCAGTCCTTCTAATATATGTGCTCTTTCTTCTGCTTTACGCAATTCGAATTGTGTTCTGCGAACCACCACATCGTGTCTGTGTTCTACGAAATGATAAATCATATCTTTCAGATTCAACAATTCAGGTCTACCATTAACAAGAGCAATGTTATTTACACTAAAAGAAGACTGTAATTGTGTAAATTTGTAAAGCGTATTCAACACTACATTCGGAACGGCATCTCGTTTAAGTTCATAAACGATACGCATTCCGTTTCTATCTGATTCGTCACGAATATTAGAAATTCCTTCGATTTTCTTCTCGTTTACCAAATCAGCCGTACGTTTGATCATTTCGGCTTTATTTACTTGGTATGGGATTTCTGTTACAATAATACATTCTCTTCCGTTTACTTCTTCAAAATTAGCTTTGGCACGAATTACAATTCTTCCTCTACCAGTTTTAAAAGCCTCACGAACTCCTTCGTATCCGTAAATTACTCCTCCTGTCGGGAAATCAGGTGCTTTAATATGGTTAATTAATTCATCAACTTCAATATCGTGATTGTCGATATAGGCTAAAGTTCCGTTAATGACCTCGGTTAGGTTATGAGGAGCCATATTTGTGGCCATTCCCACTGCAATTCCCGAAGCTCCATTTACTAAAAGAGTTGGAACTCTAGTAGGCATTACTTTTGGTTCTTCGAGCGAGTCGTCAAAATTCAACTGAAAATCAACAGTTTCTTTGTCAATATCTGCTAGAATTTCTTCTGCAATTTTTTTCATACGAGCTTCGGTATAACGCATTGCCGCTGGGCTATCTCCATCTACCGATCCAAAGTTACCCTGCCCGTCTACTAACAAGTATCGCAAAGACCATTCTTGAGCCATACGTACCATTGCATCATACACAGAAGTATCTCCGTGAGGGTGATACTTACCTAATACTTCACCTACAATTCTGGCTGATTTTTTATGAGCTCTATTTGACAAAACTCCTAGCTCATACATTCCGAATAAAACTCTTCTGTGAACTGGCTTCAGACCATCTCGTACATCTGGCAAAGCACGTGATACAATTACCGACATCGAATAATCGATGTAGGATGATTTCATTTCTTCTTCGATATTGATAGGTATTAACCTCTCTCCTCCTTCTGACATATAAAATAACTCTTTTTAAATGGTTAAAAATCTAGTATAATAAAACGTGCTAATTTACGTGTTTTTTAGAAAATAACCAAAAAACAAGCCCTACAATTTACGCTGTTTTTTTTGCGACAGGGTGTCGAGGAAAAATTAAAACCCTTTAAAAGAACTAAAAAGCAGCTAATAAGACAAGGCGACAAAAAAGATATTTCACACAGCTCTATTTAATTTTCGAAAAAAATCACTAAATTCGTTACTGAATTACTTTATACTGCTACTCTTTTGAAAAAACATTCTTTTGAAATATATAACGCCTCTGCTGGTTCAGGAAAAACCTATACATTAGTTAAAGAATACCTCAAAATCCTTTTGAAATCTAAACAGGATGATGCCTATAAAAACATTTTAGCCATCACCTTTACTAACAAGGCCGTTGAAGAGATGAAATCTAGGGTTATTTCGACCTTAGAAGAGTTTTCTAAAGATGCTCCAGACGCAAAAGCCAATACGATGCTCTTGGATATTTCGAGTCAAACCGGAATGAATCCTAAAGAAATTCAGGAAAAGTCGAAAAAAATAATCAAAAAAATCATTCATAACTATGCTTCGTTTGACATCTCAACAATCGACAAGTTTACCCACAGAGTGATTCGGTCTTTTGCCTTAGACTTAGGGCTGCCTCTATCTTTTGAGGTTTCACTCGATACAGAAAACTTACTTGCAGAGGCTGTAGATAGTGTAATTGCTCAAGCAGGAGAAGACGAAAACCTAACCAAATTACTCGTAGATTTTGCTACCGAAAAAGCAGACGATGATAAATCATGGGATGTGACTCGAGAATTTTTAGAAATCAGCAAATTGTTGACCAACGAAAATAACAAAACCGAGATATCATCGCTTCAGGACAAAACTATTACACAGTTTTTAGAAATAAAAAAGAACATTCTAAAAATATGTAAGGATTTGGAGAACGAAATTATTCTGATTGCTCAAAACGCACTGCAAAAAATTGATGACAAAGGCATAGAACACAATTCATTTTTCAGAAGTTACGTTCCGAATCATCTTAAAAAAATAGGTCAAAAAAAAGAAATAGTATTTAACGACACACATTACAAGCGACTCGAAGAAGGCGGAGAACGTTATGCGAAATCCGTTTCTCAAAGTCAAAAAAATCTGGTTGATGAAATTGCCTTAGATATTTTAGAGCATTTAAAAAATATTAATCAAAAAGCAGGAACATTGTTTTTTTACAAAGCATTTTTAAAAAACCTAACTCCATTATCAGTTCTAAACACGGTTAATCAAGAGCTTATAAACATTCAGCAAGAACAAAATATACTTTCGATCTCCGAATTCAACAATATTATTCATAAAGAAATCAGAGAGCAACCTGCTCCTTTTATTTACGAAAAATTAGGCGATAGATACAACCATTTTTTTATCGATGAATTCCAAGACACCTCAGAATTACAATGGAAAAACCTGATTCCGCTTATTGACAATGCTCTTTCAGGACAAAACGATTATGGAGAAAAAGGCTCCTTGATGATTGTAGGCGATCCAAAACAGTCTATTTATAGATGGAGAGGCGGAAAAGCAGAACAGCTTATTGAACTTTCGGGTTCAGAAAACCCGTTTTCGAATCCTGATAAAAATGTAGAAAACCTAACAACTAACTACAGGAGCTTTTCTGAAGTGATTGAATTTAACAATGAGTTTTTTGGTTTTCTGTCGGATGAATTTTCAGACGAAGACTACCGGAAAATATATGCTGAAAGTCAACAAAAAATCAATTCTAAGATAGGAGGTTATGTCAATATTTCGTTTATCAACGAAGAGGATTTAGTTGAAAATGACGAAGAAGTTTCGGAGAAAAACGATTTGTACCTGAAATCGGTTATTGACACCATACATCAGGCTCGAAATCAAGGATTTGAATATAGCGAAATGGTAATTCTGGTTCGTAGAAATACAGAAGGAGTACTAATTGCTAACCATCTTACAGAAAATAACATTCCGATTATTTCGTCTGAAACCCTTTTGATTTCAAATGCTTCAGAGGTAATTTTTCTGATTAATTTATTAGAGTTTATCAGAAATAAAAACAACACACAAGCCAAAGCTAATTTTCTTTATTATCTCGGGCGAAGCTTAACAGAAAACCCTATTCATGATTTTTTGAAAAAAGGAATCGAATTATATCACGAAAAAGAGTTTGAAAATTGGCTGTTGGGTTATGGAATCAGCTTTTCATTCGAAGAAATTCGAAGAAAACCACTTTATGAAGCCACAGAAATTCTGGTTGAAGTTTTCCTCCAAAATTCCAACAATATATATGTTCAAAGCTTTTTGGATTTAGTTTTAGAGCAGAATATTAGAAGCCAATCCAATATTGATGATTTTTTAGACTTCTGGAAAAAAGACGGGCATAAAAAAAGTATTCCTTCTCCAAAGGGAAATGCAGTTCAGATTATGACCATCCACAAATCAAAAGGATTAGAATTTCCGGTGGTAATTTTTCCGTTTGCCGATCAGGATTATTCTCGAAAAAAAGGAAATTTATGGGTCGAAAACGAACTCGAATCCATCGACCTCCCAAAAGTATTAGTAAACAATAGCTCATCTGTCGAAAATTATTCTGAAAAGGCGAAAGAAACTTATTATACCAAAAATCAAGAAGAACTTTTAGACAACATCAATGTAATTTATGTTGCTCTTACAAGGGCTGCCGAGCAATTATTTATTATTTCAAAAATAAATTTTGATGCAAACGGTGAGGTTCAATTGCGTAACTCTATGTCCTCTTTCTTTATTCGGTTTTTGAAACATAAGAAGGTTTTTGAAAACACAAAGTTCAATTACTCTTTTGGAGAACCCGTTCGAAAATCCGAAAAGAAAAAAGGAGAAGATGTACAAAAAATCATCGAGCCCGTAAGTGAGAACTTTGATGCAAGAAACATCAAGATTGCCACTCTCGAAGCTCTAATGTGGGACACCAAACAACAAGAATCTATCGAAAAAGGAAACCTTTTGCATGAAATCTTATCAATGATACATTCTGACAAAGACATTGATAAAACAATTGACTTTTCAATCGAAAAAGGACTTATCACCCTAGATAAAAAAGGAGAAATAAAACAAACTATCGAAAGTATAATAAGACATCCACAACTAAAGGATTTTTATAACCCAGAATATAAAACACTGAACGAAAGAACTATAATTCGAAAAGGAAAACCATTAGTGAAGCCTGATAAGGTAGTTATAAAACCTACTAATGAAGCTATGATTTTGGATTATAAAACGGGTTCAAGAGCAAACCACCACAAAGAGCAAATCGAAAGTTATGCAGAATCTCTAGAAGAGATGAATTTAAAAGTAACCCATAAAACTCTGGTGTATATCTCAGAAAACATAGAAATTGTAAACTTATAATTTTAAAAAAAATGGACGAAAATAAAAATATTCAAAAAAAACAACCTCAAAAAGCCAGTTGGTTTGTATTGCTTGTCGGATTTTTCTTAATCATACGAGGAGGGATGCGATTGGCAGAAGGTGAAATCGCACTAATGGGAATTCTTATGCTGGTTGTTGGAATTGCAGGAGTGGTGTATTATTTTATGAAGAAATAATTCTGTAATTTTGCTTTTTGTCCAGACAAAAAAACAATTCCTTTTTGTCTTATAATACAAACAAACTTATAAAATCCAATAGAATCTTCATGGAGATTCAAAAGCAAAAAAATCATGAAATACCACAGAATAGACAAAAATCTTTTCATCAAAAACAGAGCGAAATTTATAGCTCAGATGAAACCAAACAGCATTGCTGTTTTTAACTCCAACGACATCTATCCGGTTAGTGCAGATAGCACCCTGCCTTTTGCGCAACATCGCGATATTTTTTATTTGAGCGGTGTAGACCAAGAAGAAAGTATCTTGGTGCTTTGCCCGGATGCTCCTTTTGAGAAGTATAAAGAAATCCTTTTTTTAAGAGAAACAAACGAGCATATTGCCATTTGGGAAGGCGAAAAACTCACCAAAGAAGCTGCGTTTGAAGTATCCGGAATCAAGTCAGTGTATTGGCTTTCTGATTTTCAAAAAGTACTAAGAGAGTTGATGACCTATGCAGACACGATGTATATCAACACTAACGAACATTATCGTGCAGCAGTAGAAACTGAAACTCGTGAGGATCGCTTTATAAAATGGTGGAAAGAAACGTATCCTGCTCATAAAGTAGAACGCTCAAACCCTATTTTACAAAAATTACGTTCGGTTAAAGAGCCCGAAGAAATTGCTCTTATTCAACAAGCTTGTGACATTACGGAAAAAGGGTTTCGCAGAATCTTGTCCTTCGTAAAACCAGGAGTTTGGGAATACGAAATCGAAGCCGAACTCATTCACGAATTCATCAGAAATCGTTCTAAAGGATTTGCTTATACTCCGATTATTGCAACCGGAAACAACGCAAATGTATTGCATTATATTGAAAACAATACTCAATGTAAAGACGGAGAACTGATTTTGTTTGATACGGCAGCAGAATATGCCAACTATTCTTCTGATTTATCCAGAACTATTCCGGTAAACGGAACGTACACAAAAAGACAACGAGAAGTATATGATGCCGTATTGCGATGTAAAAAAGAAGCCGAAAAACTGTTAGTTGCCGGAAATGACTGGTATGCATACCACAAGGAGTTAGGCGAGATTTACACCTCAGAGCTACTTGGATTAGGACTTTTGGACAAAGCTGATGTACAAAATCAAAATCCGGACTGGCCTGCTTATAAAAAATATATGATGCATGGCACATCGCACCACTTAGGTTTAGACACTCACGATTACGGATTGTTAACCGATAAGTTTACCGAAGGAATGGTCTTTACGATCGAACCCGGATTTTATATTCCGGAAGAAGGTTTCGGTATTCGAATAGAAGACAACTATGTGGTCCAAGCCCATGGAGCACCACTAAACCTAATGAAAAACATTCCGGTAGAAGCTGAAGAGATTGAAGAACTAATGAACAAATAACACAAATAAGGGCGGACGACAATCCGCCTTTGTTTTTATTTATAAATCTCAAAAGAAATATCCCAACGACAAAGTGATTCGTGGCCTTTCGGACGAAGTAAAATACGAAATATTCGTATTGAATTTATTAATGACCTTAAATGACAATCCACCTCCGAAAGATGTATGCCATTTCTGTGAATTTTCGTGAGCATACCAAACACGTCCGTAATCGATTCCAACAAAAGTCTCTAAATTTAAAGGCATTACTTTATTAGAAAGTCTTCCGATATCAATCCGAAAATCGTTACTATGTACAAAATATTGCTGTCCTGAAAAACGCTCATTTCTAAAACCTCTTAAACCGGTTTCTCCTCCCATAACAGCCGCTTGATAAAACTCATAAGTTTCGTTAAAAAGCGCCTTTGCCCTAACCACCGAAACTATGGTGTATTTTCTGTTGTAATCTGGATGATAATATAACGAAAGTACTCCCGACAAATAAGGCACATTTCTATTCATATCCCTGAAATTCAACATCAATCCTACTTCGGGCTCAAAAAGATAGTTAAACTTGCTTGCGGTGTTGTGCTTAGATAAAATTCTGTAATTTCCTTTGATATTCATAAAAACATTATTCTTGTTTTGCAATTCTCCTTGCTGAAAAATATCTTGTCGATCAAATTTTTGCTGGTCAGTAATATTGTATCTTTCAACTCCTGCTTTGATTATTGCCCTTTTATTTTCTGAAAAATGAAAGAGAATCCCTACATCGAATCCCGTTTTTTGTAACAATACGCGGTTATAATCTCTCCCGAAAGAACTTTCATAGTTTTGACTTTCGTTTCCAAAACCAAAAAAGTTTTGAAAATGATTAGAAGATGTCATCCAAACATCGGCTGTATAAGCAGTTTTAGAGCTTAATGTTGGAAAAGTTCCCGAATACAGTAAAGAATAATAATGATTCCAACTCAATTCATGTCTTGCACTAAACGGCACATTTTTAAAAGCATATCGTGTATAGGTAAGCTTTCCTCCAAAACGAACCGATAAATCGGTATCAAATAAAAGTCCGGGTTGAAAATCAAGAGTGTGCTTTTTAGGACGATTTTGACTATATTCTAAAATATCAGGATTATCAGTTTTATACAAGACTGCTTGCCCAACCTCATCTTTGGTCACTAATGCTGATTCGGGTGTATAAATCTTGACGTTGTCCATAGCTTGTTCTAAATCGTAGTCATTAAAGTTATCGTTGTTGATAATTCGTACGACAATATTGTTTTTTGCGCTTGCCGAAACCGAGAAAGTATCGATTCCTCCTAAACCATACAGCCATATTTCTTTGGTTTTTTCTGAAGAATAATGATTTTCTAACACAATCTCTTGCGAGTGCGAGTTTATAAGTGTGATGGAAACCTTATTTTGGTCTTGTTTAATCTTAAACACATCGTCTTGTGCTGTTCCGCTTATGACAACTATTTTTTGTAGAATACCATAATAATCTTTGACCAAAACATCAATATTACTTATTCGATAAAGAAGCATTTGCCTTAATTCTGTGTGTTCGACAGCCGTATGATATTCGGAAGGAAGTTGACTAAAAACCTCGTCAATTGCATTCTTAGTAAGCTGTGTTTTAATAAAATCTGCTTGTTCTAACCAAACAGATTCTGTTATTTCTCTTGCCAGAATCAAATCATAAACCAAGTTATGTGCATTGATTTTTTCGGATTTAATTCTTTTGCTATAGTAGTTATTAAGCTCCTTAATTCCTAAAGATTTGAGCAAAAATCCAAAAAGCAAACCATCTTTTTTAATAAAAGAAAAACCTCTATCAACCGTATAAGGAACATACTCGTTTTTGTCTTTTTCTGACAAAATCCATGAATAGGATTGATTTACGTCTAGTGAATTGCCTATCAACATATCTAAGATACGAGAGCGGACATAAGCTTTTTGGTCTATTTTATATTTGGAATGTTCGTGCAAATAACCAACAACTTGCTGGGTAGAAATTGTGTTTTTTGAATCATCAACTAATTTCTGGAATTTTCCATCTGTAAATACTATTTTATGTTCCGTTGTATTTAGCTGAACTTTTTTTGCCAAACCATTGGTGATAACTGTAGCTAACGGATGAACAAGCGTATAAGCATCTGCAATAAAGCGTTCTGTATAGGTTTCTTCAAAATGCTCTTTGTGATACAATTCCACAAATTCTGGGTAATATCTAAAATAAGGGAATTCGTCAATCAACGGAATATAATTCAAACTCTTTTTTTCTGGCTCAGAAGCCAAGAGAGGAATAGCATATAAATTTCTATAGTGTTTTCCCCACAAAAAATTATAAAAATCAGTTTTTTCAGTAAATTTTTTGGGATATAGAGTTTGTGATTCTTCAACAACTTCTTGTGCCCCAACCTTGCCTAAAAAAACAAGAAAAAATAAAACTGTTCTGAAATAATAAGGGCTCATCTGCAAAATTTATACTCTACAAAATAAACGATTAAAGAGTATAAAACAAAACAAGAAAAAAGAAGTTTTATTATATTTTGCCACTTATTATTTAATGATAAATAATTTTGAGTTTACCTATAGTTATATCTGTACCATCACTTCAAATAACAATTAAGAGGAAACAATCCGCTATAGTTAAATCTTTTTTATAATTTTGGCCTATTCTTTTATAACCAACACTATTATAAAATATGTATCATTCAAAGATAACCGGTTTAGGGTTTTACGTTCCAGATAACATCGTAACAAATGATGATTTATCTAAAATAATGGACACTAACGATGCGTGGATTCAAGAACGTACCGGAATTCAAGAAAGACGTCATGTAAATAAAGAGGAGCAAACCACTACTTCTATGGGAGTAAAGGCTGCCGAAATTGCAATTTCTCGCTCAGGTATATCCAAAGATGATATTGATTTTGTAATTTTTGCTACATTAAGTCCAGATTATTACTTCCCAGGACCCGGAGTTATGGTACAACGCGAATTAGGTCTCAAAACCGTTGGAGCTTTGGATGTACGTAATCAATGTTCAGGATTTGTGTATGCTATTTCGGTAGCAGACCAGTTTATCAGAACCGGAATGTATAAAAACATCTTAGTCATTGGTTCTGAAATTCATTCCAGAGGATTAGACTTCACTACTAGAGGTAGAGGAGTTTCGGTTATTTTTGGTGATGGAGCTGGAGCCGCTATTTTATCAAGAGAAGAAGATTTATCCAAAGGAATTCTCTCTACACACTTACACTCAGAAGGACAATATGCGGAAGAATTAGCTTTAATTGCTCCCGGAATGGGCAAGCGTTGGGTCACGAATATTCTAGCGGATAACGACCCAAATGACGAAAGCTATTATCCACATATGAACGGACAATTCGTATTCAAAAATGCAGTAGTCCGTTTTTCGGAAGTAATCAACGAAGGATTAGAAGCTAATAATCTACAGGTTTCTGATATTGATATGTTAATTCCACATCAAGCTAATCTCCGAATTTCACAATTTATTCAACAGAAATTCCGATTGTCAGACCACCAAGTTTATAATAATATTCAGAAATACGGAAATACCACAGCAGCCTCTATTCCGATTGCCCTTACCGAAGCTTGGGAACAAGGGAAAATCAAAGAAGGTGATTTAGTTGTTTTAGCAGCTTTCGGAAGTGGTTTTACGTGGGGAAGCGTAATCATACGATGGTAAAGTGCCTTTCAAACGAAAAATAAAAGTTATTCATTTTTTTCGTAAATTGCGTATCGCTTTTACAGATATGCTATATGTCAATAACTACTCCTTTTAGTAAACAAGAGCTTTTTCCTCAAGAAGAAAAGCTAGAAATATCCATCCGGAAGAGTAACCTTTTTATGGGAATACCAAAAGAGGTTACTTTTCAGGAAAAACGCATATGTTTGACTCCCGAAGCCGTAAACACCCTCACCAATAATGGCCATAGAATCCTGATGGAAGCAGGAGCTGGTATGGGAGCTAACTATTCGGATAAAGAATATAGCGAAGCGGGAGCTGAAATTACCACCGATACCGACAAGGTATTTTCGTGTCCCATTTTACTTAAAGTAGAGCCTCCAACTTCAGAAGAAATCGGAAAAATGAACGACAACACTCTTTTGATTTCTGCGGTTCAACTCAAAACAAGAGAAAAAGTTTATCTCGAAGCACTTCAAAAAAAGAAAATAACTGCTATTGGATTTGAATACATAAAGGAATCGGACGGTTCGTATCCCTTGGTCAAATCATTAAGCGAAATTGCAGGCTCAGCTTCAATTATGATTGCAGCAGAAATAATGGGAAATCACCAATCCGGAAAAGGATTACTCTTGGGAAATATAACAGGTGTAGCTCCAACCGAAGTAGTAATTCTAGGAGCGGGTACCGTAGCTGAACATGCAGCAAAAACAGCCTTAGGATTAGGAGCCAGTGTAAAAGTATTTGACAATTCGCTGACAAAACTGAGCCGTTTACAAAGTCAGTTAAGACAACGTATTTTTACTTCAACCATTCAGGATAAACTCCTGCTAAAAGCCTTAAGACGTTGTGATGTAGCCATAGGTGCCTTAAAAGGGAAAAACAGAAGCCCTATTGTAGTTAGTCAGACTATGGTAGAGCACATGAAGCCAGGTTCGGTAATTGTAGATGTATGTATCGACACAGGCGGTTGTTTTGAAACTTCTGAAGTAACCACCCACAAAAACCCAACTTATACAGCCCATGGAGTGGTTCATTATTGCGTTCCGAATATTGCTTCGAGATATTCAAAAACAGCCTCTCAAACCATAAGCAATATATTGATTCCTTATTTACTCGAAATTGGTGAATACGGAGGAATAGAAACTGCTATACGATGTAATAACGGACTCAGAAATGGAGTGTATTCTTATCACGGAGTATTAACCAACAAAAAAGTAGCTGATTGGTTCGGACTCTCCTCCAGAGACATTAATTTGATTGTGTTCTAACGTCTAATTCCAGTTTTTTAAGGTCTTGTCTCAAAGAATCTAAAGATTGAAGCATTTCTGCTTCACCTTCTTCCACCTGAATTTTGTTCTTGTCTAATATTGTTTTCATCCTACTTACAATCGATTCTATTTCAACATTAATATCCTCTACAGTACGCACTACATCTTCAGTTTCAATATCATCAAGAGTAATATACATTTTCAGCATTTTAAGCTTGGTTTCTAAGACCGTTAATCTACTCTGAATTTCGGTTACATTAAAAACCTCAGGGATGGTACTTTGTAGCGCTTCTACTTGATTTACTAAGGTTCTTGTCTTTCGTTGAAAAGCTCCAATATCGGTTTGAGGTTTTTGAAGTAATTCGCTATAAAAATTATTCCATTCAGGCCATTGCTCTACAATACTGTATGCCTCTTCGGTAAAATCAGCAGGCATAAAGTTCCAGTTCTCACGAATAACATCATATATCTCTTCTCTTTTTAGTTCTGCCTTACGAGCTTCTTCTTTACGAAAAGCATCCTTGTCCGTACAAGAAAGCAAAACAGAGATAACGATAAATGCAACTAATTTTCTCATCAACTTGATATATTAATGTAATTGCAAAGTTACAAAGTTTTGGTTGAGTTTAATTAACTTTTCAAACCAGAGAAAAAGTTTTAAACACATTCTTATCTTTGCATTATAATTTATTAGATGATGTTCGAAACGGTAAAACAGACTTTAACTAAAGTAATTTTAAATCCCACTACTTCAAAAGAAGTTAAACTTCAATCCATTTGTGATATTCTTCGTCAAGAAATTCCTCACTATGATTGGGTAGGATTTTACTTTCATAAAGAAGACGAAAGGGTATTGGAGCTTGCTCAATATTCCGGAACTCCTACAGATCACACCGTTATTCCGTTCGGAAAAGGAATTTGCGGTCAAGTGGCTGTATCCAACCAAAACTTTGTAGTTCCTGACGTAAAAGCACAAGATAATTATATAGCTTGTAGCCTTACCGTAAAATCCGAAATAGTAATTCCAATTTTTGTAAACGGAAAAAATATCGGACAAATCGATATCGATTCTGAAACTTTAGATCCTTTTACGGAACAGGATGAGCAATTCTTGGAATGGGTCTGCGAAAAGGTCAGCAATATTCTGTAAATCCAGAAAAACTTATTATTGTTTGCTGTTCTCTGTCCCTCTTATCTCCACGTACTGAACAGACTGAATTTCTACTTTTGCTTGTCTAAATTCATTCTGTATGTTTTTGATGAGGTCAGACTTGATGAAATACATATTTTCGGGGGCAAACGTAAAGGCGTTCAATTCGTATTCTACATTAATTTCTCCTAACGAGAGTTGGAACACATACGGATAAGGTTTCTCAGAAATATCTTTGGTTCTTTGTGCAGCTTGCAAAAGAAGTTCTTCGATAAGATTATGCGAATATTGGTATCGAACTTTAATTTTAGCAGTAATAACCAGCCCTGTAGTTCTACCTAATGAAGAATAATTTATCGTAGCACCGCTCAAAACCGATGAATTAGGAACAGAAACATCCTCGTTGTTTATGGTTCTAAGCCTTGTAACCAAAGCATTTTTTTCGATTACAATTCCGATTGTGTCGCCTGTTTTGATCCAGTCTCCAGGTTGAAAAGGACGCATATACGTAATTACTAATCCCGCTACAGCATTAGCTACAGCAGAAGAAGAACCTATCGATATTAACACTCCTAAAAACACCGAAACACCTTTGAATGCCATACTATCTGAACCAGGTAAATACGGAAAAACAACAACCAACGTAAACATCAATAGCACAAAACGAGCAAGCGAATAAGTAGGCTTTGCCCATTCTGGATAAAATCCTTTTATGGTTAAAGCACCCCTCTCGATTTCTAACGCAAAAAATCGCATCATTCGCAATACATATCGCACTATAATCAGAATAATGACAATAGTAATGAGTTTTGGAAGATAGTTCAAAAACGAAATCCAAATTCTTTTAATCGGATCCGAAATCCATTCCCGAATTACTTCTGACCAGTTTTGAGTCGAAGGAAATACACTAAAAACCAGCGGAATAACCGTCGCAAAAAGAACCAACAACAATATTATTTTTATAACCGACAGCGCTCTTGATATAAAAGCGATAATGCGTTCTTTTTTAATCAATTCGTAATTCCGGATTTTGATTCCGTTAAGAAAGCGATTTTTATCGGTAAGAAAAATATTTTTAATCAATCTGAAAAAGCGGTTAATAACCCATACGATTAGTGCAGCTAAACCAATAATAATCAGAAGCTCAACAATTCGAAGCATATTGTTCTTCCAACTATTCTGCTGTCTGTGCTTTACGATTGAGTCTTTGATGGCATTAGCTTGAATTTCGGCTAACTCTTCGGGAGTTGTATTGGCCCATAAAGCGTCTGTTATGGTAATTCCGGATAATATATCTTTTTGATAGGTAATATTTAGAAATCCATTGGAGTCTCTCACTGTGATTGAGTCCGGAAAGAAAAATGGCATTTCGTATAATAACACCAAACTTTCTTGCAGTTTTTCGACTCTTGTTCGTGCGTCATAAGGTCCTAGAGAACTATAAATCGAAAACAGAGTATCTCCATAAAACACCACAGGAACTCCTTCTATATTTTGACGAAGTTTTTCGACCTCTGCTTTTTGTCTTAAAAACAATGAATCCACCTTGTCATCAATACTATCTGCAACAGGTAAATCCTTCAAAAGCTTTGTAAGTTCTTTTGTGAGCAAAGCCATTTTGAGAGAATCCTTTTCTCTTAATTGCTTAATTACTCTAAGTTCGTCCTGAATTTGATTTATCGTTACGGAGTCTTTTAAGGTCTGACTCGACAAACTTGAAGTTATCAGAAAAAAACAAACAATCAAAACTTTACAAGACATCCATAAGGCCTTGTTCCTATTTGTAGCAGTACTAACAAAGTATCTAATTGTTTTTATATTTTTCATCTGATATTATATGCTTTTCACAGTAAAGTTAATTTATTTTCGCCAGATTATTTCTCGGTTTACTTTTAACTAGTTCGATAGCTTGAAAATTACCACTTATTCAAAGTTTATTTCCGTAAGCTAAATCTCCTGCATCACCCAATCCTGGAACTATATATTTTTGTTCATTTAAACAATTATCTAGCGTTGCAATCCAAAGATGACAATAGTCCGGAAGGTTTTCTTTGAGATATTGAATACCTTCTGGAGCAGCAATAACAGCTGCGATATGAATTTCCTTCGGCTTTTGGGTAGATAAAAGTTGCTCAAAAACAGCTACTAACGATTTTCCTGTAGCCAACATCGGATCGACTAAAAGTAATATTTTATCATTTATATTTGGAACAGCCTGATATTCTACCTTAATTTCAAATCGTTCGTCATTATAAGGATGATATCTATAAGCCGAAATAAAACCATTTTCAGAATCGTCAAAATAATTCAGAAAACCATAATGCAAAGCTAAACCAGCTCTAAGTATTGAACAAATAACTACTTTATCTTTGAGTTCGAAAGTGTGTTTTATTGCTAAAGGAGTCTGAACCTTAACCGGATTAAACTCAAGTGTTTTACTGATTTCGTAAGACATGATTTCTCCGATTCTCTCTATATTCCTTCTAAAGCGCATACTGTCTTGCTGAACTTCGACATTGCGCAATTGTGATAAAAAATGGGTAAGAATACTATTTTCTTCTGACAGGTAACGTATTTGCATAAAGACGATATTTTGGTAAAAATATAAAAACTAATTTTCTCCTGAAAATATTTATCTTCGCAAATCCAATAAATAGAATTACCTTTGAATAATTATAATAAATAAAACAAAAATAACATGTTTTCTAAATTTGCATTTTCTATTTTCGAAGAGAGTATCAACGATTATCACGTTCACGACAGTGTAAACCAGCCCATAAACAATCCTTATCCGAAAGACAAAATTGAACATTTATTATATTTAAAAAACTGGATTGATACCGTTCAATGGCATTACGAAGACATTATACGAGATCCAAATATAGATCCAGTGGAAGCGTTGAAATTAAAGCGCAAAATTGATGCATCAAACCAAGAACGCACCGATATGGTTGAATTTATCGATAGCTATTTTTTAGATAAATACAAAAACGTACAAATAAAACCCAACGCAAAAATCAACTCTGAAAGTCCTGCTTGGGCTATAGATCGTTTTTCGATTCTAGCTCTTAAAATTTACCATATGAATATCGA
>Ga0209075_1001121_pt1 | contig 25581 bp, 25 predicted proteins | sample Stecom2011_FD_187523 | JGI IMG/M metagenome (GOLD analysis project Ga0209075, IMG submission 187523) | Agricultural soil microbial communities from Utah to study Nitrogen management - Steer compost 2011 (SPAdes) (version 2) | ecosystem: Environmental > Terrestrial > Soil > Agricultural land...
GAGGCCAAACCAGAGGGTGAGGTTTTGACGGACGACCAGCTTATCGTCTTCAGAACTCATGATATCGGGATGCAGCACTTTAGCAGTGCCGCCAATCAGGTTATCAGTGAATCTGGGAACGAACGTTTGTAATCCCCCCATTTTCAGAGGGCTTCAAAAGTAGAGTTCAGGCCGCCATGGCCAGTTTCTGTTGAGGGGTAATGCCCCCGAGGGCCATGTTGGGCCGTTCGTGATTGTAGGTCCATAGCCACTGCGTGGCATATTCCTGAACCTCCTCAATGGAGTGGAACAGGTATTGGGCCAGCCAGTCATAGCGCACAGTGCGGTTGTAGCGCTCGATATACGCGTTCTGCTGCGGATTGCCGGGCTGGATAAAGATCAATGTAATGTCCTGCTTCTCAGCCCAGGCGGCCAAGTTGGCACTGATGTATTCCGGACCATTGTCACAACGGATCTGGCTGGGTTTTCCCCGCCACTCGATGATCTATCCAGGGCCCGCATAACACGCTCAGAGGGGAGTGACAGGTCTACCTCAATGCCCAGGCCTTCCCGGTTGTAATCATCGATCACATTGAACAGCCGATAGCGGCGGCCATCCTCTAATTGGTCGTGCATGAAGTCCATGGACCAACTGCTATTGATGGCCGTGGGCACCGCCAGGGGCTCGGGCTTCTCACGTACCAGCCGCTGACGAGGCTTGATACGTAGGCTCAGCTCCAGTTCCCGGTAGATCCGGTAAACACGTTTGTGGTTCCAGGGGTAACCCTTCACGTTGCGCAGATACAGGAAACACAGGCCAAAGCCCCAGTTGCGCTGGTTGTGGGTCAACCGCACCAGCAGATCCGCGATCTCGGCATTTTCACTGCTGAGCCTGGCCCGGTAGCGATAGCAGGACTCACTGACACTAAAGACCACACAGGCCTGGCGAATGCTACAGCGCGCCGCCGAAACGGCTTTTTGCGCCATCTCACGGCGGAGAGATGGCTTTACCACTTTCCCTCAAGGGCTTCCTTGCGTAACTCGGCCTTAAGCCGTTCTTCGGCATACATCTTCTTCAGTCGCCGGTTCTCATCCTCCAGCTCTTTCAGGCGTTTGATCATGGAGGTATCCATGCCGCCGAACTTAGCTCGCCACTTGTAAAAACTGGCACTGCTCATGCCGTGCTCACGACAGAGTTCAGGCACCGGCACGCCGCTCTCGGCTTGCTTCAGAATCGCCATGATCTGGCTGTCGGAAAAACGTGATGTCTTCATGCAGAATCTCCCTGCGTTTAGCTTACGGAAAATTCTACTTTTGAGCACTCTGGTTTTTCGGGGGGATTACCAATCCACCTCGCTCATCCCCCGCGTTGAGCGAGGTGAACTGGACCTCGCATTGGTTTCTCGGGATCACCCCCGACATGGCACTCTATTATTTTATGAACCCATGGTGTGGGTAGGGTCGGAGCAGTTTCAGGTCTGGCGCAAAGATCCACTGCCAATTGCGGTCTATGAAAGCACCAGCCTTGCCAAAAGGAGCGCCATCAACTCGCTTGGCTTGCAAGGACGCCGCTATAAAGTGGTTTACAACAGTTCCAGTCTGGCGGGTCAGGTTGCGGCCGTGGAGAGTGGCCTTGCGGTTGCCGTGCTGACTCAATGTAGCGCACCTTCCCATCTGGAAGTTCTTGGCAGAGACCATGGCCTGGGCCCGCTGGAGCCAATGGAGGTGTCGGTGTTCCGTAGTCAGGCATCTCAGAATTCCGAGGCGGTAGACCGACTTCACGCGCTATTGGTTAAAACACTCCGCATGGCAAGTCTCTAGGACATCGGGAGCTTGTCAGGATGTGATGGCCGGACGCTTACGATTTAGCGTTTAGTGTAACGCTATCAGGCGTCTACTGCAGACGGGGTTTGCCAAAGGGCCAGATCTATCTAAGCTTTAAACTGCAAGCATCCTACAGGGTTCTTTCCGTAGAAAACTTATATTCCGTTCCTAAGTAGCTTGCGATCCGATATTCTAAAGGGAACTCATTGTAATAAATTACAGAAGTAACCATCAAAATCGGAGTGCCCACCTTTATTTTAAGAGATCGTGATAGGTTTTCTGTTGCAACCGTAGCCTCTAATGTTTGCTTAATTCGGTTTGGCCTCCACCCCCCGATCTCTTTGTACAGGTCAATCGTTGAAAATGCTTGATTTCTTTTCTCAAATTCTCTGGCTTTTTCCAAAACTTTAGTGCCAAGGGATAAAGGAAAGTAGCTTTCGTACTGTACTATTGGCTTGCCGTCACCCTCTCCTATTAGCGTCAACTTTAAAACTGACTCTCCAGTTGAGAGGTTCAATAACCCCCCAATTAAAAAACCTGCAAAAATAGATTCTACGTCCTCTACTTTTGTAGACCCCTTTACCCCTTTATCAGTAAGCGTTTGATGGAAGCTAACCATTTTTGCTAGAGTTTGGTCGTATTTTGCTTTTTGAGCAAAGCTACCAGATCCCCGCACTGTCTTAATTAGACCTTCGGACTCAAGCATACTAATTGATCGTCTAACAGTTATTCTACTAACTTTAAACTTCTCGCATAATTCTTTTTCTGATGGAATTTTTTCACCTTCTCTCCAAGTATTATTTTCTATATTATCTTTAAGTTCTTTATACAACTTTTGATATAGAGGCATTGCTAATTTATTAAGCGTCATATTTAAATTTTTAGGTTATTGGCCCTATCTTCATTTTAATTATCGCACAAGTAAAAACCACAAGATATTTGACATTTAACAGAAATCATAGTTTACTAGCCGTTGAAAGATAAGTTTTATATTGCATTTACTCAAGACTTCCGAACATCTTCTCCTAAGCCTGAGTTTGCAATAAGCATAGCACCTTCTAGTACCAAAGTTCTATAACCTGAATCCGTGACTTCCCACGGCTCGATTTGACCTCCAAACCTGCAATCGGAAGGTCTGAAACGATATAATGGCACCTGACACCCAGTGAGTGAGTCGGCTCGTAGGCACCCTCACCCTCCAGTAATCGAAGATCGATGTCTAGCAATCTCACGGCGAACGGCCACTGCCTGAGCCGGCACACGTCGATACTCATGTAGTTGCCCCCGCTAAACCGGACACCACCTCATCAATTTGATGCCAGTTCTGCCCGGTAATCCCAGGGCGATTTCATTTTTAGCCCCTTGTGCGGGTGGCTGCGGTTATAGCCCTCGATCCATTCCGGCAACCTGGCCATCACCGTGGCGGCATCAGGAAGATCGTTCAGGTACACATAGTCCCGCTTAAACGTCTTTACGAAGGCCTCAGCCATGCCGTTACTCTGAGGGCTTCTGACCGGTGTGGTACACACCACAAAGCCCAGAGAGGACGCGAAGGCCCGCGTTTCTTTGGCAATGTAGCAGCTGCCATTATCCGTCAGCCATTCGAGTGGGTGCGGAACACGCTCTGACTGGCCGAAGCGGTATTCCAGGCTTTCCAGCAGTAAATCCTGGACCATCTCAGCGGTGATGCCGCCGGTGGTCGCCACGTAGCGCATCAGTTCGCGGTCACAACAGTCCAGGCTGAACGCAACACGCACAACTTCCTTGTTCCAGCAACGGATCTCGAGGCCGTCTGAGCACCAGCGAAGGTCTGGCTTCAAGGTGATGACCTGGCCGTTATGGCAGCGCTCCTGGGGCCGTCCCGTATAACGGGGTAACAACAGTCCATCCTGCTTCATCAGTCGATACACGCGCTTGTGGTTCACTCGCTCTTCGTTTGCTGCCAGCAACCGATTCAGCCGAGCAGTAATCCTTCGATAGCCATTGGCAGCACGGGCATCGCACAGCTCACGGATAAACGTTAAATGCCGGTCATCGTCCTGCTTGTTGTATCTCGGACTTCTGCCTTTCTGGCGACCATGAAGGCGATCCAGAAGGTTGGAGCGCGATACCTTCATTACCTCCGCAACCCGTTTCAGAGGGTATCGTCCGGTGGCAGCAACGGCATGCGCGAGATCAACTTTTTTGACTGAGCCACCTCCAGGGCTTCCCGGAGTATTTCAGCTTCCATCGCCTTGCGGCCCAACATCCGCTCCAGCTCCCGGACCTTCTTGTTCAGGGCTTTCATCTCGGATGCACTGACAACCTCATCACCAGATTCAATCGCGGACATGCCACCGTCTTTCATCAGCTTCTTCCAACGGAACAACAGACTTGCTGATATACCATGACGTCGTGCGACAAGCGATACCGACATGCCAGGCCGCTCACACTCCGCGACCATGAATGCCTTCTCCTGCGCGGAATACCGGCGACGACGCTGCACTCCGGTTATGACTTCAATTCTCTCCACCTTGGACACTCCTTTGCACTAGGTCTATGCCTAGGCCTTTGCTTCTACCAAGGTGTCCGGTTTAAATGGGGGCTACTACAGCAATGGTCAGCACATTATGAATGGCAGAGCGACTGTTATGCCACCAGCGACGACTCAGCGCCGCCACGGATTCAGCAACCCAGGAACTCGCGCCTAAGCGGATCAGCTCCCGGTAGATCGTCTTGCCCCGTCGCCAGTGCCGGAGGTGGAGCATTCTCAGGCGGCGACGTATCCACTCATCCAGTGACCGCCAGATGCGAGGCGTTTGTGCCAGCCTGAAGTACCCTTTCCAGCCGAGCAGATAACTGCGGAGTTTCTCCACCACCTGTGCCATGCTGGCGACCACCTGATCCCCGGGTCAGCTGCCTGATCCGGAGCTTGAGCGCCTGTAACGCCTTGGTGGAGCCCGCGTGTCGAACGTCTCCACCCCTCCCTTGCCACAGGGCATAGCCAAGGAACTTGCGACCGAACACGCTGGCGACTGCACTTTTGGATTCGTTGATCACCAAACGCAGTTTGTCGTAACACCGGCGTAGCAGGCGCATCACCCGCTCTCCCGCCTTGTGACTGCGAACGTAAACATTGCAGCCATCAGCGTAACGGGCGAAGCAGTGCCCCCGGCGTTCCAGCTCTTTATCCACCTCGTCCAGCAGAACGTTGGCCAGTAACGGCGACAACGGCCCGCCTTGCGGCGTACCCTCATGCCGGTCCATGACCACGCCGCCATCCATGATGCCCACGTTGAGGTACGCACGTACCAGCCGGGTGACTCCGGGGTCGTATATGCATTTCTTCAGGCGGTCAATCAGGATGTCGTGATTGACCCGGTCGAAGAACTTCGACAGGTCAACGTCCACCACAATATGGCGGCCCTGTTGGGCGTAGCGTTGCGCAGCCAGCACCGCATCGTGGGCCCGGCGGCCCGGGCGGAAGCCGTAGCTGTGCTCGCTGAAGGTGGGATCAATCAAAGGTTGCAGCACTTGCAACAGTGCCTGTTGAATCAGACGGTCGGTGACGGTGGGGATACCCAGTTCCCGCTCACTGCCGTCCGGTTTCGGGATGCCTACCCGACGAACCGGCTGTGGTTGATAGGAGCCACTCAGCATTTGCTGGCGAAGCTCCGGCCACACCCATCGCAGGTGTTCCGCAGTTTGGGCAATATCCAGCCCGTCCACACCTGCCGATCCCTTGTTGGCCTTCAGGCGCTTCCATGCCCTTGCATATTCTCTCGTGCGAACGCCTGCGCAAGCAGATCTCGCCCTGCGCCCTCCGGTTCTCGTCGCGGGAGTCCTGTTTCATCGCTGGTAACGTCCGGCAAGGCTTCACCTTCCCTTGTTGCGACTCGCCCCGGTGACGCGGTCATCTGATGCGTTACAGTGCTCAGCGACAAGGAGTTTGACGCTCCTTCTCGTCCAGCCCTTCGCCCTGAACAAGCGGCTACTATGACCTCTGCTGACTTCTCGCTCCGTGTTGCCACGTCGCCCTTTCAGGCATAAGGCGAGATCTCCCCGGGTAAGAACACACTCCTTCACCGCACAACCGCCGGATTTACACCACCTCGCCTTGGCCACAAGAGCTTCGCGGCTTTTGGCCCGCTCGCCCTGCTCGGCAGTGCCTCGTATCCGATTCTTGTTCATCGGTTCACGGTTTATGCTCCACGCTTCCTCCCCACGGTCGGTCGCCATTTCGCAGTTACGCTTCACTTCGTTCGCTGTGGCCAGCTCACGGGAGGGCCTGCACCTCCAGGAGTGCGCCCGTGCCGGGCGCACCAAAAAACCGCACCGATAATCGGGTGCGGCAAAGTTTGGGCTACTCCCCCGGACACAACAACCTATTCAGACCACTTAGAACTTGAGCCGCCCCCCTACCAGAATCGTATCAACATCCGCAAAGTCTGCGCCCGAGCGATGCAGCGAGTGGTTATTATAGCCAGCATACGCTTCAAACCACTCGAGCGGGGTAAAGACATAGCCAGCCCCCAAGGTTTTCGCGGAGTCACCCTTTTCAACAAGGTCTCCTGCTTTCATATAATGAATATCAAAAGAATGTTTTCCAACTTTGTAGCCTACCTTGGCGAGGTAAAAATCAGCATCTGGGTTAACGGGGCTATCGTCCTTAGTAGTTGAGTAGGCTCCCGTTAGGTTGACACCAGTGTCATGCAACCATGACAGTGAGCCCCCAAAAGTTTCAATTTCGTCAGCTACCCCTCCTGCATCCCGGACCGAATATCCCAAAGCACCCTCTAGCTTGCCACCGAAATCACCCGAAAACCGGACGCCAACTTCGGTGACGTCGTCACCACCTTTCACACCGTGGCTTATCGTTGGCTTAAAGGCGCCCAACGCGGGCAAGTCATACCTTACACGGCTATAGCGGCTCTCGAAGTCTTGGTTGCTCATTGCTGACCCAAGCCTGACCCGCGTGTCTGTAGCCGCGTCCAAAAACTCCAGACCGCCACCTACCAACGCCGGGTTGGTCCAGGAAATAACACCGGTGCCGGACAGATCCCGTTCAATATTTCCATTTGCTGCCCCGTCACCTTGACCAAGCGATACTTTACCAAAGCCGCCTGAAACAAACATATTCAGATGACGTTCTTTGAACTCGCCGCTTATTGATCGTTCTTCGAGAGACACTTTACTAGAGGAATTCTGCTGGTATCCCAGTTCCACATGGGCACCAATAGTCAGGCTCGTACCATTCAGATCGCCTTTCAATTTGGCTCCAATCCGGCTTCCACTGTTGTCGTTATCGACAATGAAGTGCTCACTGCCGTCACCGCTGTCCCCAAACATCATGCCGTAGTTTAATTGGCCAAAAACATCTATGGCAAGGTTTGACACAGGTACTTCACTGGAAGTTGCCAGCACTTTGGACTGGGCAACCGCAACGGGTGTGGAGACACCAAAAACAGCTAATGCAACACAAGAAACTAGATTTTTTGTTTTCTTTTGTATCATTGATTCATTCCTCTTTTGATTTTATTTATTACTTTTAGGTAAAAACAACGGTTCGCAGAAAAGAACCCGAGCCCAACTCAAAAGATAACCACAAAAAGCAATGCAAATTATGGAGTTATCCAATTCCCGTTACTTGACCCTAAAATATATTAAGACCCTGCAAACTATTCGAATTAGGCTTAGATAATTTATTATTTTTTTGCACCAAACATCAACCCATGATTGTTTGACAGGTAGATATAAGTTAAGCCAATCAATACAGAGAATGTCGCAGTGTACATACTGACACTCTTAATAATTAACGTATAGCTTGACAATATCCCTGCCCACTCTCCACCTACCACCAAGGCAACAACAAACATTAGTCCCATTAAAAAGGCCAGAAAAAGCACAAAAGCACACAAGACTGAAAAAAGGAGTAAAAGTTTTTTCATTATTAATACCCTCTTTATAAAAATATGATTGGTAATATTCCAGCAAGCAGAATCACAGTCATTAATAGATGTGACGCAATCCATACCAATGCCAACTTAGATGTTTTTATAAAATCTGATTTAGCTATACCCATCGCAACAAAAAGTCCAAGAGCTAGTGGTGGGGTCATGCCTTCCATTGCACCAGTCATAGCTGGCAACATAATCGCTAACCGCAGCGGATCCCCTCCAAGAGCACCAAAAACACTAATCATTGCACCGCCGAGAATGGCGACTTGCGCAGAACCTGGGAGAACCATTCCGAGTACACAGAAGAAGAGAGGCAAGATTATAACTAGTGTACCTACACTCAGATCTAAAGAAATAAACCAATTTCTTATCTCAGCATTAGCATCCATACCTAAGAAAGCTTGAGAAAGTGCATAGGCCAAATAGATAGTTGCCGCAATAGGTACGATATTAGGCAAGGCAGTCTTTAAAACATTTAATATTCCATACACACCAGAACCAGCACTCGATCCCGTATTCCTAGAAATAATAATTGCATAAGCCGCTGCAATCCCAGGCGTGAACATCATTACTGATTTCGAAAAATAACCAGCTCCATCGACTCCAAGCCGACTAATTAAAACTTGCTCGGGAAGAGCAGTCATTAGCAAAGGTATAAATATTACAAGAGGCAATAGCAACGCCGGCCATCCATCTCTCAAGGCTTCTTTCAATACTGGTACATCTTCTTTTGGTATAGGTTTAACATCTTCAATTTTACATAACACAACCAGCGTTACGATACGTTGAAGAACAAACCATAACCCGATGAGATACGAAGCAATTATCCAGCTCCCTAGCGTCAGATTTCCAGGGGCAAATGAATCATAAATACCATAAGAAAGAAATATAATTCCAGCTGGTGGTATTATGTTCCCAAGCATGCTGGCTGACATTTCTGTAGTAGCTGCCAAATGTGGGCTGAAACCGGATCTTTTCATTAATGGAATAGTGAAAACGCCGGATGCTGCCACGTTTCCAGGCCCTGTTCCCGACAAAGAAGCCATAAATGCACTTGCAGCAAGAGCGACAAAACCAGCTCCCCCACTGAGCCTCCCTACTAGAGCTAGTAAAATATTCACTATTTTTGATACTGCATGAGTGGCATCAAATATTGCAGCTAACGCTAAAAAAGCAAAAATAGTGAAGAATAGGGAACTTTTTGCAGGAAATACCAAATAATCAAAAAAACTAGACCATTGCCCAGTAACAGCGACAACGCCTACTAGAGATAAGGCCATTATCTCATACATTGGTCTTCTGAAGACTACAAATAAAACTGCCACGAAGGCAATTAGCAAAAGCATTAACATTAGCGCAAATGGCATAACTACACCTTTGTTGTTTTAATTTCAAAGTTTTCCGTATTCTCTACGATCTTAGTGATTTCTGTTTTTTTGAGTCCTTATATTTAGGCCAGAACAAAGTTTTCTATTAGCTGAAGATGCCATTCAGTTAGAAGCACTCAGCCCCCCAGAACTATAGCTAACAGCATCTATCATCAAACGCCTGATGCGCACGACCAACAAGTTGATATAACATGTCATAACATTGACGAATAATTGCAAACAGGAGCATGATAGGTCAATGGGTTTTTTATTCTATTTTGGAATATCATTATTTCTCGGAGGAATAATTTAGGTCTTTAGCGGCATTTTGTATGGAGTAAGGTGAGACATTGTGACCTCAAACCTCTCAGCGGCCTGAACATACGAACCCCGTGCACGGCTCATGTAAGCTCCTACCCTACAAGACCAGGACACGAAGCCTTATACGTCGACCGGCAGAACAACCGACCCGAGCATTCGTGCGGCCAGCAGCTAGACACCCCCCCTTGCCTAGCTAGCCCTACGCCAGCTATTTACACGGATCGATTTAATGAATAGTGACTGGTAGCCCGCAGCTGAAATCACGGAGGCAGCGCTTTCAGGCCATCACACCGAGGTACTCAACGCCCTCATAGCAGTGCGCCATACCAGCCTAACTGCGGCTGGCCGTCAGCTGTAGCACCTCCTACAGATACGCCTTAGTAACGCTCCGCACATCCAACGCCATCTACTTTGACCCACACAGCATCAGAATTTCGTCCACGTCGTTGCTTCGCGATGATGACCGGCCGCCACACTTAGGGCCTACTGATGTAACCCTAAAACACTGTCGCCTATCATCTTACGCTGGAACCAGGAGAGGATGCGTACTTGATCCACCGCGCTAAAACGCCTGGGCAAATCCATACACCCAACTCACTGAGGGTGGTAGCTACGGATGGGCAGTTACAATAGCAGTGGGGGGGCGCTTCAGCCCGGTTGGGAGTCGTGAATGGGCCAGCCAAGGCCCCTATTGGAAATTGGCTTCAATAGAGCGCGTAAAGCTTGTTGCACAATTCGGCCCAATTCATCAGCGTGGCCGGTAGTCGGCTGCCAGCGGCCTGGCGAAGCAAGCTCGCGCTCATTGTGTCCGCCCCTCATCCAATCGCCCCCTCAGTTTTCGTCGCTGTTCAGCTGCCCCCTTGCAAGTCGATTGTTTTTTCTCTCGGCTACAGTGACACCACTATCTCTTGAGTGGAGAGAATTGCCGCCTGAGCAGGGAAAAGGTCACCTTCGAAGTTGACCCAAATAGAAGAGTTGACATTCTGCTCTTTCCATGATTACATTCCATCCTGTTATAACATCAATAGAACAGGTGACTAAAATAATGACTGAATCTCTGAAGATTATTTGCCCAAATGGCCATCTCGGCTTTGCGCCACTAAAAAAAGGAAGCTTTCATTTAGGTGTTGAAGCTAACCCCGATGTGATTGCGGCAGACTCCGGAAGCGATGATATTGGCCCGGGCCCCTTAGGTAGTGATACATGTGCAAGCCCACAAGCCTGGCAGAGACATGATCTCGAGGAAATGCTACTAGCTTCCCGTAAGAAAAATATCCCTATGATCATTGGTTCTGCTGGTGACACAGGAAGTAATAGTCGTGTCGACATGTATGTAAAAATGATTCATGAAATTGCTGAGGAGCACAACCTGCCTCCCTTTAAAATTGGCTGGTTTTACTCTGAGGTGAGTCATCAGTATGTAAAAGATAAGATTCTATCTGGGTCGGTAGTTGAAGGGCTTGACGATCGTCCTGCATTAGACATAGAAACACTTGAAAAAACGGATAGAATTGTTGCAATGGCAGGCGTTCATCCATTTCTAGAACTATTAAAGCAGAATTGCGATGTAATAATTGGCGGCCGCAGTTCTGATAGTGCAGTTTTCGCGGCGCCTGCACTGTATAAGGGCTTCCCAAAAGCGCAATCATATTATTTAGGCAAAGTTCTTGAATGCGCTTCATTTTGTGCTGAGCCTTATGGCGCAAAAGAAACTGTTCTCGGAGAAATAACGCAGGAAGACGTGTCAGTTACCGCAATGCTCCCTGAACAACGTTGTACAGTTGCTTCGGTATCAGGGCATGCCATGTATGAACGCAGCAACCCATTTCATGAATATGTTGCGGGCGGCCTACTGGACATGACTAATTGTCATTATAAGCAAGTAGGCGAAAAAACAACAAAAGTAACTGGCATGGAATTCCAGGACGCTACAGAGTTTAGAGTTAAGCTCGAAGGGTCCGGAAAAGTAGGAGAAAGATTTGTTGGAATGGCAGGTGTAAGGGATCCTTATACTATTAAAAATATCGACAAAGTTATTGAGTGGGCACGCGATCAGGTAAAGGAAAGATTCGGAGATAGCGGTTGGGAGCTTCATTATAATGTTTTTGGAAGGGATGGAATTATGGGCGATATGGAACCCTTAAGGAATTCCCCAGCACATGAATTAATGGTGATTGTCCAAGGTCTTGCTCCGACAAAGGAAATGGCTGAAGAAGTTGCAGTTACAGGCACACGCCAACTTTTTTATGCAAGACTCCCAGAAGTAAAAGGCACCGCCGGAGGAGTTTCGTTCATTTTTGACGAAGTTTTACCGGCAAGCGCGGCTTACACCTGGACTCTAAATCACACAATGGCTGTCGATGATCCATTGGAACTGTTCCCCACTCACACAAAAACAGTAGGCTAAGAAAATAAGGAATGTCAGATGAAAACTGAAAAGCTTTCAGCGCTAGCAAAGACCGTTAGAAGTAAGAATGCAGGAACTGATAAGATCACTTTTGATATAATCTTCAGGGAAGAGGAAACATATGAAAAGGTCAAAGCATCTAAAGTTATTTCTAGAGAAAGCGTAGGTAGAATACTAAACATAAGCCAAGACCGAATTTCAGATTTTGTAGAATATGATCCGGGCTTTGCAATAAAATTTACAATAAAGAGAGTACGACCCAGCGGAAGCGCGGGAGATGGAGATATTTTTGGAGCGCAGCAGTATGCGCCATTTCTTGATATTGAGGTTCCCGTATAGTATTAACGGCCTATCACTCTAAAAAACTTAATCTTAACTTGACACCTTAAAAGCCAAGAAAAGGCTTCATGGACTTAATATAAGTCCATGAAGTCAACCCATAAATAAAACTAAAAATAATCATCCTTTTAAATAATTGATTGTTTGAAATTCAAAAATAACCAATTGAAAGCTTAGAACTTTAAGTTCAGTAAATCCCCCCCCAGAAAGCCTCTGCCTGTGTGCCGTAGCCCAACCATTTTTCTGACCGGTTAAGCAGTCTGGTTACCGATTGTCTGATTGACCTTTTGGGATACCATTGCGAAGTGGGCTCATTTTTTGAAGAAGTCACCGGCCCCTGAAAATTCAAGAACCTGAATAAGGGCAATGAGTTGTCCTGAGTCCGTGATATATTATCCACTATTCCCTCCGTTTCGCCCAAAAACCGGTAGAAAATCAGTTATCCTACGGGATAAGTATCAGGCACCGCAGCGAGATCTGCTGTAAATCTACCTGGAAGACACCCTCAATCCCCGGCACAAACTGATGCAAATAGCCCCTCGGATCGACTGGGCCGCCTGTCAATTACATTTTGGCAAGTTGTACGCGGCGCAAGCCGGAAGTCGGGGGTTGCAGTCGCTCAAGCACATATACGTTCTGTCGGATCGTGACGTTCTGGATCGCTGGGTAGCCCCCCCTACGGGCAACACTTCTGCGGCGAAGTGAAGTTCCAGCACTGGCTGCCCATGAACAAAACCACCATGATGCAAATCCGGCACCGCATTGGCGAAAACGGAGCCTGTGAGCTTCTCAAAGTGAACATTGCCCTAGGCCAGGACACCGGCGTCATTGCGTCCAAACGCCTCAAGGTCGCCGTCATCGATACCACCGTCAAGCCTCCTCGGTATAGCCCGTACAAACCGGAGGTGGTGTGTATCGCCAAGGGCAAGGCCCTTGCCCGCTATGAGCTCGGCGCCACGGTCGGCGTGGTGACCACCGCAAAAGAAGGCTTTTGGCGGATTGCCCGGCCGTTGGCCGGCAGCCCCCTACGATGGCCACACCGTTCGACACGATACTCAAACGAGAGCCTTCGGCACAACAGCAAGGTAGCCGGAACCTCTGTTCGCCGATTGTGGATACCGTGGCAGCGAGAGCACCTTTCTCTCAAACATACATATCACCGGCAAGCGCAGAGGATGCGGCAAGGCTCATCCCAATCAGCAACACCGGCGAAACAGTATCGAGCCGATCATCGGCCACCTGAAAAGCGACGGTCTGATGTATCGGAACGTCCCCAGAGGGTTTACCGGCGAAAAGATACTTACGGTTCTGTGCGGCGTGGGCCTGAACCTGAGGAAGGTTCTGAGGAAGCCCGCCGAGCTTTTTTTGGCCTTATGAAAACAGCGGCCAGCGTTCATGACACCGTTACAACCGGTAAACTATTGCACGGAGAAGAGCAACGCGTGTTCGTTGATGCCGGTTATCTTGGTGTTCAAAAACGGAAGGCCGACAAGCTGAAAGCCGAAGAAATCGAAGCCTATGTACGTGCCTTGTAGAGCCCCCATTCCGGTAAATTAAACAGCTCTTCAGTAACGGTAAGGCCCGCTATCGCGGACCCGCTAAACCCGCCAATCGACTTCACTTGCTCGCTGCGTTCAGCAACCTGCTGATCGGTGAAAAATACCTGCTGGCGTAGGGCCAGTGAGCCTGTTTTCCGCCACAATGGCCGGAAACGGGCAGAAAACATACAAAAATTGAGATTTGCGTCTGAATTTTTCAGCTTTCTGCAAGATTATACTGATTCTGGTGAAAATCGAGGGTTATTCAGACCTTCCTTCGTCGTTTCTTACGAAATCGAAGAATCATATAAATAGTTAGCCAAGACGGCTCACCAGGGGTTCAGCAAGAAACTAAAAACATAAAAAAGCACTGCTTTTGACTGGCAACAGTGCTTTGAAAGGCAGAAAAATGGCGGGAGTTAACGAATAATACCTTTCGCCCGGAGGCCATCCAAATAGGCGATGCGATCTGGAAGCAATTCCGACAACACAGCTTGAGTGTGTTCCCCCAAGCGCGGTGGCAATGCATCCGCATTCAAGGGCTGATCGTTGAAGCGAATCGGGTTGCTAACAAGATTCACCTTTCCAGCCTGCGGATGGGGCATTTGCATTTTCATGCCTCGATGCTGGATCTGCGGATCAGAGAACACCTGCTCAATTGTATTGATCGGACCGCAGGGCACGCCCTCCCTTTCGAGGGACTCCAGCCAATAGCTGGTTGGTTTTGCGCAGATCAGACGCTCGATCTGGGGCACAAGAAGCTTTCGGTTCTGCACACGGCTTCGATTGGTAGCAAAGCGCTCATCTGACGCCATAAGCGGCATGCCTGCTACTTCGCAGAAACGCTTGAACTGCCCGTCGTTGCCAACTGCCAGAATGATATGGCCATCTGCGGTGGCAAACGCCTGATAAGGCACGATATTCGGATGGGAGTTGCCTAGACGCGTTGGCGACTGCCCGGAAGTCAGGAAATTCATCGCTTGATTGGCCAGCATACTAACCTGAACATCCATCAGAGCGAGATCGATCCATGCGCCTTCACCAGTCCGGTTCCGGCCTAGCAAAGCAGAGAGAATAGAGGTTGCCGCATACATGCCAGTGAACAGGTCTACTACTGCCACCCCAACCTTCATAGGCTCACCACCCGGCTCATCGTCCGGTCTGCCCGTGATATCCATCAGGCCGCCCATACCCTGAAGTAAAAAGTCGTAACCTGCCCGCTTGGCATAGGGACCGCTCTGGCCAAAACCGGTAATAGAACAGTAAACGAGATCCGGCCTAACCTGTTTCAGGGTTTCGTAATCCAAACCATAGCGCTTGAGGCCGCCAACCTTGAAGTTCTCCAGAACCACGTCACAGCTGGCCACCAACTCCCGGATCAGAGCCTGCCCCTCCTGCTGGGCAATATCGACCGCAATTGAGCGCTTCCCTCGGTTAGCCGCCAAGTAGTAGGCAGCTTCCTGGGTACCCTCCAGATAAGGAGGCCCCCAGCCTCGGGTATCGTCACCGCGCTCCGGGTGTTCCACTTTGATCACATCTGCACCCAAATCCGCAAGATGCTGGCTACACCAAGGGCCTGCCAGAATCCGGGACAGGTCTAGCACTCGTATACCTTCAAGCGGCTTATCCATCATAGTCCTCCCGCGCGGGGCCTTACGGCCCCGCTTTGTGTAAATCTGGCTATCAGCAGAACGCCTGAATTCCAGTCTGCGCACGACCCAGAATCAGAGCGTGTACGTCGTGGGTACCCTCGTAGGTGTTCACGGTTTCCAAATTCACCATGTGACGCATCACACCGTACTCGTCTGCGATGCCGTTACCTCCGTGCATGTCGCGGGCCACACGGGCAACGTCCAGTGCCTTGCCGCAATTGTTGCGCTTGATAAGAGACACCATTTCCGGAGCCCAGTTGCCACTATCCATCAGGCGACCCACCTGCAGAGCGGCCTGCAACCCCAGGGCAATTTCGGTCTGCATGTTCGCCAGCTTGAGCTGGACCAACTGGTTGGCAGCCAGCGGGCGGCCGAACTGTTTGCGATCCAAAGTGTACTGACGAGCTGCGTGCCAGCAGAACTCAGCAGCCCCCAGAGAGCCCCAGGCGATGCCATAACGGGCTTTATTCAGACACCCAAACGGCCCTTTAAGGCCACTGACGTTTGGCAGAAGGTTTTCCTCGGGAACGAAAGCTTCATCCAATACAATTTCACCGGTAATCGATGCACGAAGACTCAGTTTCCCTTCTATCTTCGGCGTGGAAAAACCTTTAGTACCCCGCTCAACAATAAAACCACGGATCTTGCCTTCGTGAGCTTCGGACTTGGCCCAGACCACGGCAATATCCGCAATCGGACTGTTGGTGATCCACATTTTCTGGCCAGTGAGCAAGAAACCACCATCGACTTTCTTGGCGCGGGTAATCATGGAGCCCGGGTCAGACCCATGATCCGGCTCAGTAAGACCAAAACAGCCAACCATCTCACCAGTGGCCAGCTTGGGCAGAAACCTCTGCTTCTGCTCTTCAGAGCCGTAGGCCTCGATGGGGTACATCACCAGCGACGATTGCACACTCATAGCCGAACGATAACCCGAATCTACCCGCTCCACTTCCCGGGCAATCAGGCCGTATGCCACATGGCTGAGGCCGGCACCGCCGTATTCCTCGGCCACAGTTGCTCCCAGCAGTCCCAGCTCACCCATTTCAGTGAGTATTTCCCGGTCAAAACGCTCCTCACGGTAGGCGCTCAGGACACGTGGTTGCAGCTCTTGCTGACAGTATGCGCGGGCAGCATCGGCGATCTGACGCTCTTCAGTATTCAGCTGCTCGATCAGCAGCATCGGATCTTCCCAGTTAAAGCCAGATGAATGTGCCATATAAAATCTCCAACGGATGAATTTCGTTCACTACATGCCAATTGCGATTTTCCGCAACTGACCAGAATCTGGATAATCAATTTATGCGAATAAATAGAATAATTCAACCGGGTCGTAAAAAAATCCACTTTGTGTCAGAATGGCGCTTTGACAAGAGGCAGCCAAACCCGATGAACGACCAGAACTTACGCATTCCCAAGAGGGTCAAGCGCTCAGATCAGATCGTCGAATCGGTCAAGCGCTGGGTTGCGCTGAACAGAATGCAGCCGGGTGACCGTTTGCCCAATGAGCGGGAGCTAATGGAACAGTTTGAGTGCTCCAAGGGTACAGTTCGGGAAGCGCTGAAATCCCTGGAAGTTCAGGGACTGGTGTCGATTCGCACGGGCCCAAACGGAGGGGCCGTTCTAGAGCGGGTACCCTATGAAAAAGCCAGCGAGCTGCTGCGCAACTTTCTGCACTTTGAACAACCCTCGGGGCCGGACATCTACGCATTGCGAACTCTGGTCGAACCAGAAATTGCAGCTCTGGCCACGCCTCGCCTGACTGATCATGATCTGGCGGAACTGTCTGAGCTGATCGCACGCTGCGAGTCAGACCCCGAAACCTTTGAAGAGCGTATGGCACAACGCATAGCCGAACTGGATTTTCACGTCTTGCTGGCCCGGCGTTGCGGGAATGCCATGCTGCAGTTCATAGGGCGCTTTGTGAACGACATGATCCGGGATCTGATCATTTTCAAGAAGTCCGCCCTGCCTGAACAACGGGAGTTCTCTTGCGCTAACCTCACCTACCACCAACAACTGCTGGAAGCCTTCCAGAATAAAAAAGCGGCGGCAGCTCGCAGGCTGATGTATGAACACATGAAGTCAGCAGAGCACTTCAACCGGGAACTTGAGGGCCGCATCAACCAACATTTTCTAGGCGCCAACCGCTGAGCCCACCCAAACCCACCCTACCCTGCCGAGCTTTCGGCAGGGCGGATTCGGATTGGAGCCCCCCTCGTCCGCTAGCCTACCGAGAGCCCCGGCAGCCAGATGACGATGTCCGGAAACATCACCATAAGAGCCACCAAAATCAACGAACAGATGATGTAGGGAATCGACGCCATGTAGATTTCCTTCATGGTCGTGCCCGGTGGCACTACACCCTTCATGACAAACAGGTTAAGGCCCAGTGGCGGAGTTGAGAAACCAACCTCCAACGCCACCAGCGTGATGATCGCGAACCATACCGGATCAAAGCCAAGTGACTGCGCCAGTGGAAAGAAGAAGGGTACCGTGATCATCATGATGGAAATGGCTTCCATAAACGTACCCAGCGCCAGCAACACCAAAAACATGCATAGCAGCATCAGCAGCGGCGACAGCTCAAAGCTAATAGCCCATTGGATCAAACCACTGGAAGCGCCAGAGAACGCCAACAACTGACTGAAGGTGGCCGAGCCGAAGACGATCAGGTAGGCCATCAGCATAACCAACCAGGAGGTCCGGGTTCACTTGCATCAGTTTGTCCAGGCTATCTTCAATGACGTCTTCCGAGACTTGAGTGTAATCGATGTCGTGACCATAGACAGGGCCAAGCTTCGCGAGCGCTTTAAGTTTGTCGCTGGTGATATCGAAGCGGCTGGCGAAGCCGTGGAGGTAGTATATTTTCAGCATATCCTTCGCTCTGGACGTCATATTTATTCTGACCACACTGTCATTTGGCGGGATCCATAGCCTGAGTCTGACAAGCTATCTCACGGAATTATGATCATCTTTCAATTCCTGATGGCGAGACCAGAGGCACCATCCGGTCAAACAACCACCCAAAACGATGCCAAGAGCCACCGAGACAAGAATACCTGCGTCAAAACCCATGTCTGCCCCTCATGTTGGCGTAACGAGCGCTGTAAACCACAGTCTACACCACCCATTTCCGCCTGAACGCGCCCCTTATTACCAAAAACCCCGCAAAAAACACCGTTTTGCGGCCAATCTCACCCTTGCAACTCTGAAATAATTTAGTCCTGTCCTGCGCATGTTATGTCTGGACACCCCCCAAATGTCGCGTAAATGACCCGACATGACGGTCGTTTGTGGCTCCTCGCCCAATTCGCGCCTGGGGTGTGGTACAAATTGATTAATGGGTAACCACCTAACGCTGCCATCGTTGTGTCGATGGGGGACCAGAGGCAAAAGGATTCAGAGAGAGAAGGTATGGCTACGAATCATTCATGCGAGACATTCGACACCACACTGCTGATTCTGCCGGCTCACACCAGCGCACAGATCGTTTCCCGACCCAAAGACTCAAATGCACAGCCACCATCTGGAGGCCCAGTTTATGAACACATACTCCACCACACCCAAAGAAAGACACCCCAAGGTTACCAATGCTGAGGATCAGTCATGCAGGAACTTCATCTGTTTGGAAGCACCATAACGTTTATCCGTCTTAAGAACAGCGCTTTTAGTCCGCTTTCAGATCATGTCTACACAATTAATCGGAAGCGCACCAAGAACCCTGCGCTCGATAACTTTCTGGGAGGAGTGCTTGGGTTATTCGAGGACTACGCCGAAACGTTTATTTTAGAGGACGAACTGATATTTACATCCCAGGACTGTCTGATAGAAGCCTGGGACCCGACAGACCCATTTTTTATCCTTCTCCTCGTAAAGTCGGCGTCAGGGCACGTTGACGATGCCACGGTAGAGAAGTTGCGTCAGGTCCTGTTGGAGTTTACCTCGTCAATTCTGGAATTCGGGGCGGATCTTTTCTCACCGCCCTCGACAACCCTCACTGCCGAGCAACGCAAGTTTGTGAGGGAGGCAGCCACAGAGTACCGCCGGCAACATAAAAACCAGACAATCATCGCACCGTTCGAATGCTCGTTTCCCAGTTCAGGTCTACAACCACTTCCCATTCAGGGCAAAATCAAACCGGCACCGTCGGATGTCGTAGATTCAAGTGACGAGGTTTTTCTGGCGCTATCCGATGGAATCAAAGCGGATGATTTATCGATCTTTCTTCGGAAGCTCAACGATATGGGACAACCTCAGACGGACCGCACAGATACATACACCGCTGAACAGGAAAAGCAGCTGCGCATCGCCGCTGAAGCTTATCTCGCGCCCATCAAGGCCATCGAGGTTACCGTCTGCAAGAGACAAGACCTCAAGGGCGTTGTCAGACGCTATGTGAAGGATATCCGCCCCATTACTGAGGAGGAGATTTAGACAAAAATCGCTAGCAGTCAGTTGGCGCTGTAAAGCGCCGCTGATTGTCGTCTTAGGCGGCACTGATGGTGGCGCATTGCATTTGAATCAGAACACCGACAGCGAGGAATACGAGAGCAAGCTCATAAGAATTGCGCACAGTTCCAGTCTTAGATCGCGAGAGTATCAGGCCACCATAGTCGCTCACGCGAGCATTCGTGCCTCTATCCCTCATATACACCGGAAAGCCATCCAAGTTGGACCTGATTGAAGAATCCGGAAGCACATCGAAACCAGCCCCTCGCATTCCGGACATGATCTCTTCATTTCCATTTTTTGCAACAACTTTAAATTGACTACTCGGCACCTGAAAAAGCTCAAGCACGTGTTTTACCAATGCGAAATGCGACGCCTGGTACATAAGCAGCTGGCGATTCGGGCTCACAACGTAGCTAAGCTCATCCAGGTAATCGGCCGAGACGCCGCTCCAACCAAGGACCTCGTCCTCACTTAAAGACTCAGCGTGATGGATCATTCTGCTCCAGGCTTGATCCGAGACGGTCTCCAGCAGAGCATTAGGACAATCCTCACCCTTCAATTTTACGTTTTTGTCAGTGGGTGAGCTGAACCTCATGCGATTGTTTGCAAGGTTGATGACGGACTTTAACTGCGTCTGAACGTTAGGATGAATCTTCATGAGCTCTGCGGCCCGCTCGTAGCGCTGCCCCAACCCCACAAGCCGAAGCGTTCTCAAGAGGGCACCTAACGTAGGGGCCGGGTAATCCAGTGCAGCTACCATTTCCGGAGAGGCCGTTGCCGGTCTCGTTGGCAGATCGGAAATTTGAACAACGCCGGCTAACTTGCGGGCTCGCTGGTGGACTACCGGAGTCAACTGATCGATCCAATCTGTCACCAGGTGACAGTAATTTTTGAGCCCTGTACTCGGAAAGCGATGCCCCATCAAGCGGCCTGCAGCCATTGCGCTTCGACGTGAGACACCATCCGCTTCACCCAGTATCAAACGTTTCAAGGCTGGATAATCGAGGACGTCAGTTAGCTTATTCGAAAGAGGGCTATCGAGGCCGAACAGCGCTGGAACAATCCGGTTGTAAAAACTGTGGCGACAGTGATGAAGAACCAGCGTGGGATTGCCCGTGACACTGCGAAGAATACGAATCAACGCCTCGGATATCCGCGGCGCAAGACTGGTGAGCACCGGAACCCCTTTGTCCGAGGTTTCACAGAGAATGGGCCGGTTGGTTTCCGGCCAGGTAATCGTTTGATAGCGGGCCAGAACACCATCAATGAGATCCTTCTCGATCTCAGACAGCGAGAAGAGCAAAGGCACAGCACGGCGGCTTGGTTTGCTTTTCAGTTTTCGGTATTGATTATTTTGAACCAAAACCCAGAGGTATCGGTCGTCTTCGCACCAATCTCTGCGCAATAGATTGATTGCCTCCTTGGCTCGCAAGCCAAATCGGTAGGTCAGGAGAAGCACAAATCCCAAAATCCTCTTATCATCGATCTTCAGGCTACCATCTTCCTGAATGACCTTTTGCGCAGCCTGGTACTCAGTTTCAGTGATCAGCCCAGGGCTCACCGACCGACAATCATCGGCGATATCCAACTCATCCCACTCAGGCGACGCCACGCCGTACCGTGAGGCCCACGTAAAAAAATCTTTGAGTCTTTTCCCGAACGCTCCGGTGTACCGGGATGTTAGAGTTTTGTACTCCAGCATTTCGGCGCATAGTTCCGTGATCTCATCGCCGTCGAGGCCGACCAAATCAACGTCATACAGCAAGCCCCTAACCGCCGGGGACAACAAGCTCCAATACGTCGTCAGCGTGTTCCTGGCGAAAGGATCAAATCTCTTTCGCCATTTAGCTTTTCCACGCCGAGCATGATCGGCAATCCATAGTCCACTGAGAATCATGCTCGGGCTGATCAAGCCGCGATAGTTCTCGCAAATCGTTTGAATACTATTATCGCACTCAAGGGCTTTGGACTGTCGCGGCTCATAATCATTCAATGCCGCCGTGACGAGTTGCGTGAAGGTTTTTGCGTTTTCCTGGAGTCGCGCCTTATCGGTTTCCTGATCTCGCAGGCGCGTAGGAAGTCTTGACGGAATTTTGGCAGCCTGAGCCTCGTCACTTGGCAAATCAATAACGCGGTCATGAAGGATGCGGGCGAAATCCAACATTGACGCACTGGTGGGTGGCGCGCGGTCACTCAACGCCGCCGCAACAATCCCAGGCATATCGACCAGGTTAGATTGATTGATGACATCGCACAACCAGCCAATCAGTTCAAACATTGACGGATCAGGATGACCTGAATGGTTGTCTTGATAAATCGCCAACAGCCCCTTGAATTCGGTTATCTCCGTGGGCGCCGGCAGAGTGGCTCCACCCTTCTTACCCCGCCCGTAGGCCAGCAAACTCGCGACCTTAAAACTGACTTCAAGCCTCTGAACCGGGGTCACGAAATCATCCGACGTGAGCGTTTCGCTGTACTCAAAGAAATACTGACGCTTGTGTTGAATCAGACGAAAATTATCCCCCTTGATCACATCGAGCAATAACTGCTGGTATCCGAGCCTCTTTTCCACCGACAACAGCACGGCTCCCAAGCAAAGGGCACGGGTTTTCGACAGCTTCGCCTTGTAAGAGGATTTGCTGGTTAACTCAGCCCAGTGTTGCAAGCGGTCACACACCGTGAGAGACGCTGCAATGTCTGGACTCATCAACGATCGCTCATCGCTGACCTTGATAAGCCGTTTTTTCAGAATTTTCTGTCTTGCTGCGTCAGAGGCCAGCGCCCCATCCCTTTCTTTGTGGTCGCTACCTTTGGGCTCAGGTATGTGATCGGTCTCTTGCTCGGGCTGTGTCAGCAGTTTGGTAAAAACCCGAAAACGAACACTGGCCTGCGGGTGCGGCAAGTGATTCTCTCTTAACAGCATCCGATGACTCAGCCGGACCAGTTCGTCATCACTGATTTCGGTGATTGATCGCCCATTCAGGATCAGCTCAATATCTGCCCGGGCTTGTCGAATCGCAGCTTTCAATTTTTTCTTTCGCTCACGGGCTCTGGCTCTCTGCCCAAACACCTCGGGCTCTCTATAGCTTCCTGGTGGGGTTTCGGCTAGAACCAGCGGGGCCGGCTCCTGGAGTGATACTGGAAGCGCAAAGGGCAGTGAACGAAACACATATTCAATCACATCGCGATAGTTCTTAGCGTCTTCTGCCCAACATCGGGCGGAATAGTCCCCGTAACTTGCAGCCCCCCGTTCCGCGTGCCCCATCCACCCTTCAATAACTTCCGAGTTAACCCCTTCGCTCAAGAGCCGCTGGGCATACCTATGGCGAAACAAGTTGTTGGGCAGTCCCCAGTCGAACAGCGAACAACTCAGATCAGCTGCATCAGCCATGGAGTGCCAGCGAAGATGATCGTCAAGCAGAAAGAACAACGGTATGCTTGGCGTGGCCGGACGCCCTTGGGCCGCTTCAGCTATTTGTTCCGCAAACTCTGGGCGGTGGGTACCGATAGCCTGACTCAAGTGGTTCAGATGATTAAGATAGAGCGTCAGCAACCCCATCGCAGCCTGCGGTAATGGCACCAAACGACCGTTATGAAGCCCGTCATCATTCTTGTCGTTGATGTAGACGCACCGGCGCGAGAACGAGAAGTGATGAATCGATTCAAACGGATCCCTCAACGGGCGGGCGCCGCTTGCTGCGTAAAGTGCCGTTACAACGTACTGGGCCAGCGTATTGTGATAAAAAACAAGCCCTCGTCCTCTTGCTTGCTCGAGATTTTGCGTGGCTTGCTGAATTTCCTCGGACAGAACCGACTCAAGCGGGGCCAGAAGACTTCCCATTACATGAAGGGAATCTTGCTCGCTGGGCCCTTTCGTTACTTCTAGCTGTAAGCCTTTTTCAATCGCTTTAACGTCCCAAGTGGCATAGCTACAAGCTCCCGGAAGTGCGCTTCTCGGATGTGACGCCAACAGCCGCGAAAAGCTGAAGTCTCCGCTTCGACCGAATAACTGCTGCCCCTTGCATTGCGCCAACTTTGCGCTGGTGACCCGAGGAAAGTGCTTCTCAGCCTGGCCATTGAACCAGGTTTCCAGCTTGATCTCCGACAGCTTATTCCAGATCGCCCCCAGGGTGAGCTCCCCGCCAGACTCGTTGGCATCAACCACCCATTCCAGGGACTGCTTAACTTTTTCTGGAACGATGATGGTTAGATCGTCACGGAATGGCTCGACGAGATTCCGACTAACCTCATCAGGACGCCACGCACTGTGTCGTCTCGGCGATCGCCGCTTCAGAAACATGAAGTCTGGACTCAGGCTCCATTCATCGGTCATCTCGGTCCCAATTGGTATTCGCTCAACCAGCTGAAGTGACCGAGATAACTGCATGGCTGCCCAAACCAGAACACCGCCAAACCGGTCTCTCCTGTCCATCGTTTGCAATGTGCGCTCAACCCAGGACTCGACCAACTGAACCTCAGGAGGCAAAAGGCTATCCCAGGTCCACGGCAGATAATGGGCCAGCTCCATCGTCTGCATGAAAACACTTCCGGAGCTGAGAGTTTGCTGGGCCGCACTATCCGTTGGGTCAACTTCGGTGACGTACGAAATGGCTTCACCCTCATCGTCATCAGAAACCGAGGGGATAACACTGTACGCCGAGTCTCCAGACTCGAACGGCAACTCATCAATCGGGGAGGATTTGGATTTTAAATGGAGGGGAATCGCAGTGGTTTTTGCTGAAGTTCGCGATTCGATCTGGCGACACGAGCCGCTTGCGATGGAGAGTATCGCATTGAGAAATTCGTTATGGCTTTTCGGGCGAGACTTTACTTCCCTCATCACACCTGCCGCATTCTCCATTGCAGAGGTGAAGTTCTCAAAGGAATGTGGAGCGGAGCCGATCAGCTTCTTTGTTCTACCCAGCAACTCGTCGATCAATGCCCAACGACTGTCGAGCGAATCAGCTTGTAAGAACCTGGCCGCACTGCTGACGGAGGTATCGGCAACACAACCAAAATCAATGAGTCGAATAGCTGCCTGAACAATGAGCCAGATCCGCAAGCGCCGTCGATTACAAAAGACGCCCTCATCCGTGTTAACGGCCAGCGGGTTAACAATCAAGCTCAATAAAAAAGTTCGGCTTGCGAGATCTTTGAACTGACGCTTGTTCCTCTTAGCACCCCCGCCGTGCCCAATGCTGGGGTAGAGTTTGGGCAACCTTGAATCAGCAGCAAACCCGTCAGCGAATTTCTGTAGCTCGTGGACAACTGGGTTGAATGACCAGTCTGCGAGGATGGACTCGGATTCAGGATGCCGTAACTCCTGGACCAGGTTTTCAAAGCCAACCGTGAACTCGTCTAAGCCGAGGATGTGGAAACTCAGCTCGACTGGAAACTCCAGCCCTTGGTCCACCGCCCAATGACACAGGTCACCAAAGCGCTCTCCGAGCCTTAAGGTCATATTGTCCGCAATAGTCGCTGAAGATCTGTGCCAATCCTGCACGACGTTTTTTGTCATTGATTGCTCTTAATGCCATGGCGAAATTATGAGCAATCATCTCTTATCATGTGATTTCATGCAAATTTATGGCAAATAGCGACTATTTATTTGTCGCCCTGGGTGGCCTACTCATAACCTCCTGCCCCCGCTACCATAAAAAAGAAAGGCAGATCAGTTACTTACTGGTCTGCCTTTTTTGCGTCTGGGGCAGCCAAATTCCCCTGTGACGTATATGTGACATATATGCGCCAATCCTTGTAACC